>Ga0207714_1001879_pt1 | contig 13204 bp, 8 predicted proteins | sample PonA232FremontCA_2_FD_187270 | JGI IMG/M metagenome (GOLD analysis project Ga0207714, IMG submission 187270) | Marine sediment microbial community from Fremont, CA, USA - Pond A23 Sediment 2 (SPAdes) | ecosystem: Environmental > Aquatic > Marine > Unclassified | place: USA: Fremont, California... | reverse complement strand
CGCCCGCCCCGGCACGGTCATCCCGGCGAACGGCGAGGCGCTGGGCAGGGCCAGGATCCGCGGCGTGGAGAGTCGCGGCATGCTGTGCTCGGAAACGGAGCTCCGGCTCGGCGACGACGCCGGCGGCATCATCGACCTGCCGGGCGATCCGGAACCGGGGCAGCCGGTGGCGCCGCTCCTGGGCGTGGACGATCCGGTGATCGAACTTGAACTGACCCCCAACCGGCCCGACGCCCTGGGCGTGCGCGGCGTGGCGCGCGACCTGGCCGCCGCCGGGCTGGGCAGCCTCAAGCCCCTCAAGACGGACCCCGTGCCCGGCGAGGAGCCGTCGCCCGTCAGCGTCAACCTGGACTTCCCCGCCGGGGCGGCGGACGCCTGCCCGCTTTTCGTGGGCCGGCACGTGCGCGGCGTGACCAACGGCGAGAGCCCGCAATGGCTCCGGGACCGGCTCAAGGCCATCGGGCTGCGGCCCATCTCCGCCCTCGTGGACATCACCAACTACATCACCCACGACCTCGCCCGCCCGCTGCACGTCTTCGACGCCGGCACCCTCACGGGCGACGGCCTGACGGCGCGGCTGGCGCGCGACGGCGAGACCCTGGAGGCCCTGGACGGCCGCACCTACACCCTGGACGGCGGCATGACCGTCATCGCCGACGACGCCGGGCCGCAGGGGCTGGCCGGCGTCATCGGCGGGGCCGCCACCGGCTGCACCGAAACCACCACGGACGTGGTCATCGAATCCGCCCTGTTCGACCCCGTGCGCACGGCGGCCACGGGGCGCAGGCTGGGCATTCCCTCGGACGCGCGCCACCGCTTCGAGCGCGGCGTGGACCCCTTGTCGGCGCGCTGGGGCATGGAGGTGGCGACGCGCCTGATCGTGGAGATCTGTGGCGGCACGCCGAGCGAAACGGTGGTGGCCGGCGGCGAGCCGGCGTGGGAGCGGCCCTTCGTCCTGCGGCCCGAGCGCGTGGGCACCTTCGGCGGCGTCGATATCCCGCGCGCCGACGTGGAGGCGAAACTGGACGCCCTGGGCTGCACCATGGCCGAGCATCCCGAGGGGCTGCACGTGACACCGCCCTCCTGGCGGCCCGACCTGGGCGCCGAGCAGGACGGCATCGAGGAAGTGGTGCGGCTTCACGGCTACGACAGCATCCCCGCCGTCTCCCTGCCCACGGACCATGCCGTGCCGCGGGCCGTGCTCACAACCGGACAGCGGCGCGCCGCCTGGGTGCGGCGCTGCCTGGCGGGGCGCGGACTCCTGGAGGCGGTGACCTGGTCCTTCATGGATTCCCGCCACGCCGCCCTCTTCGGCGGGGTGCCCGACAGCCTGTACCTGGCGAATCCCATCGCCAGCGACCTGGACGTGCTGCGCCCCAGCGTGCTGCCCAACCTGCTGCTGGCGGCGGGCCGCAACGCCGACAGGGGCCTGGGCGATTCGGCGCTGTTCGAGGTGGGCGCCATCTACAACGGCACCCGGCCGGCGGACCAGGAGCGCGTGGCGGCCGGCCTGCGCCCGGGCCACACCGGGCCGCGCCACTGGCTTGCGGAGTCGCGGCCGGCGGACGTCTTCGATGCCAAGGCGGATGTGCTGGCGGCGCTCCGGGAAGCGGAGGCGCCCGTGGACAACCTCCAGGCCGTGGCGGCGGCGCCCGAGTGGTACCACCCCGGCCGTTCCGGCGTCCTGAAGCTGGGCAGGACCGTCGTGGCCCACTTCGGTGAGATTCACCCGCGCGTCCTGAAGCGCCTGGACATCCAGGGCCCGGCGGCGGCCTTCGAGCTTTTCCTGGACGCCCTGCCGCCGCGCAAGCGCAAGGGCACCACGCGCCCGGCCCTCACCCTGTCACCGTACCAGCCGGTGACGCGCGATTTCGCCTTCGTGGTGCCGGAAGACACCCGGGCGGACGACCTGGTGCGCGCGGCCAGGGGGGCGGACAAGAGCCTGATCTCGGACGTGCAGGTCTTCGACGTGTATCAGGGGAAGAACGTCGCCGAGGGCCACAAGTCCATCGCCATCGCGGTGACGCTCCAGCCCATGGAAACCACCCTCACGGACGAGCAGATCGACGCCGTGGGCGACCGCGTGATCCAGGCCGTCAACAAGGCGACGGGCGGGGAGCTGCGGAAGTAGGCGCGTCTGTCCGGGCGGCCCGCCGCTTCCGATGGGGGTCACGCTCGACGCTGTCGCGCCGCGCCTATCCCGACAGGTGGCTGAACAGGCGGAGCGGGGAAACGGGACCTTCCAGCATCTCGGCCGGGTTTTCCGTGCGCCCGATGACGTCGCTGCCCACCAGGTCGAAGCCGGCGCATGCCGCCGCCACCGACAGGCTGACGCTGCCCAGGCCGTGCACCGCCGTGGCCAGGCCATGGCGCCGGGCCTCGGCGACGAACGGGTCGAACCCGGCCATCTGGGCCCGTTCCGGGCGCGAGTCGCCGCGCGCCTCCAGGGCAGCCGTGTCCACGCCCGTCCCGGCGAAGGCGGCAAGGTCCGTCACACCCGGCGGCACGCGGGCGAAAAGCTCGTGGCACTCGGGCCGCAGCCGGTACGTGGCATGGGCCAGATGGGCGAGATCCTCCTGCCCGGTGATGCCGCGTATCTCGAAGGCGATGAGATCGCCGAAGCCGCTGAAGACCCGCAAGAGCGCCCGGATGAACCGCTGCTCGCGGCCGTCGTCCAGAAGGGTGGAAAGGTGCACCGGCGCCACCAGGGTCAGCGGCCGGCCGATCTCCAGAAGGCGCATCGCCGTGCGCTCCACGTGGTCGAGGACGTGCAGGTCGAAGCGGAAGCGGCTTTCCGCGTCGTCCAGCGCCGGGCCCAGACTGTCCTCCAACAACGGCCGGCCGTCGGGCGCCTCCCAGCAGGGCTCGCACACGTAGCCGTAGAGATCGCGCCGGCGCACCGCCCAGAGCGCGACGAAGGGCAGGCGCACCGATTCCACCACCCCCGCGCCGGGCACCGCCGCGGTGTCGGCCGAGGGCCCGGGCCGGCCGCCGGGGCTTCGGGCGGCGGTGTCCGTGGCCGCGGAATCGGGCACGCAGGCCAGGCCGTTCTCCGTGCGCGCCACGGGGCGCCACACGGAAGGGGCCCACGGGCCGGGGAAGCGGCTCTCCACGGCCTGGCGCATGGCGGCGGCCACGGCGCCGGCGGTATCTTCCGGATCGTCGGGCACCACCAGCAGGTACCCGGCATCGTCATGGCGCAGCCAGGCGGCACCGGACGGCAGGGCCCGCTCCAGGCCGCGCACCGCCGTCTCGTGGAAATCCGCCCGCCACGACGAACCGGCCGTCGGCGCGCGGTCGGCGAGGCCGTCGAAGCGCACCAGGCGGAGGGATTCGAGGGGCATCCCGCCGTCCAGGACGTGGCCGAGGAGCCGCAGGCCGCCCCGGTGGACGGTTCCGGCCTCGCCGCCGTTGGCCAGCCGGGCGGGGAAGGTCGTGGCGGTGTCATTCATGGTGCCGGTTCCGTACTGCCGGGGTGGCCGCCGCCCAGGAGGGCCCGGTAGGGGTCGTCGAGCTGGAAACGCTGCGCGCTTTCCGGGTTGGGCAGGACGCTGGTGAGGGCGTGGCCGTCCACATAGTCGAATCCCGCGGCGATGGCCTGGCTGTACAGGCTCAGGCTGCGGATGCCGTGCAGGTAGGTGCGGATGCCGGCCCGCGAGGCCGCCTCGGCGAAGCGCTCCGTCTCGCGGAACAGCGTGGCCTCGTCGTGCTGGCTGCGGTAGACGTCGGCGCCCACGGCGTGGAAGCCCGCCTCGCGGAACCGGCCCAGGGGGCCGTGCGGGGTGAGGCCCGTGCGCGCCAGGAGCTGCCGGGCGAAGCGGCGCACCGGGGCCGCCGCCTCGGCCAGCCGCGCCTCCGGGATGCCCTCCGGCAGGCCCACCAGCTCGAACAGCGGCGCATAGCCCTCCGCCCCGGGCAGCAGGTCCTCGCACAGGTGGAAATAGGCGTTCTTGCGTTCCTGGGTGCTCAGGGTCTCCAGGTGCACGGGAATGCACAGGAGGGCCCTGGTGCCCGACCGGGCGAGGACGCGCGCCGTTTCCGCCGCCCGCGCCAGGGTCATGCGGTCCAGTTCCACGATCCCCTGGCGGGTGTCGGGGATTTCGTGGCCGCCGCGGAACGTGTTGGGCCCCACCGCCAGCACGGGCAGGCACAGATAGGCCGACAGCACCATGGTGCGCGCCGTGAGCAGCGGCCGGAACAGGAAGCGGATGTCCAGGCCGGCGAGGGCCTCGCGCGGCGGCTCGTCCTCGGCCGGCCCCGTGCCGATGCGCGTGGCCGGCGCGGTGTCGGGTTCGGCATCGGCCCCCGTGACGCGGGTGAGCATGTCCTCCGAGGGGGGCGGCACGGGCGTCAGGGCCACCCCGCCGTCCGCCTCGGCGGTGACCTGGTGCGCCGCCAGCACGGGGGTGGCGGGGGCCCGGCTGCCCAGCAGGGCATCGGTGATGGCCCGCGCCAGCACCCAGGTCTTCACCCGGGCCTCGACGTCCGCCAGCCGGCCGTAGACCACCAGGAAGGATTCCTCGTCGTAGCGGGTGAAGAGGTCGTCGGGGGCCAGGCGCTCGTTGAGGGTGGTCTCCGTCGCCCGGTGGATGGTGTCGCGCACGTTCGGCCAGCGGTCCCCCAGCGTCCGGTGCACGGGCGACAGGTCGAGCAGGAAGACGTGGCCCCGTGCCCCCGGCTGGTCGCGGAACATGGCCCCGAACCGCTGCTGGAAGCGCAGGTGCTCCCGCTGCGCCTCGCCGGCGCCCGGGTCGGCCGCCGGGGACGGCGCCCCCTCCTCCGGGGCGGCCGCGTCGTCGCGGCCGTGCAGCAGGTGGTGGAGGAATGTGCGCAGGCCCATGACGTTTCCGCGTGATGGACGGGGCGGTCAGCGCAGCACGGCGCCCACGGCGTCGAGCAGGTCCTGTTCGGAAAAGGGCTTGGCGATGGCCTTGTCGGCACCGAAGTCCTGGGCGATGCGCAGGAAGTCCAGGTCGCGCGTGCGGCCGCCCCCGGACACGGCGACGATGCCCAGGTCCGGCTCGGCCGCCTTCAGCTCGGTGATGGTCTCCACGCCCTCCTTCTCGGGCATGATGATGTCCGCCACCACGGCGTCGCATGGCGTGCGCTTCTGGGCCTCCACGCCCTCGCGGCCGTTGCGGGCCTCGACCACCTCATAGCCGCCGCCCTCCAGGATCTCCCGCATGCTGTAAAGGGCCAGTTCCTCGTCGTCGATCACGAGTACCCGTTTGCCGGTCATGCTCTCGACCCTCCCTGTCGCCGGCCCGCACCGCCCCCGGCGGGCGGCCGGACACCTTCAGCTTGTCTCTTATACATATAGCTGTACGACATAGGGAAAAGTGTGTCGATTGCGCAGAAGATATAGTGGCGGTATATCATCGGATCATTCCATGGCTTAATATCCCTCATCCGAATCGTTGGCAACGGGCAGATAGATCTCGAACGTGGTGCCCCGGTCCGGCTGGGAACGGGCGGTGATGGTGCCCTCGTGCTTGCGCACCACGTCCAGCACCATGGCCAGGCCCAGGCCCGTGCCCTCGCCCACGGGCTTGGTGGTGAAGAAGGGGTCGAAGACGCGGCCGAGGGCGTCGGGGTCGATGCCCGGGCCGTCGTCGCCGACGCACAGGCAGGCGTAGGCCCGATCCTTGTCCAGGGCGGGCAGGCGCCGTCTCAGGGTCTCGTCGGCCGTCACCGGGGTCACCCCGATGGTCAGGGTGCCGGGCCGGCCGGCCAGGGCATCGGCGGTGTTGCCGGCCAGGTTCATGAGGACGGCCTGAAGCCGGGACGGGTCCGCCATCACGGTGACGGGCGCCAGGGCGGTCTCGCGGATGGTGACGGAACTGGGGACCGTGCCACGCAGCAGGGGAATGGCCTCGCGCACGACGGCGGCTAGGTCCACGGGCCGGCGGTCCGGCGCCTCGCCGCGCGAGAAGGCGAGGATGCGCCCGACGAGATCGCGCGCCTGGGTGGCCGCCTCCACCACCTTGTGCAGGCGCTGGCGGTCGCGGCTGTCCGGGGGCAGGCGGTCGCGCGTCATGGCCGTGAGGCTCAGGATGGGCTGGAGCAGGTTGTTGAAGTCGTGCGCCATGCCACTGGCGAGGTTGCCCAGGCTTTCCGCCTGTTGCCGGTTCCAGATCTGGCGCTCCGCCTCGCGGCGTTCCGTGAGGTCGCGCACCACGGCGGTGAGGCGTGGCGCCCCGTGCTCCAGCCAGGCGCCCAGGCTCACCTCGGCCGGGAAGAGGGTGCCGTCGGCGCGCAGCGCCTGCGCCTCCACGGCCACCGGGACGTCGCGGCCGGCGCGCCGGCATGCCGCGTCCATGGCGTCCGCCACCCGGTCGCGGCTGGCCGCGCTGAACAGCGCGGCAAGGGGGGTGTCCACGGGCGCCCCGTCGGCGTTCCCCCTGGCGGCGAACTGGACGGCGGCACGGTGGTTCCGGCTCGTGATGCGCCCCGCCTCGTCCACGACGATGAGGCCATCGGCCACGGCCTCCATGAGGGCGCGCAGGCGCGCCTCGCCGGCGGCCAGGGCGGCCTCGTTGGCCGCCCGGGCCACGGCCGCGCCCAGGCTGTCCGCCACCATGCGCAATCCCTCCCGCGTGGGGTCGGGCCACGGCGCGTCGGTGCGGCAGTCGTCGAAGCCGATGAAGCCCCACCAGACCCCCTCGACGAAAATGGGTACCACCAGGATGGAACGGATGTGCTGGGGCTCCAGCACGGCCCGCTCGGCGGCCGGAAAGCCGGCCACGGCCCCGTGCAGCATGCCCCGTTGGGCCAGGCTGTCGCGGAAGTGTGTCAGGCCGTTGGCGGCCAGGGCGAAATCCTGGAGGTCCGGGTTGTCGATCTGCGGCGTGATGCCCGGCGCCACCCATTCGTGGCGCTGCCTGGCGTGGACCTCGCCCGCCGGGTCCCCGGTCACGGTGAAGATGTAGGCGCGGTCGGCCGCCACCGCCGGCCCCAGTCGGGCCAGCACGGCATCGGCGCACGTCGTCCAGTCCGCCGACCGCAGCAGGGTGCGGGCGGCGTAGGCGACGGCCTCCAGGACCGCTTCGCGGGCGGGCGTCGATTGCCGGGTCATGGCGGCCTTCATCCCGTTTTGTCACACCATTGTACACCCGGCGGACGGCCCGCCGCCACGCCGCCGCGTTTACCGTTCCGGGAAAATGGACGCGGCCGCCCCTTCGGCCAGCAGGCGGGCCACCAGCGGCCCGCTCTCCTCGGCCGCCCAGTGCGCCGCGCGGCGCGCCAGGGGACCCGCCGGATGGTCCGGCGCGTTCGACTCCAAAAGCGCCGCCGCCTCTTCCAGGAGCCGGCACGCCCGGGCCCGCGGGTCGGTTTCCGGCGCCGCATCGCCGGGCGCCGGGGGCGCCGTGTCCAGCGCCTCCGCCGTGGCCTGCCGCGCCGCGCCCAGGGTGGCCGTGACGAGGTGGTCGCGCACCCCGGCCAGCCGGCGATCCAGACGGTCCGTCAGGGGCTTCATGGCGGGCGGCGGCGTGGTGGCGGCATGCGTCAGGCGGTCGCGCGCCGTCTCCACCGCCGCCTGGGCCTCCGTCAGGTCCGTCTCCAGGGCGTCGTACCAGGCGGCGTCGCCGCCGCCCTCGGGCACGGCGTCGAGCACCGGGGGCAGGGTCTCGGCCAGCCACGCCGCCGCCGCGGCCGCCGTGTCGGGATCGGCGCCGGGGGCGTCCACCACGGCGGCGAAGGCCTCCAGGCCGGCGCGCAGGCCGGCGAAGCCGTGCTGATGGGTAAGGGCCTCGGCCAGCCATGCCGCCATCCAGGGGTCGCGGCCGCGCGTCAGGGCCTCGGCGCAGCGGGTGCGCACGGCGCCCCGGTCGGCCGGGGTGCGCACGGCGCCGCGCGCCACCTCGACGGCCTGGCGGGTGCCGTCCGCGGCCAGGTCGTCGCCCGCGGGCGCGTCGGGGCGCACGGGCCGGCGCAGGGTGGCGGGGTCGGGCACGTCATCGAAGGCCGTGCCCGCCTCGGCGGGCGGAATGTCGGTCATGATGGTCGCCTTGCCGTGGACGCATGCGGCGGCAGGATGGGGCGGCTGCCGGCGGCTGTCCAGGCCGGGCGGACACGCGGGGGTTCCCCGGGCCGGGCCCGGCGGTATATGGGTGGCCGGGATTGTCGCACCGCTCGAACCACCACCGGACCGCCGCCCATGACCGGCCGCCTGCTCTTCGTCGTCACCGAGCCCTGGTACTTCGCCTCGCACCGTCTGGCCCTGGCGCGCGCGGCGCGCGACGCCGGCTGGACGGTGGGGCTGGCGTGCAACCCGGGGCCGGAAGCCGCCGCCCTGGAACGCGACGAGGGCATCGCCATCGTCCCCGTGCCCTTCAGCCGGGGCGGCACCAATCCGGTGACGGAGGCGCGCACCGTCCTGGCCCTGGGGCGGGCGTACCGGCGGTGGCGGCCGGACGTGGTGCACCACGTGGCCCACAAGCCCACCCTCTACGGCAGCCTGGCGGCGCGCGTGCGGCCGCGCATGGGCGTGGTGAACGCCGTGGCGGGCATGGGCAGCCTCTTCACGGGCAGCGGCCGCAAGGCGCGCCTGCTGCGGCGGCTGGTCATGGCCTGTTACCGCCTGTGGCTGGACGGCCGGCGGCGCCGGCTCATCGTCCAGAATCCGGACGATGCGGCCTTCTTCACGGAGAACCGCCTGGTCCGGCGCGAGCGCGTGGTGCGCATCCCGGGGGCCGGCGTGGACACCGACGCCCTGCGCCCCCTGCCGGAGCCGGAGGGGCCGCCCACGGCCGCCCTGGTGGGCCGCATGCTGCGCGACAAGGGGGTTCACGAGGCCGTCGCCGCCGTGCGCCGGGCGCGGGCGGCGGGCACGCCCCTGACCCTGCTGTTGGCGGGCGGCACGGACCCGGACAACCCCCAGGCCATTGCGCGCGCCACCCTGGAGGCCTGGGACGCCGAGCCGGGCATCACCTGGCTGGGGCACCAGGCGGACGTGGCGGCCGTCTGGGCACGGGCGCACATGGCCGTCCTGCCCTCCCACAGCGAGGGCATGCCCAAGGCGCTCCTGGAGGCGGCGGCCTGCGGCCGGCCGCTGGTGGCGGCCGACGCCCGGGGCTGCAACGCCCTGGTGACGCCGGAGGTCAACGGCCTGCTGGCGCCCGTGGGCGACGATGCCGCCCTGGCCGCGGCCCTCGCGCGCCTGGCGGGCGATCCCGCCCTGCGCCGCACCCTGGGCGACGGCGCCCGGGCCACCGTCACGGCGCACCACACCACCGGCCACATCGCGCGACAGCATCTCGCCGTGTACGACGCCGTGGGAGCCGGGTAGGCGCGCGGCCATCGACTCCGCGCAAAATCCGGGCTACTTACCGCAACGGCCGCCGGCTCCAGTTGACGCCCAAGGAATTCGCCCTGTTGCACGTCATGGTGCGGCACGCGGACGCGGTCCTGTCGCGCGCCATGATCGTGCGGTCGGTGTGGGGGCCGGCGGCGGCCATCCAGCCACGCACCGTGGATGTCCACATGCGGCGGCTGCGCCGGGCTTTGGCCCGGACGGGTGACGGCGATCCCATCCGCACCGTGTGGAGCGGCGGCTACACCCTGTGCGACAGCCGGGGCGCCCGGGCCGTCGAGCCCCGGGACCCCAACCGCCCGGCGGACGGCGCGGCGGCACCCGTGCGGGCCGCCGACGGCGCGTTCCGGGAGGTTCTGGCGCGGCCTTCCCGGCCGGCCGGCGACAACGACGACGGCGTGCGTTCCGGATAAGGGCGGCGACCGCCCCTTTTCACGCCCGCGCGCCGGCGTGTAGCCTGCCGGCGGGCCGTCCGAGGGGCGCGCGGGAGACCATCTTGAACGGGGAACGGCCATGAACGGCAGCACGCGGCGCGGGGGCGCATCCGGGGCCGTCCCGCCGGCGGGGCCGGGCGGCGTGCGGCGCCGCGATTTCCTGAAAACGGTGGGGGCGGCCGCGGCGATGCCGCTTTTCGCCATCAATCACGCCTGGTCGAAGGACGTCACCTTCGACGGCGAGGCGTTCGACGCCGGCGGCGCCACCCTGCCCGTCATGGACTGGCCCGGGGACTGGGAGGCGGCGCGCCGCCGCGCCCTTTTCGACGATTTCGAGAAGGAATTCAACTGCACGGTCGTCAACCGCTTCCCGGGCCATGACAACATCGCCGAACGGGTCACGGAAAAGGGCCCGCGGACGCCGCTGGCCGCCTGCATGAACTGGAACCTGCCCACCATGTTCCAGGTGGCGGACGCGGGGGACTACTTCCTGGACCAGGCCGCCCTGCTGGACAACCTGCCGGCCCTGCGCCACTGCTGGATGTTCGCCATCGCCAACGGGGTGGGGATCACCTGGGCCTTCGCCCGCTGGGGCTATCTCTACCGCACGGACCTCGTGGAGACGCCGCCCGATGGATTCGGCGCCTTCTTGGACGCGCGTTTCGACGGCCACCGGGCCGTCTGGGCATCGGAGTCGCGGGGCATCGACTATTTCCTGCTGACGGCGGCGGCGGTGCTGGGCGACGGGCCGCGCGACATCGCGGCGGGTATGACGGCGGCGCGCGGCGCCCGCCCCGGGGCCGTCACCATCGACTACGGCCTCGACCTGCCGCCCGCCCTCAAGGCGGGCAGGGCGCGCATCGGGAGCATCATGGATTCCGTCGCCTATCCGCACATGACGGGGGACGCCAACCTGGGACTCCATCTGTGGACGGAACGCAGGCCGGTACTCACGGAAACGGCCACGGTGAGCCGATACGCCCCGCCGCTGCAGAAGCGCCTGGCCCTGGCCCTCATCGACCGCTCCCTGCGCGTCGAGGCGCAGGAGGCCTTCATCGCCGACTACCCCTTCCGCCCCGTCAACGAGAACGCTACCGTGCCCCCCGTCCTGGCCGGACACGGGGTGCGCAACACGGGGGCCCAGACCGCCGATCTGTGGATTCCCGACTGGACCTGGTGGAACGCGCGCCGGGACGCCGAACTCGCCACCCTGTAGCGTCGCCGTCCCATGCGCGTCCTTGCCCCCATCCGCCGGCGCCTCGCCCTGAAGATCACCATCGCCCTGGTGGCGGTGCTCCTCTTCGGCTTCGGGGCGGTGATCCTGGCCCAGGTGGCGGGGGAGCAGGGCCGCCTGCGCGCCACCTTCGACCGCGGCGTCACCAAGGTCACGCGCCTCTTCGCCACCAGCGCCCGCAACGGCGTGCGCTTCCACCGCACGCGGCCGGTGGAGCGCACCTACGAGGCCCTGGACCGGGCCGCGGGCCGGGAGCTGGACCGGCTGGTGGTGTACACGGCCGGGGGCAGCGTCCTGAAGGCCTTCGGCCGGCCCGAGGTGCCCGGCCTGGGCGCCCTGGACGTGGACCGCGTCCTGGCCTCGGGCGACATGGTGCGCCGGGTCACGGACGACCACACCCTGCTCGTCGTGCCCGTGAAGGTGGGCGGCGAAGTGGCCGGCGCCGTCGCCGCCGCCTGGAGCCACGAGCGCCTGCACGCCGAAGTGGTGCGCGCCACCTGGATCCAGGGAGCCATCGCCCTCGCGGCGACCATCCTGCTCGTGGCGCTTCTCGGCCTGTTGCTGCGGGGCCTGGTGGTGCGCCCGGTGCGCCGGCTGCAGGCGGCCATGACCAGCGACCTCCAGGGGGAGGCGGTCACCTTCGCCGTCAACCGCCATGACGAGATCGGCGACATGGTGGCCGCCCTCAACGCCCGCGAATCGGCCCTGGTCCGGGCGCGGCGCGATGCCGACGCGGCCCGCCACGAGCTCTACCGCGTCATCGAGCGCCTGCCGCTGCCCATGATGCTGCTGGAAGGGCCCGAGGGGCACTTCGCCCTCATCAACCGGAAGTTCCGCGAGGCGCTCGGCTATACGGACGTGGAGCTCAAGACCATCGACGACTGGTGGCAGCGCGCCTATCCCGACCCCGCCTACCGCCACGAGGTGCGCGCCGCCTGGGACGCCGCCGTGGCCCGGGCCATGGCGGCGGGCGGCGAGATCACCCCGGCCGAGGCCTGGGTCACCACGAACCACGGGGAAACGCGCTTCTTCCAGTTCTACGGCGCCGCCGTGGGGGACCGGCTCACCGTGGTGTTGGTGGACCTGACGGCCCTGCGCACCACGGAGGCGCGGCTCAAGGAGGCCACCCGCCAGGCCGAGGCGGCCAGCGCCGCCAAGAGCGAGTTCCTGGCCAAGATGAGCCACGAGATCCGCACCCCCATGAACGCCGTGCTGGGCATGACCCACCTCGCCCGGCGCGCCGATCCCTCGCCGCGGCAGCAGGACTATCTCGCCAAGATCGAAAGCTCGGCCCAGGGTCTCCTGGGCATCATCAACGATATCCTGGACTTCTCGCGCATGGACGCCGGCCGCCTGGAGCTGGCGGCGGCGCCCTTCGACCCGGACGCCGTGCTGGACGACGTGGCCAACGTCGTCACCCCGCGCGCCGAGGAGAAGGGACTCGCCTTCGTCCTGGCGCGCGATCCCGACGTGCCGCGCCGCCTCACGGGCGACGCCCTGCGGCTCCGGCAGGTGCTCACCAACCTTGCCACCAACGCCGTGAAGTTCACGGAGACGGGCGGCGTGGTGCTGCGCGTCGAGCCGGGGCCGGCGGCGGCCGACACGGCGTCCGTCACCTTCAGCGTGACCGACACCGGCCCCGGCATGGGCGCCGACGAACAGGCCCGGGTCTTCGACGCCTTCAGCCAGGGCGACGGCTCCGTCACCCGGGAGCACGGCGGCACCGGCCTGGGGCTCGCCATCTGTCACCAGCTCGTGAGCCTCATGGGCGGCACCATCGCCGTGGACAGCGAACCGGGGCACGGCAGCACCTTCCGCTTCACCGTGGCGCTCGGGGCCGCCGATCCCGGGCCCGGCACCCTGCGGGACGTGGTGCCGGACGCCGTGCGCGGGCGCCGCGTCCTGGTGGCGGACGGCGACGCCGCGGTCCGCGATGCCCTGTGCGCCCTCCTGGAAGCCAACGGCCTGGCGGTGGCGACGGCGGCCGACGCCGACCACGCCCGGCACGCCCTGGAAAACGGGGCGCCCGACGCGGCGCTCCTGGCCCCCGGCGTGGCGGGGACGGACGGCGTGACCACGGCGCGCCGGGCGGCGCGGGCGGCCGTCGCCCTCCTGGCCACCGCGCCCGAGCGGGAACGGCTGGCCGCCGACGGGCTTCCGGAAGAGCCCGACGCCTGGCTGCTCAAGCCCGTGGGCGGGCCCGTCCTGATGGACACCGTGACC
>Ga0207714_1001878_pt1 | contig 13207 bp, 11 predicted proteins | sample PonA232FremontCA_2_FD_187270 | JGI IMG/M metagenome (GOLD analysis project Ga0207714, IMG submission 187270) | Marine sediment microbial community from Fremont, CA, USA - Pond A23 Sediment 2 (SPAdes) | ecosystem: Environmental > Aquatic > Marine > Unclassified | place: USA: Fremont, California... | reverse complement strand
ATGGCGCGCGTCGACCTCATCGAGGTGCGCGATTACTGGGACATGATGGCCCTGTCCATTGCGGTGGGCGTGCTGCACATCGTGCTGGGCAACGCTGCCGCGGTGTCGCGCCAATGGCCCGCGCCGCACGCATTCGCCGGCCTCGGCTGGATCCTGGTCGCCGTGGGGGGCATGGTCGCCTGGCGCGCGCACCTGGCGCAGGCGACGCTGGTGTTCGACGCGGCGCTCGGGGCCTTGGGCCTGGGTCTGGTCGCGGTGCTGCTGTTCCGCAGCGAACGCCCCATTCGGCGGCCCCTGGACGTGCTGTTGCGCCTGGCCGAGGGGCTGCTCGGCGTGACCCAGGTCACCCAGATCTTCGGCGACGTGCTGAGCTATCTGCGCCTGTTCGCCCTGGGTCTGGCGAGTGCGTCCCTGGCGATCACGTTCAACGACCTGGCCGGGCAGGTGATCGACAACGTCGCGGGCGTGGGCCTGTTCCTCGGCATCCTGGTGGCGCTCATCGGGCACGCCCTGAACTTCGCGCTCGCCTTGCTGGGCGGCGTGGTGCACGGCCTGCGCCTGAACTTCATCGAATTCTACAACTGGGGGCTGACGGACGAGGGGTATCCCTACCGGCCCCTGGCACGAAAGGAGCTGCGGGTTTGAACGAGCTTGTGGTGGCTCTGGGCTGGCTCGGCCTGTTCGGCGTGACCGCCTTGGGCGGCGTGGGCAGCATCATCGGCTGCGCCACGGCCGGGCAGGCGGCGATCGGCGCAATGCTGGACACCGAATCCGGGCACGGGCGCTTCGTGGGCGTGTCGGTGATGCCGTCCTCGCAGATCATCTACGGCATCGTGGTCATGCTCACCCTCCAGCGCGAGGTCACGGCGGCCAATGGCGGCGCCCTGTTCGGCATCGGGATCGCGGCGGGCATTGCGCTGCTGCTCAGCGGCATGCGCCAGGGCCAGTGCTGTGCCTCGGCGATCAACGCCGCCAAGGAGAAGCCGGAGGTGTTCGGGATCGCCCTGGGACCGGCGGCGATCGTGGAGGGCTTCGCCGTGTTCGTCTTCGTCTTTGCGCTGGTGATCAGCGCCAACGTCCCCGCTTGAGCGGTGCGACAAGGGAGGTACGCGGCCATGGCGGAGCGCGACGATCAGCAGACCGAACGGGTCGCGCAGGGCGTGGACAACCTGATCGCCCGGCTGCGCGACGAGGGCGTGGAGAAGGGCCGCGCCGAGGCGGACCGGCTGATCGAGGAGGCGCAGAAGCGCAGGGCGCAGATCCTGGAGGAAGCCGAGCAGGAGGCGCAGCGGCGCAAGGACGAGGCGCAGAAGGAAGTCGCGCGCATGAAGGAGTCCGCCGATCAGGCGCTCCACACGGCCGCGCGCGACACCGTCCTGAGCCTGCGCCAGCAGATGATGGCGCGCTTCACCGAGGACATCCGCCGGCTGGTTTCCCAGGAGCTGCGCGAGGAAGACGTCTTCAAGCGCCTTATCCTGGCCATTGCCGGGCGCGCGCGCGAGGCACTCGATGAATCCGGCGAGTCCGAGGCGACGATCGTCCTGCCGCGGCAGCCCCCCGGCCTCGAGGAGATCCGCAAGAATCCGGACAAGCTGCGCGAGGACGAGCTCTCCCGCGTGGTGCTCGCCATGACCGGCGACATCCTGCGCGACGGCATCACCTTCCAGGTCAGCCCGGAGCGCGGCGAGGGCATTCGCGTGGTCGCCAAGGACAGCGGGCTGGAGTTCGACCTGTCCGATGCGGCGATCGCCGATCTGCTGCGCCAGCACCTGCAGCCGCGCTTCCGGGCGCTGCTCGAGGGGATCCTGGATTGAGCCGACGGATTCCCCAAACCACGGACGTGCGCCGCATGCCGCGATACGCGGCCTGTCGGCCGCCACTCGGCATGAGGACGTATCGTGTCCCGGCGTTCCGGATCTTGACGAGGGCCGTCAGGGCCGTGTCGAAGGATGAGGGCGCTTGTGCGCGGGATGGCGGCCCATGACCCTCGGCATCCCGCGCCACGACCCCACGCGCTACGTCATGCTCATCGCCAGCCTGCCCCATCACGGGCGGCTGTTCGCGGCGAAGCAGACGCCGCTGTCGCGCACCCGCCTGGAACGCCGGCTGCGCATGATGCACGCCGAGGACCGTGCGCTGCTGGACGCGGTGGAGAGCGTGGTCGCCTGGCACGGCCTGCCGGGCGACGCCACGGATGCCGATGTCGTGCAACGCGGTCAGGAGGTCCTCGACAGCCTGGCGGCGGCCGGGCTGGACACGCTCTGGACGGCGCTGCGCAACCGGCTGGAGCTTCGCACGCTGGTCGCGGCGCTGCGCCGGCGGCACCGCGGGGCGCCGCCGCCCGGTCCCGACGAGGTCTGGGGCATCGGCCGGTTTCTGCGCCGTATTCGGGAGAACTGGGAGACGCGCGACTTCGGCCTGGGTGTGCCCTTTCCCTGGGTGGGGCAGGCGCAGGACCATCTGGACAACGACGAGCCGCTGGCACTGCAGAAGCTGCTCATCGGGCGCGCGTGGCAGGACCTGGGGCGCTTGAGCCTCGGGCACGATTTCGACGTCACGGCCGTGATCATCTACGTGCTCCGCTGGGAGATCATCGACCGCTGGACGCGGCTCGACGGTGCGGCGGCGCAACAGCGCTTCGACGCCCTGTTGGCACAGGGCATGGGCGATTGGGGCGCAGTCTTCGAGAGGGACGCGGCATGAACGAGACGGCGGAGGCCCGCGCGGCCGAAAGCGACACGGCCACGGCCGGCACCGGCACCAGCGGCGGCGGCGCAAGCGGCGCCGCGGCGGCGAGCGCACCTTCTGCCCGTGTCGTGGCGGTTCAGGAGGCACTGGTCACGGTGGAGCGCACGCGCGGCGACGTGCGGCTGAAGAAGAACGAGGTCATCTACGTCATTCCCGGCCGTCACGAGGGCGCCGAACCGCCCCGGCTGGAGGGCGAGATCCTGCGCGTGCGCGGTGATCGGGCGGACGCCCAGATCTACGAGAGCACCAACGGTGTGGCCATCGGGGATGCCGTCGAGCAGACGGGGGAGATGCTCTCGGTGGAACTCGGCCCGGGGTTGCTGGGGCAGGTCTACGACGGGCTGCAGAATCCGCTTTCCGCGCTGGCCGACCAGCACGGGACCTTCCTGCCGCGCGGCGTGCATCTGGACGCGCTGGCACGGCGGGAAAAGTGGTCCTTTCAGGCCGGGTTGGCGCGCGGGCAGTACGTCCGCGCCGGCGACGTCCTGGGCACGGTTCAGGAGGCCCACGTCACCCACAAGATTTTCGCGCCGTTCGACATGCGCGGACGCGCCCGGCTGCGCTGGATCGAATCCGGGAGCTTCGGCGTGGACGAGCCGGTGGCCGAGCTGGCGTTGGAGGACGAGCGCACGCGGCTGATCTATCTGCACCAGACGTGGCCCGTGCGCCGTTCGTTGAGCCAGTACGTGCAGGCGCAGCGCCTGAGCGAGCGGCGCTTTCCCACCGAGCCGCTGTCGACCACCACGCGCCTGATCGACACCTTTTTTCCCGTGGCCAAGGGCGGCACCGCGGCCATCCCCGGGCCCTTCGGCGCGGGCAAGACGGTGCTGCAGAACCTGATCGCGCGTTTTTCCGACGTCGACGTGGTGGTCGTCGTGGCCTGCGGCGAGCGTGCCGGCGAGGTGGTGGAGACCATCGCCACCTTCCCCGAGCTGCAGGATCCGAAGACCGGTGGCCCGCTGATGCAGCGCACGGTCATCATCTGCAATACCTCGTCCATGCCCGTGGCGGCGCGCGAGTCCTCGATCTACACCGGGATCACCATCGGCGAGTATTACCGGCAGATGGGGCTGGACGTGCTGCTTATCGCGGACTCGACCTCGCGCTGGGCGCAGGCGATGCGCGAGACCTCGGGCCGGCTTGAGGAGATTCCGGGTGAGGAGGCGTTCCCCGCCTACCTCGATTCCACCATTAAGAGTGTCTACGAGCGCGCGGGGCGGCTGTGCGCCAACGACGGCGTCGAGGGCACGCTGACCATGATCGGCACGGTCTCGCCCGCGGGCGGCAACTTCGAGGAGCCGGTAACCCAGTCCACCCTGGCCACGGTGAAGACCTTCCTGGGCCTCTCCGCGGACCGGGCGTACAAGCGCTTCTACCCGGCGATCGACCCGCTGATCTCGTGGTCGCGCTACCGCGACCAGTTGCGCGAGTGGTTCGAGTCCAACATGGGTGCCGGCTGGACCGACCGCGTCAAGGCGATGCTCGGGCTGCTCAAGGAAGGCGACGAGCTGCAGCAGATGATGCAGGTAACGGGCGAGGAGGGCATCAGCCTCCAGGACTTCGTCACCTTCCAGAAAGCGCGCCTTGTGGACACGGTGTTCCTGCAGCAGGACGCCTTCGACGACGTGGATGTCTCCTGCCCCCTGGCGCGGCAGAAACGCCTGTTCGACATGGTCCACAAGGTGGTTAAGGCGGAGTTCAGCCTGGCCGACAAGGATGCGGCCCGCGAAGTGTTCACCGAGTTCACCCGGCTGTTCACCAACCTCAACTACGCCCCGGACGGCTCCAACGCCTACGAGAGCTACGTCGACGCCATCGACGAGCTGCGCCAGAAGCATCAGGCGGAACCGAGCTGAGGCCGGCGGGTTCCGCCGGGGTAGATCGCGGTCATCCGGGGCATGTCATCCGCCTGTCGCGCCTGCCGCTGCCGTCCCACAATGCGGTAGAATGGACGCGCCGGTTGTGCGGGAGCGGCTGAGATGCACGAACTCTCGCTCTGCCGGAGCCTGGTGCGGATCATGGAAGACGAGGCGGCGCGCCACGGCTTCCGGCAGGTGCGCACGGCCTACCTCGACCTTGGCGCGCTGTCCTGCGTGGAGAGCGCCGCGCTGCGTTTCGCCTTCGAGAGCTGCGCCCGCGGCACCTGCGCGGAAGGGGCGGAGCTGGTGATCGCGGTGCAGTCGGCGCGGGCCTGGTGCTGGGACTGCGCCGGGGAGATCGCGGTGACGGCCTACGGCGGCGATTGTCCCGCCTGCGGCGGCGGCAAGGTCCAGCTTCTGGATGGTCAGGAAATGCGGCTGCGCGAACTGGAGGTGGAGTGATGTGCGGTGTCTGCGGCTGCGGCGAACCGAACCATCATCATCATGACCATCACCACGATGGCCATAGCCACCACCATCATCATGATCACCACCACGACCATGATCCCGCACCGGCTTCGGCGGAGACCGCCCGGCGGGTGCAGGTCGAGCGCGACATCCTGGAACGCAACGACCAGGCGGCCGCGCGCAACCGCGCGGCGTTCCAAGCGCGCGGCGTGCTCGCGCTGAATCTCGTCTCCAGCCCCGGCGCGGGGAAGACCACGCTCCTGACGCGCACCCTGCGCGATCTGGGCGGTGACGGACCGGCGGGCGTCATCGTGGGCGACCAGGCGAGCGAACTGGACGCGGCGCGCCTGCGCGAGACCGGCGTGCCCGCGCGGCAGGTCACCACCGGCCGGGCCTGCCACCTGGACGCGGAGCAGGTTGCGGACGCGCTGCCGGCGCTGGACCTGCCGGACGGGGCGACGCTGTTCATCGAGAACGTGGGCAACCTGGTCTGCCCGGCCGGTTTCGACCTGGGCGAGCGGGCCAAGGTGCTCCTGGTCTCCACCGCCGAGGGCGCGGACAAGGCGGAGAAGTATCCCCACATGTTTGCCGCGGCGGACCTGCTGCTGGTCACCAAGATCGACCTGCTGCCCCACCTGGACTGCGACGTCGACGGCCTGATCGGCGCGGCGCGACGGATCAATCCGGACCTCGACGTGCTGCAGGTGTCCGCGACCCGCGGTGACGGCCTGGACGACTGGTACGCCTGGTTGCGCCGGGGCCGGGTGGCCCTGGCTGCGGCAGCGGCGTGACGGCGGCCCGGCCATGACCGGCGCGCCCGCCCCGGCTCGGCGCGACACCCGCCGGCGCGTTCGCGTGCGGCTGCGCGGGCTGGTGCAGGGTGTGGGCTTCCGGCCGCAGGTGCTGCGCCTGGCGCGGGACACCGGCGTGGCCGGCTGGGTGCGCAATGACGGCGATCAGGTGACCCTCGAGGCCGAGGGCGGCGATCTCGAGAGCTTTCTCGACCGTTTGCGTACAGAACCACCGCCGCTCGCCCGCATCGACGGTATGGCGGTGGCCGAGGCGGCGCCCGAAGGCACCGGCCGCGGCTTCGCCGTACGTGCCAGCACGGCCGGCGAGGCGCCGGCGGCGGCGGTGACGCCGGATGCGGCGACCTGCCCGGCCTGCCTGGACGAGCTGTTCGACCCCGGCGACCGGCGGTACCGCTATCCCTTTCTCGCCTGTACGCAGTGCGGGCCGCGCTATTCCATCGTCGGCGCGCTGCCCTACGACCGCGCGCGCACGGCCCTGGCGGATTTCCCGTTGTGCGCCGACTGCGCTCGGGAGCACCGGAACCCGGCCGACCGCCGCTTCCACGCGGAAGCGATCGCCTGTCCCGCCTGTGGGCCGCGGTTGTCGATGCCCGTGGCGGAGGCCGCCGAGATCCTGCGCACGGGCGGCGTGCTCGCGGCGAAGGGGATTGGCGGCTTTCACCTCCTGTGCGACGCGCGCGACGGCGCGGCCGTGGCCCGGTTGCGCGCGGCCAAGGGACGCGAGGCCAAGCCCTTCGCCGTGATGCCGGCCAATCTGGCGAGCGCGCGCCGGCTCGCGCATCTGGACGCGGCGGAAGAGCGGGCGCTCGCGGGTCCGGACCGGCCCATCGTGCTGGTGCGCCGGCGCGGCGATGCGCCGGTGGCCGAGGGTGTGGCGCCGGGGCTGACCTGGCTGGGCCTGATGCTGCCCTACGCCCCGCTGCATCATCTGCTTTTCCACGAGGCGGCGGGCCGGCCCGCGGGCACGGGATGGCTGGCGGCGGCGCAGGATCTGGTCCTGGTGGCGACCAGCGCGAACCCCTCGGGCGCCCCGTTGGCGACCGACGGCGAGGCGCTGCGCGCGCGCCTGGGGGCGGCGGTCGAGGGGGTGCTGGACCACGACCGGCCCATTCTCCGCCGGGTCGACGATCCCGTGGTGCGCGTTGCGGCCGGCCGGCCGGTGGTGTTGCGCCGGGGCCGGGGACAGGCGCCCGCGCCGATCCGCCTGGCCCTCGACGGGCCGCCGGTGCTGGCGCTCGGCGGGCAGCTCAAGGCGGCGGTTTGCCTGACCCACGGCGGCGACGCGGTGCTGTCGCAGCACCTGGGCGACCTGGACTCACCCGAGACGGCGCGCGCCTTCGACGCGGCCGTGGCCGAGCTGTGCGGCCTGCTGGGCGCGCGGCCGGCGCGCGTGGCGCACGACCTGCACCCGGAGTTCTACAGCACCCGGGCGGCGGCGCGCTTCGATGCGCCGGCCCTGGCGGTCCAGCACCACCACGCCCACGTCGCCGCCGTGGCGGCGGAACACGGGCTGGCGCCGCCGCTGACCGGCTGGGCGCTGGACGGCTTCGGCCTGGGATCGGACGGCGCGCCCTGGGGCGGCGAGCTGCTGGAAACCCGCGGTTCTGGCTTCGTCCGCCTGGGCCGGCTGGCGACACTGCCCCTGCCGGGCGGCGACGCCGCGGCGCGCGAGCCCTGGCGCCTGGCGGCGGCGGTGCTGGACGCGCTGGGCCGCAGCGGCGAGGCCGAGCGGCGTTATGCGGCGACGCGGCCGCTCGATATGCTGCGGCAGATGCTGGCGAAGGGGGTGAATGTCCCGCGAACGAGCGCCTGCGGGCGCTGGTTCGACGCTGCCGCCGGCCTCCTGGGTGTGTGCGAGACCCAGGCCTACGAGGCCGAGGCGGCGATGCGCCTGGAAGGCCTGGTGGACCGGCCGCGCGTGCGCACCGACGGTTGGCAGGTGCGCGATGGCGTCCTCGACCTGTGGCCGTTGATGGAAGCCCTTGCCGACTGCGACGCGCGGGAAGGGGCGGCGCTGTTCCACGGCACCCTGGCCGCTGGGCTGGTCGCGCTCGCCGTCCCGGTGCTCCAGGCGCGCGGCCAGACTCGCATTGCGCTCGCCGGCGGTTGCCTGGCCAATGGCGTGCTCGCGGCGGAGCTGGTGCGGCGTTTCGAGGCGGCCGGGATCGTGCCCGTTCTGCCGAGCCGGGCGCCGGTCACCGACGGCGGGCTCGCGCTGGGGCAGGCCTGGGTGGCGCTGCACACCCCGTTCGACGGAAGGGGCGGGACGAACGCATAAAGGAGCATGGCCATGTGCCTCGCGGTTCCCGGACTCATCGTGGCGAAATCGGGCGACACCGGCACCGTTTCCTTCGACGGCGTGCGCCAGGACTGTTCGCTCGCCCTGGTGCCGGAAGCCGAAGCGGGCGATTACGTGATCGTCCACGTGGGCTTCGCACTGAGCCGCCTGGACCCGGACGAGGCGGAACGTACGCTGGCATTGCTGCGCGAGGCCGCGGGCGAGACCGGCGCGGGCGCCCGGCCATGAAGTGGACGCAGGAATTCCGCGACGGATCGCTCGCCCAGGGTCTCGCGGAGGCGCTCGCGGCCGAAGCCGATCCCGACCGCCGCTACGCCTTCATGGAGTTTTGCGGCGGCCATACCCACGCGCTCTACGAGCACGGGCTGCTCGACCTGCTGCCCGGCAACCTGCGCATGGTCCACGGGCCGGGCTGTCCGGTCTGCGTACTCCCCATCGGCCGGCTGGAGCAGGCGATCGACCTGGCCAAGCGGCCGGGGGTTACGTTGTGCGCCTACGGCGACGTGCTGCGCGTGCCCGCCTCGAAGGGGCGCAGCTTGCAGAGCGCGCGCGCCGAGGGCGCCGAGGTGCGCATGATCACGAGCGCGCTGGAGGCCGTGGCGCTGGCGCGCCAGCAGCCCGAGCGCGAGGTGGTGCTGTTCGCCATCGGCTTCGAGACCACCACGCCGCCCACCGCGCTCGCTGTTGAGCAGGCGGCGGGCGAGGGCCTGGCCAACTTCTCGGTGCTCTGCAACCACGTCCTGACCCCGGCCGCCATGCGGCGCATCCTGGCCGGCACCGAGGGCGCGGGCACGCGGGAGGTCGCGATCGACGGCCTGGTCGGCCCCGGTCACGTCAGCACGGTGATCGGGACGCAGCCGTACGAGACCTTCGCCCGGGACTTCGGCTGCCCCGTCGCGGTCGCCGGCTTCGAGCCGCTGGACCTGCTGCAGGCGATTTTGATGCTGCTGCGTCAGGTCAACGCCGGCCGGGCCGCCGTCGAGCTGCAGTACGGCCGCGCCGTCCGGCCCGAGGGCAACCGTACCGCGCTCGACCTCATGGCCCGCGTCTTCGCGCTGCGGGATCGTTTCGAGTGGCGCGGCCTGGGCGAGGTGCCGCAGAGCGCGCTCACCCTCGCCGAGGCCTACGCCGGCTTCGACGCGGAGCGGCGTTTCGACCTGCCGGAAGCGCAGGTTCAGGACAACCCGGCCTGCATCTGCGGCGACGTGCTGCGCGGCGCGGCCGACCCGCCGGATTGCAAGCTTTTTGCCAGCGCCTGCACGCCCGACCGGCCCTTGGGGTCCTGTATGGTCTCGCCCGAGGGCGCGTGCGCGGCGCACTACGCCTATCGCCGCTTCGACGCCCGCCGGGAGGCCGCAGCACCATGAGCGTGGGCGGCCGACTGGACCTGAAGCACGGCCGGGTGGACATGACCCACGGCGGCGGCGGCCGGGCGATGGCGCGGCTGATCGACGGGGTGTTCCGCGACGCCTTCGCCAACCCGCGCCTGGCGGCGGGCAACGACGCGGCCGCCTTTGACTGGCCCGGCGGGCGCACGGTGATGACCACGGACTCCTATGTGGTCTCGCCGCTCGCGTTTCCCGGCGGCGACATCGGCGCGCTGGCGGTCAACGGGACGGTGAACGACCTGGCGACGGCCGGCGCCGTGCCGGTCTATCTCTCTGCGGGCTTCGTCCTGGAAGAGGGCCTGCCCCTGGCGGCGCTTTGCGGCTACGTGCACAGCATGGCCCGGGCGGCGGAAGCGGCGGGCGTGGAGATCGTCACCGGCGATACCAAGGTGGTGGAGCGCGGCAAGGCCGACGGGCTGTACATCAACACCGCCGGGATCGGCCGGGTACCGGACGGGGTCGGCCCGTCCTGCGACCGCGCCCGGCCGGGCGACAAGCTGCTGGTGAGCGGGCCACTGGGTGATCACGGCGTCGCCATCCTGTCGGCGCGGGCGGACCTGGCGCTGGACGCCGGCATCGTCTCCGACACCGCGGCGCTGAATGGGCTTGTGGCGGAGATGGTGGCGGCCGCGCCCGATGTGCGCGTGCTGCGCGACCTGACGCGGGGTGGGCTGGCGGCCGCGTGCAACGAGCTGGCGCAGGCGTCGGGCGTGGGCATGACGCTGGACCAGGCGGCCCTGCCGGTGCGCCGCGAGGTGGCGGCGGCGTGCGAGGTTCTGGGCCTCGACCCCGTCCACGTGGCGAACGAGGGGCGCCTGCTCGCGATCGCCGCGCCCGGCGACGCCGACGCGCTGCTGGCGGCGATGCGCGCCCACCCGCTGGGACGCGAGGCCGCGCTGGTGGGCGAGGTGACCGACGACGACCGGCGCCTCGTGGAGATGCGCACGGCCTTCGGCGGCCGCCGTCTGGTCGACTGGCTCAACGGCGAGCAGTTGCCGCGCATCTGTTGATCCGCCGGCCCGCTTGCGCCGGCCCCCGTCGGGGCGCAGGCCGGAACCGGTGGGGGATCACTCCGCCGCGGAGCGGCTGCGCCGGCGCCGCCGCGTGCGCGTTCCCTGGCCCGTGTCCGGGGATTCCACGGTCTTGGGCTCGGGCAGGGCGATGCTCCGGGCCAGACGGTCGTAGTTCGCGGTGCTGTGCGGGATTCCCATGGCGTCCACGAAGTGCTCCTGGAACTTGGGTTCCACGGCCGTCTCGACCTTTTCGATCCGGCGGACGATGTCCTCGATCTCCGCGCGTGCGGTCTTGTTGAGCAGGGCGATGCGCGCGCCCGTACCGGCGGCGTTGCCCGCGGAGACCACCTTGGCCAGCTCACAGTCGGGCAGCAGCCCCAGGATCATCGCGTAGGTGGTGTCGATGTGGCTGCCGAACGCGCCGGCGAGGACGATCCGGTCGGGCTTGTCGATGCCGAGCTGGTCCATGAGCAGGCGCGCGCCGGCATAGAGCGCGGCCTTGGCGAGCTGGATGGCGCGCACGTCGTTCTGGGTGATCCGGATCTCGGGCTCGCCGCGATGCAGGATGTAGGACCAGGTGCGCCCGTCCGGGACGATGCGGTCGCTGCGCTCGGCGAGGTTGCCGTCGATGGTGCCGTCGGTGGCGATGATGCCGGCCAGATACATCTCGCCCAGTGCCTCGATGATCCCCGAGCCGCAGATGCCCGTCACGCCGACGCGCTTGGTCGCCTTGGCGAAGCCCTTGTGGTCTGACCAGATGTCCGCGCCGATCACCTTGAAGCGCGGCTCCAGGGTTTCGGGATCGATGCGCACGCGCTCGATCGCACCCGAGGCGGCGCGCTGGCCGCTGGAGATCTGCGCGCCCTCGAACGCCGGGCCCGTGGGCGAGGAGGCGGCGAGCAGGCGGTCCTTGTTGCCCAGGACGATCTCCGCGTTGGTGCCCACGTCCACCACGAGCACGATGTCCTCGGACAGGTGCGGCGTCTCCGAGAGCACCACGCCCGCGGTGTCCGCGCCCACGTGCCCGGCGATGCAGGGCAGGACGAAGGCGCGCGCGTTGCGGTGGATCGCGGTGATGTCCAGCTCGTCCGCGCGCAGGGTAACGCCGTGGTTGGTCGCCAGGGCGAAGGGCGCGCCGCCCAGCTCCACCGGATCGATCCCCAGCAGCAGGTGGTGCATGATGGGGTTGCCGACGAAGGTCAGCTCCAGGATGTCGGCGGGATCGCAGCCGGCCTCGCCGGCGCTCTCGGTGAGCAGCTCGTTGATCGCCTGCTGGACGGCCGCGGTCATCTCCGTGTCGCCGCCGGGGTTCATCATGGCGTAGGAGACCCGGCTCATCAGGTCCTCGCCGAACCGGATCTGCGGGTTCATGATGCCGTTGGCGGCGACCACCTCGCCGGTGTCCAGGCGGCACAGGTGCGCGGCGATCGTGGTCGAGCCGATGTCGATGGCCACGCCGTAGACGCGGTCGTGGAAGCCCGGCCAGGCGGCGATGATGCGGCTGTCGTCGTGCAGGGCGACGGTGATCGCCCATTCGCCCCGGCGCAGGGTTTTCTGCAGCTCGCGTAGCGTGACGATATCGCCGCCGGTCACGCCGGTCAGGCCCCACTGCTCCGCCAGGGCCTTGATGACCCGCTCCAGGTCGCCGCTGGGGTTGTGCATGTCCGGCTCTTCGACCGTGATGTAATACAGCCGGACCGTGGCATCGAGCACGATGTCCCGGACTTCCGCGCGCTTGCGCACGACCTGCTTGTGCACCTGGCTGTCCGCGGGGACGTCGATGACCACGTCGTCCCGGATTTCCGCCTGACAGGACAGCCGGCGGTCCTCGGCCATGCCCTTGCGCGCCGTCTCCTTGTAGCGTTGCTCGACGTCGTTCCAGGGCGAAACGTGATCGCCGCGGCTTTCGATCCCGTGCTTGGGGAAGGATCCCTCGCTCACGGTCACCTGGCAGCGCCCGCAGAGCGCGCGTCCGCCGCACACCGAATCGATATCAACACCCAGGCGCCGTGCCGCCTGAAGCACGGTTGTACCCTTGGGAAAGCGACCGCGCCGCCCCGAGGGCGTAAACACGATCAGCGCGTCGTCGGCCATGGTTCCTCCGATCACGAAGCCCCACCGTGACACATATATCGGGCTGCGCGCCACTGTCGCAGCCGCCGCGCGGCAAACGCGCTGCCTCGATGCGGGGCTGGTCATCACGACCCTTCCATATGGTTCGCCCCGCCGCGTCGGGACACGGCGGGGCGGGCAAAAGGGTCGGGCGCCGGTTCGTGGGGCTCAGCTCGCGCTGCTGTCCGAATTGCCGCTGCTGCTGCCGCCGCGCCGCCGCCGGCGTTCGCCGCGGCCGCCGCGCCCCTCGGGCGTTTGCGAAGGTTCGCGGTATTTCTTGATCCAGCGCAGGCAGTCCGGATCCACGCCGTTGAGCACGTCGGACGCCATGATGCCCTGCATCTCGGGCTCGTGCAGCGGGTTCATGATCGCCGAGGTCATGCCCGCGCCGGCCGCCATGGCGAGGAAAATCGAATTCATGCCGTGGCGGTTGGGCAGGCCGAAGGAGATGTTGGAGGCGCCGCAGGTGCTGTTCACGCCCAGCTCGTCGCGCAGGCGGTTGAGGATG
>Ga0207714_1001877_pt1 | contig 13221 bp, 10 predicted proteins | sample PonA232FremontCA_2_FD_187270 | JGI IMG/M metagenome (GOLD analysis project Ga0207714, IMG submission 187270) | Marine sediment microbial community from Fremont, CA, USA - Pond A23 Sediment 2 (SPAdes) | ecosystem: Environmental > Aquatic > Marine > Unclassified | place: USA: Fremont, California... | reverse complement strand
GCTTCTGCTCCATGAGATGCGTATGCACCGCGCCCGTGGCCAGGATCATGGGCACCGGCGCACACGCCGGTCCGACTTCCTGATCCGTGAGGATGACGTGCTCACAGCCCCCGCGCACGGCATCCTCGGCCTCGCGCCGGATGCGGTCCAGGGCCTGGCGCAGCGCCCCCGCGCCCCCGTCGACCTCGAAGGTGCAGTCGATCACCGCCGCCGCGTTGCCCATGTAGGCGCGCATGGCGTCGAATTCGGCGTTGGTGAGCACCGGGGAATCGAGCTGCAGCAGGCGGCACTGGCTTTCGTCCTCGGCCAGGATGTTGCCCAGGTTGCCCAGCCGGGTCTTGAGGGTCATCACCGCCTTCTCGCGCAGCGAGTCGATCGGCGGATTGGTGACCTGGCTGAAGTTCTGCCGGAAGAAGTTGTGCAGGCCCCGGTACTTGTCGGACAGCACGGCGAGCGGGGTGTCGTCTCCCATGGAGCCCACGGCCTCCTTGGCGTCCTCCACCATGGGATGGAGGATCATCTCCATGTCCTCCATGGTCACGCCGTAGCCGTACTGTCGCCGGCGCAGTTCCTCCTTGCCGTAGCTGGCGGTCTCGCCCTGGTCCGGCTTGATCAGGTCGTCGATCATGGTGATGTTGCCGACCCAGTCGCCCCAGGGCTTCTCCTCGGCGAGCGCGCGCTTGATTTCGGTGTCGTGGTAGAGCCGGCCGGCCTCCAGATCCACGGCCACCATTTCACCGGGGCCGATCTTGCCCTTCTCCACGATCGTCTTCTCGTCGAGCCGGACCATGCCCGTCTCGGAGCCGATGAAGAGCAGATCGTTCTCGGTGACCGTATAGCGCAGCGGGCGCAACCCGTTGCGGTCCATGCCGCCCAGCGCCCACCGGCCGCCGTAGGCACAGATCCCGGCGGGCCCGTCCCAGGGCTCCATGACCGAATTGGCGTAGAGATACAGATCCTTGAGCGCCTGCGACATGGGCCGGGACTCCGACCACGCCTCGGGGATCAGCATGGTCTTGACCATAGGCAGGTCGCGCCCCGCCCGCGCCATGAGTTCGAACACCGCGTCCAGGGCCGCCGAGTCCGAGGAACCGGGCTGGACCACGGGCTTGATATCCTCGATCCGGGGGCCGAACAGGGAATGGTCCAGCCGGCACTCGTGTGCCTTCATCCAATTGACGTTGCCGCGCAGCGTGTTGATCTCCCCGTTGTGGGCGAGCACGCGGAACGGCTGCGCCAGCGACCAGGTCGGGAACGTGTTGGTCGAGTAGCGCTGGTGGAAGATGGCGAAGCTGGAAATGAAGCGCGAATCCAGCAGATCCGGGTAGAATGCGGTAAGCTGCTCGGCCAAGAACATGCCCTTGTAGATGATCGAGCGGCAGGACAGCGAGCAGCAATAGAAGTCTTTGATGGACTCGGCCGCGACCGCCTTTTCGATGCGCCGGCGGATGACGTAGAGATCGAGTTCGAACATGGGCATGGCGCGCCCGCAGGTGTTCGCGATCATGATCTGCTCGATCTCGGGCCGCGTGGCGTTCGCCTTCTCGCCGATCACGGCCGTATCCACGGGAACCTGGCGCCAGCCGTAGATGGTATAGCCGTACTTGAGGATCTCGCGCTCAACGATGACGCGGCAGCGTTCCTGGGCGTCGAGGTCGGTGCGCGGCAGGAACATCTGGCCCACCGCGATGTGCTCGTCGCCCGGCGTGTGCCCCACGGCCGCGACGTGCTCGCGGAAAAAGTCCTGGGGGATCTCGACGTGAATGCCCGCGCCGTCGCCCGTTTTGCCGTCGGCATCGATGGCGCCGCGATGCCAGACGGCCTTCAACGCATCGATCGCCGCCTGCACCACCTCGCGCCGCGCCGTGCCGTCGAGCGAGGCGACCAACCCGACGCCACAGGAATCGTGCTCCTGCGACGGGTCGTAGAGGCCGGCCTGCTGCAACACGTAGCCGTTCTGCCGCCACGCGTCGATGAACTGCTGATTGTCCGTCATGGTTTCACCCGTCGTTTCTTCGCCGCGCCCTCAGACGGCATGCGCCTTAGAGCAAGATCGATGAAAGCCGAACCGGCCTGCATCGTGAATTTTGCTCTAACTTCCTGAAAAGCGGGCAAGATTCAGCTGAAACGTGATTCCACGTTTCAGCATCTTGCCCTAAGCGTCGAGATCGCCCTTGGCCCGTTCTTGAACAGCTCCGGCATCGCCGCAAATCCGGCTTGGCACTCGACACGCGCGAGCCACGCCGGGACCGCCGGATAGGCTGCAAGGTCGAACCCGCCGTCCCCGGCCACGTGCGTGTAGGCGAACAGGGCGATGCCGGCTCGCCGTAGAGCCAGTGCATGGCCCCTACTCCGCCGCCATCGCGTGCGCCTGGGCGGACGGCTGCGCCGCGCGCGCCCGGATGTGGCGGTCGATCTGCTCCGCCGCGTCGCGGCCGTCGCGGATGGCCCAGACCACCAGGGAGGCGCCGCGTGCGATGTCGCCGGCGGCAAACACCCCATCCAGGTTCGTCATCAGGCTGCGGAAATCCACCTTCACCGTGCCCCAGCGCGTGGTCGCCAGCTCGGGCGCGTCGAACAGCGTGGGCAGATCCTCGGGATCGAAGCCCAGCGCCTTGATGACCATGTCCGCGTCGACATCGTACTCGGAGCCCTTGACGATCTGTGGGGTCTGCCGCCCCGAGGCGTCGGGAACGCCCAGATGCACGCGCGCGGCGCGCACTGCGCGCACGTTTTCCTCGCCAAGGAAGGCCTGCGGCGCGGACAGCCAGACGAACTCCACGCCCTCTTCCTCGGCATTCGCCACTTCGCGCTGCGAGCCCGGCATGTTCTTCCGGTCGCGGCGATAGAGGCATTTCACCGACTTCGCGCCCTGGCGCACGGCCGTGCGCACACAGTCCATCGCGGTGTCGCCGCCGCCCACGACGACGACGTTCTTACCCTCGGCGTTGAGACGGCCGTCGTCGAATTCCGGAACCTCGTCGCCCAGCCCCTTGCGGTTGCTGGCGACCAGGTAGTCGAGCGCCGGTTTGACGTTGGTCAGCCCGGCTCCGGGGACTTTCACGTCGCGCGCCTTGTACACGCCGGTGGCGAGCAGCACCGCATCGTGACGCTCGCGCAGCTCGGAGAGTGTGGCGTCGCGCCCGACCTCGAAATTCAAATGGAAGTGCACCCCACTGTCGTAAAGCAGCCGCGCCCGGCGCTCGACGACGTATTTCTCCAGCTTGAAATTGGGGATGCCGTAGATCATCAACCCGCCGACGCGATCGTAGCGGTCGTAAATGTGTGCCTGGTAGCCCTTGCGCCGGAGCTGCTCGGCGGCCGCGAGCCCGGCCGGCCCGGCGCCCACGATCCCCACGGACTCGTGGCGCTCGTGGCGGGGCTTGACCGGCTGGACCCAGCCCGCATCCCACGCCGTCTCGGTGATGTAGGTCTCCACCGCGCCGATCGTGACGGTGCCGTGGCCGGACTGCTCGATAACGCAGTTGCCCTCGCACAAACGGTCCTGGGGGCAGATCCGGCCGCACACCTCGGGCATGTTGTTGGTCGCTTGAGCGACCTCGTACGCCTCCTCAAGCCGCCCCTCGGCCGTGAGCATCAGCCAGTCCGGGATGTTGTTGTGCAGCGGGCAGTGCACCTGACAGAAGGGCACACCGCATTGTGAACACCGCCCCGCCTGCGTCTCGGCACCCTCGGTATCGAACCGCGCGTAGATCTCGTCGAAGTCCTGCCGACGCACCCCGGGCGGGCGCTTCTCCGGCATCTGCTTACTCACGTTGACGAACTTCAGGGTGTTGCGCGCCATACCCGTGCCTGCTCCCCGGTTGCCGGCCGGGCCGCCGCGTCCGCGAGGCGGGGCGCCGCGCTGCCGCACGCTCGTCCGGCCCAACCGCAATCCTGCCTGTATGCCATCGTCGGGCGGTGTGCACCCGTCGGGGGCGCCGCCCGCCGGACTGCCGCGCCGCGCGGGCCGCCCATCCGCGCACGCGCCGTTCGGGAAACCGGCGTGCGCGTCGCCGGCGCGTCCGCGGCGCACGCCGCGCCCGTCACGCGTCCATCGGGATTGGGTATACGCCCCATCCGCCGGGCACACCAGAGCAAATTGGCCAAAACGTCAGGAATGCTGCCCTGGTTTTCCGCACAGGGATGGTCCTCCAGCATCCTTTCCCGTCATATGGGCATATGCCACAGATGAATAGGTCAAGAGCACAGACCTATCTGCGCCCGGCTGTCGCAGATCCCCATGCGGCTTTGCTGCGGACGCCGGAGACGTTATATCGCCGGGCGGCCTCGCCACCGACCGGGAACGCCGACGTGCCCGTCCTGCACCTGCTCATCCTCGCCGTGGTCCAGGGTATCACGGAATTCCTTCCAATCTCGTCATCGGGACATCTTGTCCTGACGTGGCAGGCATTCGACGCGCTGGGTTGGGAATCCGGGATCACCCGGGAGAGCGACCGGCTCGTCCTGGACATCGCCGTCCACGTGGGCACGCTCGTCGCGGTTTGCGGCTATTTCCGCCGCGATATCGCGGCCATGATCGCCGGCCTGATCCGCTGGCTGCGCGGCCGGCGCGACAGCGGCGCGCAGCTCGCCATCAACGTGGTGATCGCCACGATCCCCCTGGTCATTGCCGGCATGGGTCTCAAGGACCGGATCGGGGTACTCCGCGACGGCACGGTCATTGCCGCCACCACGATCGGCTTCGGCCTGCTGCTCTGGGCCGCCGACCGGATGACGGGACTCACCCGCCGGCTGCCCGACATGGCCGTGCCCGACGCGCTGCTCATCGGGTTTCTGCAGATCCTGGCACTGATCCCGGGCACAAGCCGCGCGGGCATCACCATGACCGGCGCGCGCCTGCTCGGCTACAACCGGCAGGACGCGGCGCGGTTCTCCATGCTTCTGGCGATTCCCGCCATCGTCGGCGCGGGCCTGGTGGCAGCGGCGGACCTTCACGCCCGCGGCGCGGTGCAGCTCGGCCTGGATGCGCTGATTGCCGCCGGCTTCGCCTGTGCCGCCGCCTGGCTTGCCATCGCGCTGCTCATGCGCTGGCTGCGCACGGCCGGCTTCACGCCCTTCGTGGTTTATCGGGTCGTGCTCGGCCTGGTGCTCCTGGGCCTGATCTACCTGTGGTGAGCGGATCCGCTCAGGCGGCGTCCGCCCGCTTGGCGAAGCGGCCGCCCACACGATAGCGGTGCAGGTAGCGCGGCAGGATCACCTCGATCGCCTGCGGCTTGATGCCGAGCTCGGCGAAGCCCTTGGCGTCGGCCGAGACCACGTTGTCGTGCTTGAGCATCTTGAGCTGGTCGCGGGTCAGCGGCGGCTTGGGCAGCAGCTCGGCAAAGCGCGCCTGGACCTCCGCAACGGCGAAGGGAATGGGCAGGAGCAGCCGCTTGCGCCCGATTTCCTTGAGCATCAGCTCCATGAGCTGCTTGAAGGTGTAGATGCGTGGACCACCCAGTTCGTAGATCTGGCCCTTCGTGTCGGCGTTGTGCAGCGCCGCCATCGCGGCATCCGCCACGTCGCCCACATAGGCGGGCTGGAAGCGCGTCTTGCCCCCGCCGATCAGGGGCAGCGCCGGGGAAAACCGCGCCATCGCGGCGAACTGGTTGAAGAAGTCGTCTTCCGGGCCGACCACGATGGAAGGGCGCAGGATGGTCGCCGAGGGCATCGCCGCCAGCACCGCCTTCTCGCCCAGCGCCTTGGTTCGCGCGTAGACGGCGTCCGAATTCTCGTCCGCGCCGATGGCAGAGACGTGGATCATCCGGGGCACGCCCGCCTGCGCGGCCTGTTCGGCGATGGTGCCCGCGCCCTGCTGCTGCACCTTTTCGAAGGTCTGCTCGCCGCCCGGCTCGTAGAGGATGCCCACGAGGTTGAACACGGCGTCCGCACCCGACACCGCTTCCGCCACGGATTGCGGATCCTGGACGCGCACGCCCACCGGGACGATCTGGCCGACGTTGCCCAGCGGCTTCAGGGAATACGCGCTGGCCGGATCACGCACGGCCACGCGCACCACCCAGCCCTCGCTGGCAAGACGACTGACGATGTAGCGGCCGATGAAGCCGGAGCCGCCGAAGACGGTTGCCACGCGTTCCATGATCCCGCCTGTCCTTTCTGCGCTACACACTGGCCAGTAAGCTGTGCGCTCAGCGCATGCAAGGCAAGGGCCGGGGTGTATCCTGCGCCGGATTGACACCTTTCCCGCGGCGGCTATGGTGAGCGGGTCCGTCGGCGGCGGCCGGCGGCCCCGAGCGCGCCCAGGCGCCAATTCGTAGCAACAGGCACAAGACGCGACCCAAGCGGGGCACGGCCGTGGCGATCAAGCTCCATCAGAACGACATTCCGGGCGATCTCGATTTCGGGCCCAGCGTCGCCGTGGACACGGAAACCATGGGCCTCAACCTGAACCGGGACCGGCTCTGCCTGGTCCAGCTTTCCGGCGGCGACGGCGACTGCCACATGGTGCAGTTCGCCGAAGGCGACTACAGTGCCCCGAACCTATCCGCCCTGCTCAGCGACCGGCAGGTCACCAAGCTGTTCCACTACGCCCGCTTCGATCTGGCGATGCTGCGCCAGCATCTCGCCGTGGACTGCAGCCCGGTCTACTGCACCAAGACAGCCTCCAGGCTGGTGCGCACCTTCACCGACAAACACGGCCTGCGCGACCTGTGCCGCGATCTGCTGGGCGTGGAGCTGTCCAAGCAGCAACAGTCGACGGACTGGGGCGCGCGCGAGCTGACCGAGGAACAGCTTCACTACGCCGCCAACGACGTCCTGTATCTGCATGCGCTGCGCGAAAAGCTGGATGCGCTTCTCTGGCGCGAGGGCCGGATGTCTTTGGCGACGGCGTGCTTCGACTTCCTCCCCTGGCGCGCGCGCCTGGATCTCGCGGGCTGGAACGACGTGGACATCTTCGCGCACAGCTAGCCGCGCGGGAAGGCCGATTTGCGCGACGCAACGGCCGGGTCTTGGCGTCGTGCCAATTATGTGAAAGTCTGCATCCAATCACCCGGATGGCCGATACGTACGGCGTCCGGCGTGCGCGCGGCACGCACATCGGATATGAGGCGATGACCCCACCTTCCGCCGACCCTGCACCATCGCACGCACCGGACGGGGCTGGCCCGGGCGCGGACTCCGGGGGCGATCTGGCCGCGGCGCGCCACGTGCTGTCCGTGGAAGCGGCCGGGCTCCAGGCCCTGGCCGACACCCTCGACGGCAGCTTCGTCGCCGCGGTCGCCCGGTTGAGCGCGGTCACCGGGCGCATCATCGTCACCGGCATGGGCAAGAGCGGCCACGTCGCGCGCAAGATCGCCGCGACCCTGGCGTCCACCGGCTCACCGGCGCAATACGTCCATCCTGGCGAGGCGAGCCACGGCGATCTCGGCATGATCGCCGAGGGCGACGCGGTGGTGGCGCTGTCCAATTCGGGCAACACCTCCGAACTCTCCGACATCATCGGGTACACGCGCCGCTTCGCCATCCCACTGGTCGCCGTCACGGCGAAATCGGAAAGCACCCTCGCGCGCGAGGCGGACCACGTGCTGCGCCTACCCCAGGCGACGGAGGCGTGTCCCATGGGCCTCGCGCCCACAACGAGCACGACCATGATGCTCGCGCTCGGCGACGCGCTGGCGGTGGCGCTGCTCGACCGCAAGGGCTTCTCGTCCCAGGACTTCCAGTTGCTCCACCCGGGCGGGATGCTGGGCCGCCGGCTCAAGCGCGTGGCGGACCTCATGCACGGCCCCGAGGAGCTGCCGCTGGTCGCGCCGAACATGCCCATGCGCGACGCGCTGCTGGAAATGACCGCGCGGCGTTTCGGCTGCGTGGGCGCAACAGACGCCGGCGGCGCGCTGGTGGGCATCGTGACCGACGGCGACCTGCGCCGGCATATGACGCCCGACCTGCTGGGACGAACCGTGCATGAGGTCATGACGCCCGAGCCCCGGACGATTGGGAGCCAGGCCCTGGCCGCGGAGGCGCTGGGGATCATGAACCGGCAGGCGATCACCAGCCTGTTTGTCGTCGATGCGGACGATCGGCCGATGGGAATCCTGCACATCCACGACTGCCTGCGCGCAGGCGTCGCCTGAGGCGCCCCGCCGCGGCCCGAGCGCACGCCTGCGGCGGCCGCGACACGGTAGAGCGAGCGAGAGCCACACGATGGCCGACCCGGCCGAAACCGCGCCCCCGAACAGCACACCCGAGCGCCGGGGCCGGCGCAGCCACCCCGACAGCGAGACGGAACCGCCGCGCTTCGCCGCGCGCAGCACTTACAGCCGTTTCGTGGCCACGATGAAGGTGGTCCTGCCCGCCCTGGCGGTTGCGATCATCCTGCTGGTGCTGGTCTGGCCGCGAATCGTACCGGAGGATTCGCGCTTCCGCATCGGCCTCTCCGAACTCGGTCCGGGCGCGGCGGACAACCTCAGCATGGTCAATCCGCGCTTCCAGGGGCGCGACAACCGGGACCGCCCGTTCACCATCGTAGCGCAGAAGGCCACGCAGGTGGCGGACGACACCAAACGCATCACTCTCGACCGGCCCGAAGCCGACATCACCCTGGCCGACGGGGCCTGGGTCGCGCTCACCGCCGATTCCGGTGTCTATCACCGGCAGGACAAGACGCTCGATTTGCGCGGCCACGTCAGCCTGTTCCACGATCAGGGCTTCGAGATGCATACCACACGGGTGCAGATCGATCTGGCCAGCGCCGCCGCGCATTCGGACAGCCCGGTCGAGGGCCACGGGCCGGCGGGCACGCTGAACGCCCAGGGATTCCGGGTGCGCGACCAGGGCCAAACCATCGTGCTCACCGGCAAGAGCCGGCTCGTCGTGCGCGGCAGCGATACGGAGAGGTCGCAGTGAGCCGCAGGGCGCGCACCCTGGCCGCCGTGCTCGCCGGCGCGTTCGCCATCGCCGCCGCACCACCGGCGGCCGCCCAGGGCGTGTCCGGTTTGACGGGTGCGGGGGAACCGCTGGAAATCCAGGCCGAGGACGGCATCGCCTGGCGGCGCCAGGACCGGGTCTACGTCGCGCGCGGCAACGCCTCGGCGACCCGTGGCGAGCTGACTGTCCGCGCCGACACCCTGACCGCGCATTACCGCGAAAAGCGCGATGGCGACGGCACGACCATCCACCGTATCGTCGCCGAGGGCGCGGTCGAACTCGCCACGCCGGACCAGACCGCCTACGGCAGTCGGGGCGTCTACGACCTGGATGCGGCCGTTATGGTTCTGCGCGGATCCGGGCTCCGGCTGGTCACCGGTGCGGAAACCGTCACGGCCGAGGACAGCCTGGAATACTGGCCCGAGCGCAGGCTCGCGGTGGCACGGGGCAACGCCGTGGCCCGGCGCCAGCTCGCGGGGGGCGGGGAGCGCCGGGTGGCCGCCGAGATCCTGGCCGCCTACCTCGCAGGCGACGGCGGCGGCGACGCCGAGCGGATCCGGCGCATCGAGGCGTTCGACAACGTCCGCATGGCCTCGCCCGATACCGTCGTGCGCGGCGACAAGGGGGTCTATATCGCGGATTCCCGGATGGCGACCCTGGTCGGCGCGGTTCGGATCTCGCGCGGCGAGAACCAGTTGAACGGCGGCTACGCGGAAGTCAATCTGGCGACCGGGGTGAGCCGGCTCCTGGGCGCCCCGCCGGACAGCGAGGCAAAGGCCCGGGTGCGCGGCCTCCTTCGCCCGCGCGAGGACGGCATAACCGCGCCGGACCGGTAACCGCCGCGCCCGGACGCGGGGCGCCAACGTGAGGGACTCGCCGATGAGCCAGACCGATCACCGCCCGAGCGCGCAGGTCACGCCGCTCTACGGCCGCAGCCCGGCCACAGCGGCCGAGGAAGCCACCGCAGCGGCGGCGGCGCCGCGGGACGCGGAACAGGCGGAAGGCCGCGAGACGCCGCGGAATGTCGCCGCCCGCGCGGGCTTTGCCGCGGTCAATATCGGCAAGACGTTCAAGAAGCGCCCCGTCCTGCGCGGCGTCACCCTGACGCTGCAGCGGGGCGAGGCGGTGGGCCTGCTGGGTCCCAACGGCGCGGGCAAGACGACCAGCTTCTACATCATGACCGGCCTGCTCGCACCGGATTACGGCTGGGTCACCTTCGACGGCCACGACGTCACCGACCTGCCCATGTACCGCCGCGCCCGTCTGGGCGTGGGCTACCTGCCGCAAGAGGCGTCGATCTTCCGCGGCCTGACCGTGGAGCAGAACATCCGCGCCATTCTGGAAGTGGTGGAGCGCGACCGCCAGCGTCGCGCCGCCAAGCTGGAAGACCTGCTCGCCGAGTTCGCCATTTCTCACCTGCGGCGCACGCCCGCCATGGCCCTTTCCGGCGGCGAGCGCCGGCGTGTCGAGATCGCCCGCGCCCTCGCCTCGGATCCGGCTTTCATCCTCCTCGACGAGCCGCTGGCGGGGATCGACCCCATCGCGGTGGGGGAGATCCGCGATCTGGTGGGCCATCTTACCGAGCGCGGGCTGGGCGTCCTGATCACCGACCACAACGTGCGCGAAACGCTGGATATCGTGGACCGGGCCTATATCATCCACGAGGGTGCCGTCCTCATGGAGGGCACCCCCGACGAGATCGTGGCGCACGAGGACGTTCGGCGCGTTTACTTGGGCGAAAGGTTTAGCCGCTAGCCTTTTCCCCAAAAGTGGCATACGGTTTGCATCATGGCGATCTCGCAACGACTCGAGCTGCGCCAGTCCCAATCCCTGGTGATGACGCCGCAACTGCAGCAGGCCATCAAGCTGCTGCAGTTCAACAACGTCGAACTCGCCGCCTACGTCGATCAGGAGCTGGAACAGAACCCCTTTCTCGAACGCGCCGCAGCGGATCCGGCCGCCGCCGGCGCCAATGCCCCTGCCACGGATCCCGCCCCGCGCGGCGACGAGGACAACCTGGACGATGCTCGTGGCAACGAAAGCTGGGACGGCGCCCCGCCCGCTCTGCCCGAGTGGGGCGCGCCGGGGCCGGGCGCGGGCGGCGCCAACGGCCCGGACGACGACGACCTGGATGGCCTGGAGCAGCGGCTCGCTGCGGCGCCCAACCTGCGCGAGCATCTGCGCGAGCAGGCGCATCTCGTCACGGCCACCACGGTGGAGCGCGGCATCGCGGACGCGCTGATCGACAATCTGGACGAGGCCGGCTATCTCGCGGTGCCCGTGACCGAGATCGCTGCCATGCTCAACCACGACGCCGAGGCGGTTGAGCGCGTGCGCGCCGCGTTGCTGGGAATCGACCCCGTGGGCGTGCTGGCCACCTCGCTCGCCGAGTGTCTCGCCGTGCAACTGCGCCAACGGGACCGTCTCGACCCCGCCATGGCGACCCTTCTGGAGAACCTGACCCTGGTGGCCGAGGGCGAGAGGGCGCGCCTGTGCGCCCTGTGCGGCGTGGACGCCGAGGACCTGCGCGACATGCTCGCCGACCTGCGCCGGTGCCAGCCCCGACCGGCCGCAGCGTTCGGCGGCGACCCGGTGCAGCCCGTGGTTCCGGACATCCTGATGCGCCGCCTGCCCGACGGCAACTTCGCCGTCGAACTCAATCCGGACTCCCTGCCGCGCGTGCTGGTGAACAACCGCTACTATGCGCAGGTCGCCCAGAAGGCGCACGCGGACCGGGACGCGCGCAGCTTCGTCAATGAAAATCTGCAGTCGGCGAACTGGCTGGTGCGCGCGCTGGATCAGCGGGCCAACACGATCCTCAAGGTTGCCGGCGAGATCGCCCGGCAGCAGGACATGTTCTTCCGCCATGGGGTGGCGCACTTGCGGCCCATGACGCTGCGCGAGATCGCCGAGGCGATCGGCATGCACGAATCCACGGTGAGCCGGGTGACCGCCAACAAGTATATCGCCTCGCCGCGCGGCATTTTCGAGCTGAAGTATTTCTTCAGCACCGCCATTGCGGGCGCGGACGGGGCGGCCAGCCATTCCGCCGAGGCGGTGCGGCACCGGATCAAGACGCTGATCGATTCCGAAACGCCCGACGCCGTGCTCTCCGACGAGCAGCTCGTGACGCTGCTCAAGCGCGAGGGCATCGACGTCGCCCGGCGCACGGTCGCCAAGTACCGCGAGGGCATGAAAATCCCTTCATCCAGCCGGCGCAAACGTGCAAAGGCCGTTCAAGCCTGACGTCGGGGCGTTGACACCCTCTCGGGCCGGGCATACTCTTTTAAGAATTCCGGACACGTTACGACGCGCCGGTCGGCGACGACCCGGCACGCCGCACCGCAACGTGGGTGTACGGCTCGGCCGAAGGACCGTATCCGTTCAACAGATTGCCGGCATGACACGGGTTCCGCAGGCAATGCGGCACGACCCGGACGATGCTGCGCATCCGCAGCCACGGCTGCGATGTCGGGCGGAGCCCCGATGGTGTCGCACAGGGCAACGACAGAATGCGCAACGCCAGCTTTACATCGCCCCGAACCACAGGGCATCCGCCGGCCCGGCACGGTAAGACGGCGGGAATGCGGCGGACGCGGATGATCGGCCCTTGCGCAAGCTGGGGCGATCGTGTTCCGTACCGGCGAACTCGGAGATGGTGCGCTGCAACATGGCCCGCGGCGGCTGCACCGGCCGCTTCGGGCGTCCCAGGCAAGCATTCGTGCGCGGACGACACGGCCGCGCCGGCAGGAGTGAGCCAGTATGGAGATCGCTGATCTGATCCGTCCGGAAGGCGTCGTTCCGAACCTGCGCGCCACGAGCAAGAAGCAGGCCCTGCAGGAACTGGCCCGGCGCGCCGCCGGACGCACGGGTGTGGCCGAGCGCCGGATCTTCGAGGTCCTGATCGAGCGCGAGCGGCTGGGCACCACCGGTGTGGGCAACGGCGTCGCCATTCCACACGGCAAATTGCCCGAGTTGAACCGGCTGACCGCGCTGTTCGCGCGGCTCGAGGCACCCGTCGACTTCGATGCCATCGACGAGCAGCCGGTGGATCTGATTTGTGTGCTGCTGGCGCCGGAGGGCGCAGGCGCCGACCACCTCAAGGCGCTCGCCCGAATCTCGCGCGTGCTGCGCGATCGTACGATTTGCGAAAAGCTGCGCGGTACGGAAAGCGCCGACGCGATCTACGCCATTCTCACCCAGGCGAACACCAGTCGCGCCGCCTGACGCGCGATACGGGGCGGATCGGTGCGGCGACATTGGCCGGGCGCGGCCGGCGGGGCCGCGCCCGCGTTGTCAATGGACGCTTACCGGCTCGAGGTCGTTCTG
>Ga0207714_1001875_pt1 | contig 13235 bp, 12 predicted proteins | sample PonA232FremontCA_2_FD_187270 | JGI IMG/M metagenome (GOLD analysis project Ga0207714, IMG submission 187270) | Marine sediment microbial community from Fremont, CA, USA - Pond A23 Sediment 2 (SPAdes) | ecosystem: Environmental > Aquatic > Marine > Unclassified | place: USA: Fremont, California... | reverse complement strand
TATCGTCTCGTCGTACTCGTTGAGCACCTGGTCGAGGCGGTGGGCGGAGTTCGGGGCGATAGGGTTGATATCGTGGTCGAATAAGAACGTTAGTAGCTCGGGCGTCGGGAGCAGCCCCCAGGCGGCGGCACTGCCGACCGAGTAGATGCAGTTCGTACACGAGGCGGTGAGCCGCATCGCGTGGCTCGTCCCGCAGGCCTCACAGGGCCCCTCACTCGCGTCGTGGTCCTCACAGACGTTCAGTTCCCGCTCGACCGTGGCCGCACAGCGGGGACAGAGCCCACTCGCCACCGCGAGCAGTTCCAGATTCGTCCACGTGTACGCCGTCCGGAGAATCTCTGACGGAGACCGGTTGTCGAGACCGGCCGGCGGAAACGGGAGCCGACCGAGATAGCCCGGCGGTGCCTCCTGTGGGCCACCGACCCGGCCCCAGGACCGCGACCACCGCCGCTGACAGTCCGCACAGAACAGCTCGACACTTCCGTTTCGCCACGCGATCTCGAGCTGTCGGTTACAGCTCGAACAGCGGTCCTCGACGCCAGTTCGGTCGAGCTCCGGGTCGTCCGTGACCGCCCCGGAGAGAATCGCCTCCACGACCCGCTGGCCCGGCCGGGAGAGCGCGTACCCGTTGTCGAGTTTCCGGACGAAGTGCCCGAGTAGCTTGTCGAGGTGGTAGTTGAACTGCGCGGAGTCGGACACCTCGAGCCGGTCGTACAGTGCCGAGAACGACAGCGGTCCGTCCGCGTCGCCGAGCTGGCTGAGGATTCGGATCCGAATCTCGTTTCCGAGGGTGGAGAACGCCTCGTCGGGCGAGAGCCGAACCCTCTCCTGTTCCTCTGTCATACTGGGATATCACTCTCCAGCAAGTAAAGCCCAACCCCTGTTCAGAGGTCGTCCGGTGACCGGGCAGCCGCCTGCCGGTCGTGAGTTCCGGGGGAGATTTAATGTGCCGGGTCGTGGCTACCGTATATGGAACGTCAGCGACACGAGGCGCGTGAGCGGATTGCACTCGCCTCGGAGCCGTCGATTCCGTTTACCGAACTCCCCTTAGAGCGCCAGCGTGAGGTGTTCTTTACCCTCGCCGACTCCAGCCGTCAGACGCTGCTGGCCGACCTGAGTCGGCCACAGCTCGAGTCGTTTGTCCGTCACCTCGACCCGGACGAGGCGACTGACGTGCTTGGCTCTCTCGGTCAGGAGCGCCGCGCGTCGCTGCTGTCCAGCCTGGACAACGCCCGCCGGGAGAAAGTCGAGTTTCTGCTCTCGTTCGACCCCGAGACGGCGGCTGGACTGATGGACCTGGACTACGTGACTGTCGACGCCAGCCGAACCCCCGGCGAGGTGATCGAGCGTGTACGACGGTTCGAGGAGCGGACCGGACGGGTGCCGAGTATCCTCGTCCTGGAGGGTGGGTCCCTCGTAGGACGGCTCCCTGGCGCGGCCCTCTCGGTTGCCGAGCGGGACGGGAACCCTGTCACCGACCACGTCGAGGAGATACCGCAGGTGCGCTACGACAGAGACGACGAAACGGTGCTCGAGGTGCTCCGGACGAACCGCGAGCGGAGTGTGGTCGTGCTCGACGACGACAACAGTGTGCTCGGTATGGTGCGGGCAGACGACGTGCTGGCGCTGGCCGAGGCGGCCGCCGGAGAGACCCTCTACGAGTTTACCGGTGTCGTCGAGGCCGAGAGTGTGCTCGACAGCCCCGGAACAAAGGTCCGGCGACGGTACCGGTGGCTGATACTCAATCTCGCTACCGCGTTTCTGGCCGCTGCGGTCGTCGGACTGTTCGAGTCGACAATCGCCGCGGTGGCCATCCTGGCGGCGTATATGCCGGTCGTCGCAGGAATGGGTGGGAACGCGGGCACACAGGCGATGGCGGTCACCGTGCGCGGAATCTCCCTGGGGCAGGTCTCGCTGGCGACCGGACGGCAGGTGGTCGCTAACGAGGTTGTCGCCGGTGGGGTCAACGGGCTGATCACCGGCGGTCTCGTGGCGGTCATCGCTGTGGCCTTTTCCTTTGGCGAGTTCGGTATCCAACTCGGGGCGGTTATCGGTGTCTCGATGGTCGCGAATCTCGTTATCGCGGGCTTTTTCGGCGCGGTGACACCGCTCGTGCTCGACCGACTCGGCTACGACCCCGCCACCTCGGCAACCATCTTCATCACCACCGCGACCGACGTGCTCGGGTTCCTGGTCTTTCTGGGTCTGGCCCGACTCGTGTTGTTGTGACCCCGGGCAGTGCAGACATCGACCGTCGGGTGGGCGTCCGGTCAGTCGAGCAACTGCTCTGTTCCGGGTATCCCCTGCACTGTCGGGTGCAGCTGTCAGGGACCCACCCGAGTCGAGTCTGAACCGACCGTCTCACGACCGCGTTCGAGGCTGTCACGCCTCGGAACCTCCGTGACGGGGCAGAACACCGTTTCAGTGCCTGCGTGTCGCCGGCAGCCTCTCGAACCGGTTGGTAAGCGTTGTCTCCGGCGGCCCGACGGGACACCGACGGCCGTAACGAGGTAGAACTGCCGGCCCGTGGGCAGACAAACCACTTAATCCGCTGGAGCCCCGATACACTGTATGCGTGTTCGAGATTGGGACGATATACTGCAAGACGTAGCAGAGAGCGATGCAGACCCCGCAGGGTGGCGGGCAGTCGGTGGTGACCGTCGTGGCGGTATCGGCGAGGACCTCTACCTCGCCCACCCGTCGGTCGGGACGTTCCAGCTCAAAACCTACGCCAGAAACCCCTTCGAGGTAGACGGTGTCGGAACACGGGTTGCCCGCAATGTCGACGACGACCTGGAGCCGCTCTTTCCCGGTGACGAGGATGCAGGTGGTCTCTTCGGCATCCAACAGCCTGTCGAGGACGAGGAGACCGCAAAGGAGCAGGCGAGCCGCCTCGAAACGGTCGTAGAGACACACGCCGACGCACCGACCAGCCCACAGGCGATGCTCGAGGACGTGCTCGATGCGGTCGACAGCCCGGCCTACGGACCGATGAACTTCGACCAGCACGGCCGCCCGAACGGCGTCGACGAGCTCGCGGACACCTTCGCGGAGGCCGAGCGACTGCTGGACGCCGAGTTCGAGGATGTCGTCGACGACGAGGTCCAGCGCGGATTCTACTGACGGAGCCGATTACCCCCGTCCGGGCCGAGCCCGTGGGACGGCCGGACAGGCGGCGACCGGGCCGCCGTATCCGGAACGCTTAGAAGGTGTCGGACCGCATAAACTGACATGGGACTGTTCCGTTCGAGTGAGGTCGTCGGCATCGCGGAGTCGGCACTCGAGTTCGCGCTAGCGGCGTCCGAGGAGGCACATCCCAACGAGTACATGGGAGTGTTGCGCGGCGAGGCCGCGAGCACGGCCGGTGTCGACGCCGACGGAATCATCCTGACGGAGGTGCTGGTGATCCCGGGTACGGAGACCAACCCGACGAGTGCACAGTTCAAACCGACACAGGTGCCAAACGACCTCAGCACTGCCGGGTCAATCCACTCTCACCCGAACGGTGTGTTGCGGCCGAGCGACGCCGACCTGGCGACGTTCTCGCGGAACCAGGTTCACATTATCGTCGGCGCACCGTACGGTGCCGACGACTGGCAGGCGTTCGACACCGACGGCCGACCAACGGAGCTGCCGGTCTACGAGACCACACCGCCAGAGGAGGAGTTCTTCGATTTCACACAGGCAGACCTCGACGAGCAGGCAGACACTGACACGCGGGAGGGGCGATGACGCTAGTCGTCGCACAGGGAACGTTCGACATTCTCCACCCCGGTCACGTCCACTACCTGCGCGAGGCACGGTCGATGGGTGAGCGACTCGAGGTTATTATCGCCCGTGTCTCGAACGTCAGCCACAAAGACCCGCCCGTTGTTCCGGGTCGCCAGCGCGTCGCGATGGTCGAGGCACTCGACCCCGTCGACAGTGCGCGACTCGGCCACCCCGAGGATATCTTTGTTCCTATCGAGCAACTCGACCCGGACGTCATCGTGCTCGGCCACGACCAGCACCACGACGAGGCAGCCATCGCCGACGCGCTCGACCGCCACGGTATCGACTGTGCGGTCGAGCGTGCCTCGGCCCGACCCCGTCGGTCCGAGGAGGAACTGCTCTCGACGCGACACATCGTCGAACGCATCCTCGACGAACGGGGCTGACCCACAGCACTCAGTCGAAGTCGTCGACCGTCGGCCGGTCGTGGTCGCCGGGAACCGCCTCGACCGGAACCTGTTTCTGGTCACCACTCGACATCTGCTTGAGTGTCACCTCGCCGTTGGTGAGGTCCCGCTCCCCGACGATGACCACCGTCTCCGCGTTGATGCTGTCGGCGTAGTCGAGCTGTGCGCCGAAGCTCCGCCCCGAGACATCCGACTCCACGACGTGACCCCGCCCGCGCAGGTCGCGGGCGATACGGGCCGCTGTCTCGCCTGTCTCGCCGACCTGGAGCACGTAGTAGTCGGTCGCCAGCTCCTCGGCCGGCCAGACCCCCGCCCGCTGACACAGCAGAGCCAGTGTCGCGTACCCGGGCGCGACACCGACCGCCGGCGTCGGCTGGCCGCCGAACCCCTCGATGAGGTCGTCGTAGCGGCCACCACCGAACACCGACCGCGAGACGTCACCCGTAGCGTCGAAACACTCGAAGACGACGCCCGTGTAGTAGTCCAGCCCGCGGGCAGTCGTCAGCGAGAGGGTGCAGTACTCTCGCACACCGAGGTCTGCCGCCGTGTCGAGCACCGCCTGCAGGTTCTCGACGGCCGCCGCGACTCGGTCCGTGCCGGCGAAGCTCACCAGTTCCTCCAACCGGTCTGGGGGTGTCGCCAGGAGGTCGTCGAACCGGTCGACCTGCGCGGGTGAGAGCCCGGCCGTCGTCAGCAGGTCGGCGTAGCTGTCTCGCTCTATCTTCTCGCGCTTGTCGACGGCCCGGATGGCGGCCTGTCGGTCTATCTCGCCGTCGAACGCGGCGAGCAGACCGCCGAGAATGTCGCGGTGTGAGACGCGAAACTCGAAGTCCGTCGGTTCGAGACCCAGCCCGATGAGCGCGTCGGCCGCCACGGCGAGCACCTCGGCGTCCGCGGTCGGCTCGCTCGAACCGAAGATGTCGATGTTGGTCTGATAGAACTCCCGGAACCGGCCCTGTTGGACCTGCTCGTAGCGCCAGAACGGCCGGGTCGAGAACCACTTTATCGGCTTTGCAAGCGCCTGCTGTTTGGCGACGACCATCCGCGCGACGGTCGGTGTCAGCTCGGGTGTCAGCGCAACCTCGCGGCCACCCTTGTCCTCGAAGACGTACAGCTCCTCCAGGATCTCCTCGCCACTCTTGTCGGCGTACATCTGTGCCGACTCGAGCGCCGGCGTACCCACCTCCCGGAACCCGTACCCTCGGGCGACCGACTCGACGGTGTCGATTGTCTCCCGACGTGCGGCCATCTCCGGCGGATAAAAGTCCCGGAACCCTTTGACGTGGTCGTACATACCACCTCGTTCGAGGAGCACGCGCTTGAACGCTACCCTTTGTTTCTCCGGCCCAGACGCCCCGGGCCTGTTGGCTCCCACCGGACTGACCCTGCCGCCCCTCCGGGCTGGTGACCGCTGTCCTCTGTCTCCGATCGAGGGGCGTCCGGAGAGGGATAGCTTATTATCTGCGGGCTCTAACTGTCGATATGAGTTACGAGAGGGTACGGGAGGCAGACCCCGCGGTCGCCGACGCGCTGGTCGCCGAACGAGAGCGACAGAACGACACGCTTGCTATGATTGCCAGCGAGAACCACGTCAGCGAGGCCGTGCTCCAGGCCCAGCGCTCGGAGCTGACAAACAAGTACGCCGAGGGCTACCCCGGCGCGCGCTACTACGGCGGCTGTGAACACGCCGATACGGTAGAGCAGCTCGCAATCGACCGCGCGAGAGAGCTGTGGGGGGCCGACCACGTCAACGTGCAGCCCCACTCCGGAACACAGGCGAACATGGCCGTCTACCTGTCGATACTCGACCCCGGCGACCGGATTCTCTCACTCGAACTCGAGGACGGGGGCCACCTCTCGCACGGTCACCCGGCGAACTTCACCGGACAGACGTACACCGTCGAACAGTACCAGGTCGACCCAGAGACCGGCTACATCGACTACGAGGGGCTCCGCGAGCGGGCCGAGGCGTTCGACCCCGACATCGTCGTCTCCGGCTACTCGGCGTACCCCCGCGAGGTGGCGTGGGAGCGTATCCAGGCGGCCGCCGACGCCGCCGACGCCTACCACCTCGCCGACATCGCACACATCACCGGTCTGGTCGCGGCGGGTGTCCACTCCTCGCCGGTCGGGGTTGCCGACTTCGTCACCGGGAGCACACACAAGACCATCCGTGCCGGCCGCGGTGGCATCATCATGTGTGAGGAATCGTACGCCGACGACATCGACTCGGCGGTGTTCCCGGGAGCACAGGGTGGCCCGCTAATGCACAACATCGCCGGAAAGGCTGTTGGCTTCGCCGAGGCGCTCGAACCCTCGTTCGAGACCTACGCCGAGCAGGTCACCACGAACGCACAGGTGCTGGCCGAGCGCCTGCAGGACCACGGTTTCTCGCTCGTCTCGGGTGGCACCGACAACCACCTGGTGTTGGTCGACCTGCGGGAGTCACATCCGGACACGACCGGTAAAGACGTCGAGACCGCACTAGAGGATGTCGGCATCGTGCTCAACGCGAACACTGTCCCCGGCGAGACCCGCTCGGCGTTCAACCCCTCCGGCATCCGCATCGGAACCCCTGCACTCACGACCCGTGGGTTCGACGAGACGGCGATCCGCGAGGTCACAGACCTCATCGCGCGCGTCGTCGACAGCCCCGAGAACAAAGAAACAAAACAGTCGGTCGGTGCCCGGGTCGACGAACTCACCGACGCGTTCCCGCTGTACGGGTGAACCGCCTCGGGGGCAAGTGGTTCGAGACGCGGAGCGTCTCGTCAGTTGCTCGCGGGCATTGCCCGCTCGCAAGTTCGTTGGACGTTGTCCAACGTTCATCACGAGAGAGCGTCACTCTCTCGGACGACCCCGAGGCACTCGGCCTGCTCCGCCTGTAGAGCCACCCTCAGTTCCGGGGTACTGCCCGGTTGGTGAGCACAGTCTCACCCAACCTGTCGGGGACCACTACCAGGACGGCCCATCCAACGGGGAACCAACCGGTGACCTTTCCTCGATGAACTCCTCTGTTAGGTATGGAGCCGCGAGCAACCATCACCGCGTACTACGACGCACTCCGGGCGGGTGACCCGCTCGGGCCATACTTTACATCCGAGGAGCCCGGCGACGACCCGTTCGTGAAGTTCGGCATCTCGGAGCAACTGGTCGGGGCCGAGCAGATCGAGTCCGGACTCCGGGCACAGACCGAGTCGACGACCGACTGGGCGGTAGACAGTGAGGCCCTCCGGGTGTGTGAACGGGACGACCACGCCTGGTTCAGCGACCAGGTGGCGATGGGCTGGACCGACGCGGAGACAGCTGTCAGGTACGAGTTCGACACCCGCTGGAGTGGCACACTGACCGCCACCAGTAACGGGTGGCAGTTCGTCGGCATGCACGTCAGCACGGCCGACCGGTTCTGAGCTACCCCAGGGTCGCCTCGGCGAGACCAGGTGACGATTGTACGACCACAGTCGGATAGTCCAACACGGCGGCGGTGGACGCGACGGATGGAGTGGTCGGTCGACAGCGCGTCGGTGACTGTCGGTGTCAGGCGGCTCTCGCGGCCCGAGGCGGCCTGAACTACCCGGACGACCCGGCCACAGCGGGTCACTGTCCCCTGACAGGACAGGTCACCGGCAGTCGCCGTCGTGCCCTCTCGGCCGCTTCGGTGTTGTTTTGTTCTCCGCGGACCAATCGCCCGACGTGAGTGAGGAGCAACCACTCGAGGATATCCGGGTCACCGCGACGGCACGAAAAAAGCGGGGTCGCTACCTCGGCCCCGAACAGCTCCGGACGGCACTCCGGACGGGGTCTGGGTACGTCTGCCGGAAGTGCTCCCCGAACCACGAGGGGCTGTACGACGACTCGGAGTTCGTCATGCGCGGAACCTTCGCCGGTACCGACCTCGATATCGTGTTCACTGTCGAGCGTGACCGCGTCGTGGTGGTGACACAGATGTCACAGCACGCCGAGAGTCTCCGTGGACGGTTCTACGAGCGGGTGGGGGCAACAGCCGCCGACGCGGTTGCGGCGGTGTCCGGGTGACTGTTCGGGTGTGTCCCCCCTAGTCGTGTCGGTGAGCGTCCAGCCGCCGTCGACCGGCAGGGTCACCCCCGTGACGTAGGTGGTGACGTCGGAGACGAGAAACACGGCCGCTCCCGCGACCGACTCGCTGGTCGGCGCTCCAGCGGGTCCCACCGGGCAGTGCTCTGCGGGACCCGACGCTGTCGAGCGTGGACTGCCCTGGTTACGCACAGAGGTGGGTGGTCAGCTCGGACAGCACCTCGTCGTGTTGCTCGATGTGTGGGGAGTGACCCGCCGCCTCGACGACGACCTCCTCGTAGGCCCCGCCGGCGTCGGCGTAAGCCTCGAACACGTCGCGGGTCTGTGTCACCATCGGCTGTGGTGGGTAGACCTCCTCCCCAGGCCAGTCCGGGAGTTCACCTATCTGCCCGAGGTAGCCGGCGTCGAAAAACGAGCTGTCGGAGACGATACGGTCCTCGGCACCCCGGACCCAGAGGATCGGCGGTGCAGGGTCGAGGCCGACGAGCCCGGTCAGGTCCAGGTACTTCGGCGAGAGGGCGTTGTTGATACCGCCCTCACCCGGCGCGACCCCCGGCCAGTGCTCCGACGTGGTGGCATCGCCCGGGTAGTAGTCGTCGCCGGTCTCGGTCTGTAACAGCGCGTCGACGTACGCGTCCTCGAGATCGGGGTCGAGCTGTGTCTCGGGGGCGAGGTAGAACGACCGCATCACGTTTCGTGGCGATGCCTCGGCGTCGGCGCTCCGGTCACCGGCAGCCAGGCGCTCAACAAACGCCTCGTTCGCCATGCCGCCGCCGGTGCCGGCGTGGTCTGGCTGGCACGGTGTCCCGTCGCGGTGTGTGCCGCCGTAACCGTGTGGCGAGACCGGGTTCAGCAAGGTGAGCGAGGCAACCGTCCCCGGCTGCTGGATGGCGTACCGCATCGCCACACCGCCACCGGTCGACCAGCCGACCAGCGCGGGTCGCTCCAGGCCCAGGGTCGTCACCAGTGCACGGACGTCCTCGGCGAAATCCCGCATCCCGCGTGTCGCGTCGATCGGTCGCCGCTCGGAGTGGCCGTACCCCCGCAGGTCCGGCGCGACCGCCCGGTAGCGGTCCGGCAGGTCAGCGAGCAGTTCCGCGTAGAACCGTGAGGAGGAGGCGTTTCCGTGCACGAACACGACCGGAGTACCGTCTGCCGGCCCGGTTTCGAGGAGATGAGTTTCGAGGCGGGGTGTCGACACCGTCCGAGAGCTCACACCGCTCGGGAGTGTGCTCATATCCGGCCGTACGGTCAATCGGCAGATAAAGCTGGTGCGTATCGTGGTCAGCGGAGCCCGCGGAAGACGTACCGCATCAGGATGCGCCGGTAGATGGTCTGGTATCGCAACAGGTTGTCCGAGTAGACGAACACCGCGGGAACGTCGCTGTCGAGGCCAGCGGCGATGGTCGGTCGAGGCTGGAACCGGCTCCGGATGGTGCTGAGGTCGAGCTCTGTCAGCGTGATATCGCTGTCTCGGCTGAGCCGGGCGGCCTCCCCCTCCGGGTCGTCTGTCTCGACGATACGGATGGTTGTCGGGGCCAGCAGATCCTCGGAGACGGTGTCCAGATACGACTCCGTGCGGCTGCGCTCTCTGGGGCTGTCTGGCCCGAGAAGGTGGATCAGTTCGAGATGTGCGGTGTGGGCAACCGCGAGCGCGTCGGCCAAGAGGAGCTTCGTCGGCACGTACGTGGGTCCGTCCGACAGCAGTGTCACCTTCTCGACTGTCTCGGGGGAGCCACCCGAGAGCACGACGCTGTCACAGGGGGTGTGCTCGACAACCCACTCCAGGTCGTCGTTGACGAACCCGACCCGGCCGGTGTCGGGCGCGAAGCTGTGGGCGACGATGTCGATATCGTTGTACGTCGCGTACTCGACGATAGACTCACGCACGTTCCGGGCGGTCACCCGGTAGTACGAGACGTCGTCGTACTCCTCGACCCAGGCGGGTGCGTCGTCGCTGATGTCCGGATGCTCCTCGTTCAGGGTCTGTTTTCGTGACCTCTCGAACTCCACGACATCGATATTCGGTTCGAGACCGTGGCTCGAGAGCGTGGAGACGATATCGAGAAGCGTGTCCTTGTCGTCACTGCGGTCGATCCCATCCTCGTGGTCCCAGAGTGCGACAAGCACCTGGTACTCGCCTTTTCGAGTGAGCAGTGAGTGTGTCTGGTTCTCGGCGGTGTCGACCCGTTCCTCCCGGAGTCGGCTCTTTACCGACCCCTCGGTGCTGGGTTGCAGGCGAGCGTACCCGTAGTAGTAGACGATAGAGAGCAGCGTGATGAGGATCGTCCCGCCGAAGGCGAGCGCGCTGAGCTGCGTGAGCAGGAGTATCCCGCTGACGACACCGAACAGTTGGAGGTAGGGGTAGCCGGGGGAGAGATACGAGGGGGAGAACTCCTCGGGGTTCGCCTCGCGGAACCCGATCACGGCGACGCTGACCAGTATGAACACGATAATCTGGAAGGCGGCGCCAAAGCGCGCGATACTGTCGATCGGCAGGAACACCACCATGAACACCACCGCAGCGCCGGTTGCAAGCACCGATACGACTGGCGTGCCGGTTCTGGGGTTGACCTGACCGAACTCGGCGTTGGCGAGACCGTCACGGGCCATCGCAAACGGGTACCGTGACGCCGAGAGGATACCGGAGTTCGCTGTCGACGCCAGCGCGAGCAGGGCCGCCGCGACGATCAACACGGCACCGACCGTCCCGACGATGTTCTCGGCCGCGATAGCGATAATCGCCCCCTCGCCGTCCTCGGCCAGCCCCCCCTCACTCACCGGTGTACTCCCCTCGACCAACGCGTCGATATCGACGACGGTGACCGCGATGTAGGTGATAGCGACGTAGATAAACGTCGTGACGGCGAGTGAGATGATGATACCTAGCGGGATGTTCCGGTCGGGGTTCTGTATCTCCTCGGCGACGCTCGTCACCTTGATGACACCCGCGTAGGCAACAAAGACGAGCGAGGTTGCCGCCAGAAAGCCACTGACCTGGACGTCGGCCACACCGCTGGGGTCGGACGCAGCGACGTCCGGGAGACTCACCGCGATTACCAGACCCAGCACCGCCATCATCACCACCACGATGTAGTTCTGTGCCTTTCCTGCACCCTCAGACCCCGCCACGTTCACGAGTGTGAACCCCACCGTGAGAGCAACCGACAGCAAGACCACGGCAGAGAGGTCCACCGGGCCGACCGACGCACCGAGGTTGTCGATCCGCGGAAAGAGAAAGACCAGATACGGGAGCCCGCCGATCAGAGCGAGCGCCGTCTTGAAGTTCAGCACCATCCAGTTGCCCACACCCGCGACGGTCCCGATGACTGGCCCCATCCCGCGCTGGATGTAGGTGTAGCTGCCACCGGACTCCGGGATGGCCGTGGCCAACTCTGCCGCGCTCAGGGCCGCGGGCACGGTCAAGATACCGCCGAGAAGAAACGCCAACACCACACTCGGCGTTCGACCTGCCTCGATGTACGCCACCCCAGGGAGGATAAAGATACCACTCCCGATCATCGACCCCATGGAGATTGCGATTGTCGCGGGCAGGCCCAAACTCCTGTCGAGCTGTTCCTCAGACATTCACGTTTTACTAGCAACCCAGGGGGTCTAAAGTAACAGCATTTCAGTCGAGAGTTGTGAGTGAGTCACACACGACTGCCGAGCGTCGAATGGACACCGCTTTGTGCGCCTGCGCGAAATTCCAAGATACATGAGCGCACCGGCCAACAATCCACTCACCGACAGCGGTGTGCTCGCCCGGGCTGTCGTCTACGTCGTCGTGCTCTCGGCGGCCTACTACTACACCCTCACGTTCGTCCAGCTCGGCGTGACCGAGGTGGCAATGGAGCGATTGGGGCTGTCGATGGAGCTGGTCGCAGTGGCGATGGGGTTGCTGGCGGCCGTCACACTGGCTGTGACACTCGGGAGCGGGTGGGCGATGGACCGGTTCGGCTGGGGGCGAACCCCCTGGCGCAAGTTCCGGCTGCTGTTCGGTCTGTTACTTCTGCAGGTCGGGGTGACGGTCGCACTCACGGCGGTCTCCTCGTTCACCGGTCTCCTGCTGTGGATTGTCGCCTGTTCCGTGCCTCTCGGGGTGGCCATCCCGTTCGCGTTCAGTCTGTTGCTCGACCTCGTCGCACCCGCGTGGCGCGGCTACGCGGCCGGTGCCGTCGCCGGGTGTGCGTTTTTTCTCGCCGTGTTCCTCCCGTTCGAGTGGACGGTCGGGGGCTTCGTCCCCGCCGCCGTCGCCGTGCTCGCGCCGGTCGTGCTCTTGCTCGGTGTGCTCTCCGTCTCGCCGGGTGTGCTCGGAGCGGGGGTGACGCGGGCGGTCGGTGTCGACCGGTCACAGTTCGACCGGCACAGTCGCGTCGAACTGCTCGACATCCTGACGGTCCCCGCTCTCGTCGGGCTGGTGTTGCTGTTCGGCGCGTTCTTTGTCGACAGTCTGGGGTTCGTCCGTATCGTCGAGACCCCCGCGTACGTCGACAGTACCTGGCAGTCACCGGACTACGGCACGCGCCTCGCAATCGGCGGGACACACGTCGCGGGCGGACTCGCGGCCGGGTTCGTCTACGCCAGGGCGGGCCATCTGTGGCTGTTTGCCGCGTCGTTCGCCCTGTTCGGGACAGCACAGTGTCTCTACGTGTACGACATCGTCGCCGGCGGGCCGGCCGTGCTCGGACTGGGGACTCCACTAATCTACGTGCTGGCCGTGAGCTGTTACACGACAGTCACCTTCGCGCTCTGGCCCGACCTCGCGACACGGGCGACTGTCGGTCGGTACACGGCAGTCGGTGTCGGGGTCGGCGGCTGGCTGGCGACGTTCACGAGCACAGGTCTTGCACTCCTCTCGGACCGACGCGGCCTGGCTCTCGAGTTGCACCTCTTCATCGCTGGCTCCCTCTCGGTCGGGTTTCTCGTTCTCACCGCGTCGCTGTGGTATCTAACGGCGACACCGACTAACCGACCGTCCCAGTCAGCCGGGCGGTAGTCCCC
>Ga0207714_1001874_pt1 | contig 13238 bp, 16 predicted proteins | sample PonA232FremontCA_2_FD_187270 | JGI IMG/M metagenome (GOLD analysis project Ga0207714, IMG submission 187270) | Marine sediment microbial community from Fremont, CA, USA - Pond A23 Sediment 2 (SPAdes) | ecosystem: Environmental > Aquatic > Marine > Unclassified | place: USA: Fremont, California... | reverse complement strand
TTTGGGGTAGGGCTGGTTGATTGATTCCAATGAAGTCATGGGCGAGGTAAACCCGCATTTTCTTTTCATTGACGAGCCTGATTACCGGCCTCTGCCGGCCATTGACACCGATGGTTCTGACCTTGTTCTTGCCTTAAATGCCGGAGATCAGGTTTATGTTTATGCCCGTTTCAGCATGAATGTTGAGGTGGTGAACGATGTGATTAACCGTCGCCCGCTGGCGGTCACTTACTGTCGGTTAACCGGCAGCGGGTTGCTGTGGAATCGGGGCTATAATGGGGATACGTCTTTACGTGTATCCGGTATGCTGTATCGGGAAAATCTGATGCCTGTTGATACGGCTTATTCCATGATGTCTTTTTTATTCAGAGCCCGTTGGTATTTTTGGGCATTGCGGATATGTTGGTAATGGTTTTCAGAAAAGTTGTGATATCCAGAAAAGTCGGGTTTGGCTGCAAAATAGAGGTAGTCATGTTCACTGTAGTTCAGTACGGCATCAATGGCAGCTATAGAGGGGATGGAAATGGGGCCTGGCGGTAAACCCGCGTTTTTATAGGTATTATAAGGTGAATCAACCTGGAGGTGTTTGCTCAATACCCGGTTGATGGAGAAATCGCCAATGGCGTACTTGATGGTTGGATCGGCCTGAAGACGCATGCCAATGCCCAGACGGTTGATGTATACCCCTGCTATCTTAGGCATTTCATCATTATGAAGGGTTTCCTCATCGACAATGGAAGCCAGTGTAATGACCTCTTCAGGGGTCATCTCCATTTTCCCGGCCCGGGTTTTACGCTCTTCGGCCCAAAAATTCTGATATTCCTTGTGCATCCTTTGAATGAATTCCCTGGCCGAAGTATCCCACCAGAATTCATACGTGTTGGGCAAAAACATGGCCGGTGCAGTGGCCGGGGTCATATCATACTGATCGAGGAATGTCTCATTATTCAAAAGCTGCACGATGGCCCCCGAATCGGCCTCAATTTGTCGGGCTACTACCCCGGCTAACTCCTGTGTCGTCCTTATGTTGTTGAATATCAGCCTGACAGGTTCCTGCTTCCCTGAGCGTAGCCTCTCGACCAGGGCATTGTTGCTCATCCCGTCCTTTATCTTGTATTTGCCGGGATACACATGCCGGGGATAATTTTTCTTTTTGGCCAGCCAGATGAATGAAGCCGTATCATCCAGTATATTTTTTTCCCGGATCAGGTTGAACACATCCTGAGCCTCCGAACCGGTCGGGATATACAGATACAGGTGCTCCTTTTGTCCTACATCCACGTTGGGGCCATATATATCCTGGTAGGTCTGAAACATCTTGATTCCCCCGCCAATAATGATTAGGGCCAGGATGATCCACCAGGGCTTGCGAATCCATAATTTTGGGTTCCTCCATTTGCTCAGCTTCATACAACCTCCTTTGGTTTTATAGGGACAAGGCTTTGAATAAAGTGCTGTCAATTATTGTTTTATTAATTATTCCCAGGTGTTTTGAACCATTCCACCGGGGACCCCAACCTTTATCCCTGCAAAAATAAACCTTTTTTAGGAATTGCTGTGGCTGGCCTTTATTTTGTTTGAATGTATTGTGATAATTGAAAAAATCTCATTAATTTAGTAGGCGGCCGGGTTCGATCGAAGTAATTTTTTCTTTTCCTGATAGTTATGACCTTTTTGAAGGCCTTCGGTTAGGGCGATGATGAAATTTGACGGGAGGCCCTCAATCAATTTGAAAAATTGCTTTGACCGATGAAACCCAATGCAGCAACCTGTACAACCCGGCAATGCAAGGATTTACGCAACCCAGCGATGTATTAAACATGCGGGTTCCATGGCGAAGTAATCAATTACAGTAACAAGATTTTCAATATTATACCGATTTACAAATTTTAATAAGTCCCTCTCCAAATGAAACAAGACACCAACGTATTGATTGTTGATGACTCCGGAACGAATTTATTTCTCTTGCAAAGGCTTCTCGAGGATGAGGGCTATGGTGTAATTGCCCTGGACAACCCGGAGGAAGCTTTGGATTACCTGGATCAGCATGGCCCGATTGACCTGATTTTACTAGATATCATGATGCCTGGGATCGATGGATTTAAATTCCTGGACAGGATCGCCGAGCAACCTTCACTAAAATCGATTCCTGTGATTATGGTAACCGCCAAGGATGACCGGGATAGTCAGCAGAAGGCCCTGGATAAGGGAGCAGTTGATTATATGTCGAAGCCTTTGGATTTGAACCAACTCAAGGATATGGTACGCCGCCACCTTCCATGAGTTAAACCCTACCAGGCGGCCAGGCAACAAAGACATCAAGATATTTTGCATTAACAGCATTTGTTTAGCATCAGGTTTATTTGGAGATTGAGCCCATAACATTGCCTTGAAGTTCATTCAAAGGTTGCTTTATACCATTTCCAATCCAATGCCACCCAAGTGAAAACCCGCATGCAGGTCTCTTTGAGATGAAGAGGCGGATAAAGCATGCGGGTATAGTTGATTTTTAAGGCCCTGCTGAGGGGGGCTTAGGGTCGGTTTTTTTACCGGAGTTGATCCAGATAGGTTTTCATCCGCCTGAGGGCTTCCTGAAGTTCTTCATCTGAGGCGGCATAAGAGATTCTGATGTTCTCAGGCGAGCCAAAGGCACTACCCGGTACCAGGGCCACATTGGCCTGCTCGAGCAAATAAAAGCACAGGTCGCTGTCATTGTTGATGGTGGTGTTTCCATCCGAGGTGCCTAAAAAATCGGATATTTCCGGAAATAGATAGAAGGCTCCTTTGGGGGTATATTTCTTCAATCCTTTAATTTGGTCAACGCCCTCCATCACCAGGTCTCTCCTGCGCTGAAAAGCTTCTTTCATTTGATGGGTGAAGCTTTTGTCGCTGTTCAAGGCAGTAAGGGCTGCCCGCTGGGCAATGGAACAGGCTCCTGATGTAACCTGACCCTGTAATTTAGCCGAAGCCTTGGCGATTTCAAGGGGAGCGGCCATGTAACCAATCCGCCAGCCGGTCATTGCAAACCCCTTGGAAACCCCATTGATCAATATAACCTGGTCATGGATATCTGGGAACTGGGCGATGCTTTCATGCTGACCTGCAAAATTGATGTACTCATAGATTTCATCGGAGAGCACATAAATGGTTTGTTTGCTTTGGGCAATGACATCGGCCAGGGCCCGCAATTCTTCGCGGGTATATATCGAACCGGTGGGGTTGGACGGTGAGCACAGGATTATGGCCTTGGTCTTCTCGCTGATGGCCTGCTCCAACTGTTCGGGCTGTAACTTGAATTCCTGTTCGATGCTGGTGGGAACAATCACATTGTGCCCTTCCGCCAGCTTGACCTGCTCCACATAACTGACCCAGTAAGGAGCCGGTACAATCACTTCATCGCCAGGGTCAATGATCGAGAGCAATGCGTTGGACAGGGAATGTTTCGCCCCGGCTGATACCACCACTTGCTGCCAGCTGTAATCCAATCCGTTTTCCTGCTTTAACTTATCGGCGATCGCTTGCCTTAAGTCCTTGTAGCCGGCCACCGGGGTATACATGGTGTAATTGTTGTGGATGGCATCAATGGCTGCTTGTTTGATGTGATCGGGGGTGTGGAAATCCGGCTGCCCCACGCTCAAATTGATGATGTCCTTGCCTTGTGCCTTCAGTTCGGCACTCTTTTGCGACATGGCTATGGTTTGCGACTCTGAAAGATTTTGGATGCGCTTTGAGATTGATTCCATTGGCCTGTGGTTTTTTCTTGTTTTCAAAAATAGGATAAATTAACGACCTTTACGTTTAAATTCCCCATAAAATTATATTCTCCAAAACATAAACCGAAGGAATTTTTAGGGATTCTATGGCTATGGGGTGGAAAAATTGCAATTTTGTTTTGGTTTCGATTATTTTTACAACAAAATAGCCCGACTTATGGACCTTTTTCTGGAAATGCTCACCTATTTGCTTCCCGCATTGGTCGTCTTTTTTACAGCATACCTGACCATCCGCAGCCTATTAAAAAATGACCAGAGAAAGCGCGACCAGGAACTGGTGATCAAGAATAAAGAGCTGATCACGCCGGTGCGCCTGCAGGCATATGAGCGGCTGGTGTTGTTTTTGGAACGCATATCACCGGATAATCTGGTGATGCGTTTCAGCAAGGATCAACTCACCGTTAGCCAGCTACAGAATCAGATGCTGAAATCCATCCGCTCAGAATTTGATCACAATGTTTCCCAGCAGATTTATATTTCTTCGCGGGCCTGGGAAGTGGTGAAGAGTGCCCGGGAAAACACCGTCAAGCTGATCAACACCACCGCTCAGTCATTAAGGCCGGATGATCCGGCCCTGAAGTTGAGCAAGGCTTTGCTTGAAAAACTCATGGAGCAGGAGAAGTCGCCTTCCCGTGCAGCGGTGGAATACCTAAAGAATGAAGCGGGCACCTTTTTCTGAACATCAGCGCCTTGTTGACTGTAACAATGACAAACACCCAGTGAAGATGATCCAACAAAAAGAAATCACACTGCCCGCCTTTGGCCGGGGCTATCACATCATTACCGGCATAATTGAAGAGCATTTGAGCGAGCTGCCTGAAACGGGTATTATGAATGTTTTCATCAAGCATACCTCGGCTGCCCTAACCATTAATGAGAATGCCGATCCTTCGGTGCGGGATGACTTTGAGTCAACCCTTAATGATCTGGTTCCCGAGGACAACCGCCGCTATACCCATACCATGGAAGGTTCCGATGATATGCCCGCCCACATCAAATCCTCCTTGTTGGGCCCTTCCCTGACCATTCCCATTACCGGTGGCCAACTCAACCTGGGAACCTGGCAGGGCATCTTCCTTTGTGAATTCCGTAATCACCAACATCGCCGAAAACTGGTATTGACCATCTACGCATAAGCTGGGTGCAATATGTTGCAGACAATCTTTTTTATTTTCAGATATTGATAAAATTATCTTACATTTGTTGAGTAGCTAAACTTAAAACACTGTAGATGTGAATTTAAGGAAGGTTTTATTCCTCTATGTCACTGCCATTCTTGTGGGTTATCTAAAGCTATTCGGCGGTCTTTAAGCGACTCCTTTTTTATACTTTCCCTCATCGAAGTTATTCAACGAATGTACAATTATAAATAAATTCCCTACCCATGGATAAATTACTTTTATTAGGCGACGAAGCGGTAGCCCAGGGCGCAATGGACGGAGGTATGTCGGGCATATATGCTTATCCGGGCACCCCTTCTACCGAGATTACTGAATACGTACAGGCCTCCAAATATGCACAGGAGCAAGGCATCCACCGGCAATGGTCGGCCAATGAGAAAACGGCCATGGAAGCGGCCCTTGGGATGTCTTATTCCGGCAAGCGGGCCATGGTTTGCATGAAGCATGTTGGTCTGAATGTGGCGGCTGATCCCTTCATCAACTCAGCCATTACGGGTGTGAATGGCGGTATGCTGGTGGTTTCAGCCGATGACCCCTCCATGCACTCCTCCCAGAATGAACAGGATTCGCGGTTTTATGGCAATTTTGCCATGGTCCCCATACTGGAGCCTTCCAATCAGCAGGAGGCTTATGATATGGCCTATGCAGGTTTTGAGCTCTCCGAACGCCTGCAGGTACCCGTTCTCCTCCGACTTACCACGCGCCTGGCCCATTCCCGTTCCGGAGTGGCCCGACGGGATGTCAAACCGCAAAATCAAGGTGGGTTACCGGCCAATCTCAGGCAGTTTGTTTTATTGCCCGTGTTTGCCCGCCAGAATTACCAGCGGCTGATCACCAGCCAGGTGCCGATGGAACAGGCCTCCGCTGATTCACCCTACAACCAGTATGAAGAGGGGGAAGATTATAAACTGGGCATCATCGCTGCCGGCATTGCCTACAATTATCTGAAGGAAAATTTTCAGGATCAGGCCCTGAAGCATCCTGTGCTTAAGCTTAGTCAATATCCCCTGCCCCACAAGTTGATTAACAAGATGCTGGATGAATGCGATCAGGTGCTGGTCATTGAAGAAGGTTATCCTTTTATCGAAGAACATTTAAAAGGTTTTCAGGAGAAGGGTACTCCGATCAAGGGCAAATTGGACGGTAGCCTGCCCCGAACCGGCGAACTCAACCCCAATCACGTAGGCCGGGCTTTTGGCCTGGACAGCCAGGAGGGAAAAGCGGTTCCTGAAATCGTTCAAAACAGGCCCCCGGCTATGTGCAAAGGTTGTGGCCATATTGAAGCTTATAATGCCCTGAATCAGGCCCTGAGTGAATATTCACAAGGACGGGTCTTTTCCGATATTGGTTGCTATACCCTGGGCGCCCTGCCTCCCTTTGAGGCCATCAATTCCTGTGTGGACATGGGAGCTTCGGTGACCATGGCCAAAGGAGCGGCCGATGCCGGCCTGACACCCTCTGTTGCTGTGATCGGCGATTCAACCTTTACCCATAGCGGCATGACCGGCTTGTTGGATTGCGTGCTTGAAAATAGCCCGGTCACCATCGTCATATCTGATAACTTTACCACTGCCATGACCGGTGGTCAGGACTCCCATGCACTGGGCCGCCTGGAGAGAATCTGCGAAGGCCTTGGGGTTGAACGCGAACATATCCGCGTGTTCCGCCCCACCAAAAAGAACCTGGATGAGATGACCCAGATCATGCGGGAAGAAATAGCTTATGAAGGGGTCTCGGTCGTCATTCCCCGCAGACAGTGCATCCAAACCATGAAGAACAAAAAACTGGTCGAAAGGGTGAAGGAATTGGGCCTTTGATCCGATCTTAACGATGTAACAATTTGTAAAGGTTACTCATGGCGGACTTTCATTCATGGCATAACGAATGGCCCGCTTGAGAAAACCCCATTCAACCAAATAAAAATCAAACCCTATGAAAACTGATATCGTCTTAGCCGGTGTAGGCGGACAAGGAATATTATCCATTGCGGCAACCATCGGTATGGCTGCCCTGGAAAATGATTTATATCTCAAGCAGGCTGAAGTTCACGGAATGAGCCAGCGTGGGGGTGCGGTTCAATCCCATATGCGCTTATCCGATCAGCCCATTTATTCGGATTTAATCCCGAAAGGTTCGGCCGATATCATTCTCTCGGTTGAACCAATGGAATCGCTGCGTTACCTGCCTTTTCTTTCCCCAAAAGGTTGGCTGGTGACCAACACCAAAACCTACCGCAATATCAACAATTATCCGGATGAGCAGAAGCTACTGGAGGAGATTGAAAATTGCGGCCAGTATATTGCCCTTAACGCCAATGACATTGCTTCTAATATGGGTTCCAGAAGGTCTTCCAATATGGTGATGTTGGGAGCAGCATCCCCCTTTTTCCAGGTTCCCTTTGAGAGTTTTAAGGAGGGCATCCGCAAGATATTTGCCCGCAAAGGCGATAAGGTCGTCAACGTCAATCTGGAAGCCCTGGAAGCGGGGCGTGATTTTGCCGAAAAGAACCGCTAAAGATAACAAGTATAAAAAAGGGGTTGAGCCGGGGCAGGCTCAGCCCTTTTTTCGTCATGGATCCGGGTGCAGCTCTGTTCGGTTAGTGGAACCCACATGCCGCATGCAGACGGGTTTTATGCCCCGGTATTATTGATTCCCCAGGATGACGGGCAACCCGGAGTCACCACTTCCGATAACCACCACTTTGGAGTTTTGGGATTCCGATAATTTAAGGGTGGCTTCAATGCCCCGCATTTTCAGGAGTTCGGGCGTGAGGCTTTTGCTGATGATTTCGTTGGCACGGGCTTCGCCTTCTGCCTGGATTTTTTTACGCTGGGCTTCACTGCGCTCGCGTTCCAGGCGGTATTCATAGGCCAGGGCTTCCTGTTCCTGCTTCAGTTTCTTTTCAATGGCGCTTTTGATCTGTTCGGGCAGCTGGATGGAACGGATCAAAAGGGCTTCCATGTTGACGTGATTTTCCTTCAGTACCTGACGGGTCTCAGTCTTGATGGCTGACTCTACTTTTTCTCTTTGGGTCGAATAGATCTGCTCTGCTGTATAACGACCGGCCACCCGCCTGACGGTGGAACGTACCTCCGGAATAACCAACTCTTCTACATAACGCTCGCCAAAGGTCTCATGAAGATAGCCGATGCCCTCGTATTTGGGGTGAAACCTTACCGAGACATCCATGCTGATGTTCAGCCCGTTTTTGTCCAGTACATCCAGCTCTTCTTCCTTTTGCTGTTCCTTGACGTTGTAAAGGTACATATCATTCCAGGGGGCAATGATCTTGAAGCCCGGTTTATAAATGTGTTCTTTGTCCAGGCCGGTGGTGAATTTTCTGAAGATGACCCCTCTTTCTCCGGGTTGAATGGTGACAAAGGTGGCACTGCTCAGGATTACAGCAATCAGCACAATTACCGATAAAAGAATCCAAAAAGTGGTTGACTTTTTCATGGTTCAGGGATTTTGATGGTTCTCGCTTTTAAAGGTACTTCATTCAGATGAATTGTCCAACCTGTCTTCCGGTGTCCACATCGCCTTATGGATTAAAAGGCGGTCTTGACAGGATAAATATGTTACCCCGGGGTTGTGCCGGTTAAGGCAAATTGGTGTTTTCTTTGAGGTGGCTTAATATTTTTTGGGTAATTTGCTCGGGCGCCATGATGCCACCGGCCGGGTCATGGCAGTCGATCAAATGAAAAGGGTCGTCTTTGCGGGTTTCCCGCAAATAAATTTTTCTGACCTGCTGTTGAAAGTGGAGGTTTTTCTCATGAATGTCCTCCTTGCCTTTGAGATAGGCGCGGTCTGAACCTTCTCGTTTACCCGAGAGTTTAGAGCGTGTGAAATCGGGCGGAACATCCAAAAAAAAGCTGTATTCAGGACGGGGAATTCCATTGTATTCGTATTCAAGGTATTTAATCCACTTGCTTAAGTTTGCTACCTGTTCTTCCTCTTCCAGCTTGGCCCCCTGAAAGGCAATGTTGGAATAAACATAACGATCCACCAGCACCAGGTAATTGTTGTTGATCCATTCATAGAGTTGGTCCTTGGCGTCATTCCGGTCGCCGGCATAAATCAGGGCCACCAGATACGGGTTGACCGACTCCATCTCTCCGAGCTCTCCCCGGAGAAAACGGGCGATCAGATCGCCGTATACCGGGGCATCGGTTCGGGGAAAATGAATGGTTTGGCAGGGAATGTGGTGCTGTTCAAAATGGTTTATCAAATGCTTGATTTGAGTTGACTTGCCGGCTCCGTCCAGGCCTTCTATGTTGATCAGGGTCATCTTGGGTGCTGTTTGTTTATAAAAACCTGTATTCCCGACATTTTTTGTACTTTTGAGGGTACAAAAGGGCAATCAGATGGAGTATAAAGGTACATTATTTTCGGGAAAATCCCTGATCAATTGCAGGGGAACCTTGTTGGACCTTTCGTATCCAAGGGTGATGGGGATCATCAATGTCACCCCCGATTCCTTTTACCGGGGCAGCCGGCAAGCTTCCCTGGAAGAGATCCGCCGGCAATCCGACCGGATGGTGGAGCAGGGGGCCGACATAATTGATGTGGGGGGCTACAGTTCCCGGCCCGGGGCGGTCCATATTTCCCAGCAAGAAGAGCTGAACCGCCTGCTGCCTGCTCTGGAGGAAATTCGAAAAAACCACCCTGAAGTGATCGTTTCAGTGGATACTTTTCGCCCGGAAATTGCCCGGATCGTCGTAAAAGATTATCAGGCCGACATCATCAATGATATTTCGGCCGGAGAAATGGGCCCTGGCATGTTCGAGGCAGTCGCTGATCTCCAGGTGCCTTATATTATGATGCATATGAAAGGTACCCCTCAGGACATGAAACAAAAAGCCCATTATGAGGATATGATGCGTGAGATTTTTCTCTATTTTTCCGCTAAGGTGGATCAGCTAAGAAAAATGGGCCTTAACGACATCATCCTGGATCCCGGTTTTGGCTTTGGTAAGACCATCTCCCATAACTATGAGTTGTTAAATCGGCTGGCGGATTTTCAGGTATTTGGCCTGCCCCTTCTGGTGGGTTTATCCAGAAAATCTATGATATACAAGGTTTTAGGGCTTAATCCCGAAGAAGCCCTGCCAGGTACCATTGCCCTGAATACCCTGGCATTGAATAAGGGCGCCAACATCCTGCGGGTCCATGATGTGAAAGCTGCCCGGGACATCATCACCCTTCACCAGAAGTTAGCGGATTCTGATGGTTCTGGTGATTGATTTAGGCCGTAATTTTGTATTTTTGAAAAGCAACTGGCCCTAACAGCGTATGATTGCAACTTTTATCTCCATACGTTTCCTCGATGTTTTGGATATCTTTTTGGTAGCCTTTCTTTTGTATCATTTCTATAACCTGATCAAAGGTACGGTGGCCATCAATATCTTCATCGGGATCTTTTCATTGTATCTGTTGTGGTTGATTGTGCGGGCCCTGGATATGGAATTGCTGGGGACCATCCTGGGCCAGGTGATCGGGGTGGGGGTGATTGCCATCATCATTGTCTTTCAGCAGGAGATCCGCCGTTTCTTGCTGGTTATAGGCAGTCGTTACATCACCAATTACCAGTTCTCGTTCGCCCATTTATTTTCGCTTAAGACCCGGCAAAAGCCCAGAATTCGTACTACTGAGATTGTAAAGGCTTGTACCGACATGTCGGCCTTCAAAACCGGGGCTTTGATCGTCATAGCCCGGCGCGACAGCCTGGTCAATTATGAAAAAACCGGAGTTACCATCAATGCTGACACTTCCAATCGTTTATTGCAGAGTATTTTTTTCAAAAACAATCCCTTGCATGATGGGGCGGTGATCATCAAAAAGGATAAGATTGTGGCGGCCAGTTGTGCCCTGCCCACTTCCGAACGCGTAGATATTCCACCCCTCTATGGAATGCGCCATCGTGCCGCCATAGGCCTGACCGAACGTACGGATGCCGTGGTGATCGCTGTATCGGAGGAAACAGGAGCCATCTCTTTTGCCAAGCACGGAGACATTGAAACCAATATTGGCCCTAATCGGCTGCGTGAAATACTGAAAGAGCATTTTGAAAAAGAATGATGACCTATCACGGACATAGCGGCTTTTATGCATCTTCTTTTCGATACATGCCGTTAATACCTGGGATGAAACTTCTGATGCCCCTGGCCTCTGTATTGATTATATTTAATGGCCATGAAAAAGCATTGAACCTGTCCAGACCATGTTGACCATGATCTTAAAAACCAATCTCGATGACATCCTGAGCTATTCCCTGGTCAATACTGAGAAGGTAACCATCACCGTATACAGCCTTCTGATTGCCCTGCTGATCCTTGTTACTGCCTGGTTTGTTCTGTGGATCATCAAACGGGTTTTCAAACGTACCCTTTATCACCGGGCTATTGATCCGGGGAAAGGCCATACCGTATTCCAGCTGATCAAATACATCATCTGGGTCATTGCCATTATCCTGGTGCTGGATACCCTTGGCGTGCGAATTACCCTGCTTCTGGCCGGTTCGGCTGCGCTGCTGGTGGGCATCGGCCTGGGGGTTCAACAGGTCTTTAAAGACATCATCTCCGGCATCTTCCTGCTGTTTGAGGGAAACCTCAAAGTAGGTGATGTGGTGGAACTGGATGGCATCGTAGGGATTGTAACAGAAATAGGTTTCCGTACCACCAAAATAGAAAGCCGCGACAACATCATCCTGATCATTCCCAATTCCAAGTTTATCGGAGAAAATGTGATCAACTGGAGCCACATCGAACAAAAAACCCGCTTTCATGTCAATGTGGGAGTGGCCTATGGCTCAGACGTAGAAAAGGTTAAGCGCCTGCTGCTCGAATGTGCCCATGAGCACCAGGAGATCACCCATGATCCCCAACCCTTCGTGCGTTTTCTTGACTTTGGCAATTCATCCCTTGATTTTCAGCTCTTCTTCTGGACCGATAATGCCTTCCGGGTGGAAAACATCAAAAGCGACCTGCGTTTTGCCATTGACCGCAAATTCCGCGAAAACAACGTTACCATTCCTTTCCCCCAACGCGATGTGCACATCAAATAATGGTTCCCTACCCTGGTCCACTTTTCGGATTCATTTGGATCAAGTCTTATTTGAAGCTTGTGCATCAGTATGGCACTGAATATCAATCAATTGTTGTCAGGCGCCTCTTCATGGAATCCCCATGCTTTATGCAGCGCCTTGTTGTGTAAATAAGGGCAAATGGTTTTCATGAAATCGGTATGAACTTAAGAATGAAGTCCTCCTGTACCTGATGCCTTGTCTTTGAAAAAAAAAATTTTAAAGTCCAATGATATTGGACTCTGTTTTTATAATTTGTATAGATAGAACTTGCTTTTACCATAAATCAATTATTAACAGGTTGTTTTCCTGGGTGCATTTTTAAGTGAGAAAAAGAACCATTAGTAAATAAAGAACAAATAAAGGAAACCTTATTTTATGGGATTATTTAGGTATATAAATCGTTATCAGCAAATGGACCGTCTTATAAAACTTCAGTCTACAGGTACACCTCAGGAATTTGCTGAAAAGCTTCATATAAGTGAGAGCCATCTTTATTTTAGCCTTAAGGAGTTAAAGGATATGGGCCTGCCCATCGAATATGACCGTAGAAAGCAAAGTTATTTATACCGCGACAAAGTAAAACTTGATATTCAGATAGCTATTGAATATATGACTACTGAAGAACGAATTTTACTCTCAGGGGGTAAAATAATGGAACAAGTTCCACAATTTTTTTATCCACTATTTTATAATCAGAGTAAGCTGGTGTAAATTGATATTAGCATACCGGTAAATGGGCCCGATCCGGATGAGAGGCCATATCCAGCCGCCTGAAGTGTTGGTTTCATCTAAAATGTGAGAAAATGGAAAAGTTGAGTTTAGCGGATTATTCTGTTGCAGCATTAAAGCCCGAAGAAGCAATAAAAATTAGCGGGGGATTTGGGATTATTCCTATAATTACATTCGCTTCGGCAATGATCTATATTTATAATAATCAGGATGATATAGAGGAAGGCTTTGAGGAGGGCTTTATGAGCACGTATGATGGGGATTGAGGCTGGATGTCTGTTGACCTGTCTTGGGCTTAGAACAACAATTTGAGTATTTAACCTTTAAAAATCAAACGCCATGAAAAAATTGGAGATAAAAGAAGTAATGGAGATGAAAAATTGTGAATTGGTCCAGATCAGTGGAGGAAATGATTTTCTTAGAGATGGCTTCAAGAAGTTGGGTGCATTATTTGGAAAATTATGTAGTTGG
>Ga0207714_1001873_pt1 | contig 13242 bp, 13 predicted proteins | sample PonA232FremontCA_2_FD_187270 | JGI IMG/M metagenome (GOLD analysis project Ga0207714, IMG submission 187270) | Marine sediment microbial community from Fremont, CA, USA - Pond A23 Sediment 2 (SPAdes) | ecosystem: Environmental > Aquatic > Marine > Unclassified | place: USA: Fremont, California... | reverse complement strand
CGCTGGACGCTACGGCTCGAACGGCGAGATCCGGGCCTTCCCGGGCGCCAACCTGCCGCTCGCGACGCTCGGGACGTTCATCCTCTGGATGGGCTGGTTCGGGTTCAACGGCGGCTCGGTGCTCAAGCTCGGTGACATCGCCAGCGCCAACAACGTGGCCATGGTGTTCCTAAACACCAATGCCGCGGCCGCTGGTGGCGGCGTGGCGGCCCTGGTGACGGCGCGCATCCTGTTCGGCAAGGCCGACCTGACGATGCTGCTCAACGGCGCGCTTGCCGGATTGGTCGCCATCACCGCCGAGCCCCAGGCCCCCTCGCCGCTGCTGGCCACGATCTTCGGTATCGTCGGCGGCGTGATCGTCGTGTTCAGCATTATCGGTCTGGATAAGCTCAAGATCGACGATCCGGTGGGCGCGATCTCCGTTCACGGCGTTGTGGGGCTGTTCGGCCTCCTGATCGTGCCGTTGAGCAACTCGGGCGCGACGTTCATCGGGCAGATCGTTGGTGCCCTGACGATCTTCATCTGGGTCTTTGGCGCCAGCTTGATCGTTTGGCTCATCCTCAAGGCGGTCATGGGTATTCGTGTATCGCATGACGAGGAGCGTGAGGGCGTGGACGTCGGCGAGTGTGGCTTGGAGGCCTACCCCGAGTTCACCCGCACGCAGTAAGGCTTCGCAACGAAGCCATCTCGACGACGGGCCCCTTTTTGGGGCCCGTCTTCGTTGTATCCCGCCAGTGAGTGCCGATTGGGCCGCCGCCATAACGACCATGCCGCTCCGGCACCGGTCAGGTTTGGCATCCCGTGCAGAAGACGGTGGTCCGTTGTCCGATCACCCGCGCACGAAGACGACGGCCGCAACGCGGACACGGTAATCCGGCGCGTGCGTACACAGCTAAGCTCTGACGGAAATACCCTGGTTGGCCATCGGAGGCCGTGAAATCGCGCAGCGTTGTGCCACCGACGTCGATCGCCTCGCCGAGAACGGCCTTAATCGCCGCTGCGAGCTGTCGATAGCGCGCCCGCGCCACCCGTCGTGCCGGGCGCCCCGGGTGGATACCCGCGCGATGGAGCGCCTCGGCGGCGTAGATGTTGCCCACGCCCACGACCACCTTAGCGTCCATGATGAAGGCCTTCGTGCTGGCTCGCCGGTTGCGGCTGATCGCGTAGAGGTGATCACCGTTGAACTCGGCGCTTAGTGGCTCAGGACCGAGCCCGGCCAACAGGGGATGGGTCTCAGGGGCGCCATGAACGAGATGGAGGCTGCCAAAGCGGCGCGGGTCGTTAAATCGCAACTGGGCGCCCGAGTCCAGGGTGATCAGGACGTGATCATGCGCCAAAAGCCCCGCAGTTGGTTGGGTGACCCGCACGCTGCCGGACATGCCGAGATGCAGTAGCAGATGGTGGTCGTCGTTGAGATGGATTAGAACGTACTTCGCCCGCCGTCCGACGCCCTCGATTGGTCGACCGACGGCGCTTGCCGGTAAGTCGTCGGCAACACGCCAGCGTAGCCGCGGTTCGCGGACGATGACGTCGGTTAGGCGTGCGCCGCTCAGATGCGGCGCGATACCGCGCCGGGTGGTCTCGACTTCGGGTAGCTCGGGCATGGGTCAGGCGTGTCTAACTCTCGCAACGCGGTGCCAGCGACGGGGCGCCGTTCTAGCCGCGCCGCAAACGCCGCCATCGCTGGCAGGCCATTAGGGTAAGCAGCAGCGGGATCAAGCCGATCAGGGACGCCATCGCGATGAGACCCGTCGTGCCACGAATCGCCAGGCGCTGGTCGGGGGCGGCGTCCATGTAGGTGCCGATAAAGTTCTCGGTACCTGTTAGCCAGTCCATGAGCTGGAGGCCGAGGCGAAGGTTGTCGCCGTTGCCGAGGTAGGTATTGGTCCAGGCATCGACATCGCCGATGACGACGGCACGGGCGTTGGTTTCCTTTTGCGCTAGGCTTATGCCCAGCGCGTTGCCGTTGCCGCCCTTGGCACGCTCCGGTTTCGGCAGGAGTGTCTTGTGCTGCCAGCTATCACCGCTCTCAGGGATTACGGTGGCGGCGCCCTTGAGGACGACCGGGTTCGTTACGTCGCCGGCGCCCGGGTGGTTGAACGGCGGTTCCAAGACGATAAACCGCGTGTCATCCACATCCAGGCGGGTACTGGAGCGCTCGTCGGTGACCGTCTCCTTGCCCACGGTTGCGGGTAACACCGGGGCGGGTGCGATGCCACCGGGCTCGGCGAGCCAGAGTACGGCGCCGCCGCCGCGCAGGTATTTCCGTAGTGCTGTCTGTTTGCGGAAGTCGAGCGCTTTCTCAGGCGCGGCGATAATGACCGCACGGGCGTTCGCCGGGACACCGCCGGCGGATTGCAGATCGAGCGGTTGCAGGCGGTAGCCCTTTCGCTTGAGCGCTTCGCCGAATGCGCCGAGCTCGTAGTTGCCTCGACCCAGCAAATCGCGGGCGCCATTGCCGGTCAGGAAGGCGATGAACTGATTACCTCGTCGCAGGAGGCGTTCTAGGGCGGCGGATAATCGAGCCTCGGTGGGGGAATCGATGGTCTCGGCACGCTGTTGATATTCGATTAGGGTCTGGCCGCTGCGTACCAGGCCAAGCTCCCGCGCTTGTTCGGCATCCGCTTCGGGGTCCACGAAGCTCAGCTCGAACTCGGCATGGTGGCGCTGATAGGCGCTGTTCAGGCGCTCGGCGTGGTGACGGAGGTTGTGGCCTTTAGGCAGGGCTACAGTGACCCTAACCGACCCATCGAGTTGGTCGGTGAGCTTGCGACTGGCCTCGCCCAGGGTCGCCGTGTTGCTCGATCCCCAGTACCAGCGCTTGTCGCTGCCATGACCTAGCCAGCCGATCCCCGCTAGACTCAGCATGACGGCCATCAGGAGTAGGCCGCGCCAGAGCGGTCCCAACCAGGGCAATAGCGCGTGTCTCATACCTGCCTCAGCGCGCTCAGCCGCCACGTGCCAAGCGCGAGTCCGGCCAGCGTGAGTACGACGAAGTAGCTGACATCATTCACGCCGACGATGCCTTGTAGGAAATCCCGGTAGTGGCCTGTCAGGTTCAACCATCGGGTTATGACGGCATCCTCCGAGCGCCCCGTGAGCATCAGCAGCAGCCCCAGGCTAAAGGTGAGCAGGCTGGCCACGCTCGCCTGTCGGGATAGTGTCGCCGTGAACAGCGCGAGCGCCAGTAATGCTGCAGCAACGAGCCAAAGTCCCAGCACACCGGCCGCCAATCGGCCCGTATCCAGGCCCGTGAACAGCATCAAAGATGCGGGTAGCAGCGTCCATACCCCGATAATGAGTGAGAGGATACCGAGGTTGCCCAAATACTTGCCTACGACGATGCTCGGCGTCCGTTGCGGGCTGCCGAGTAGCAGCTCGATGGTGCCCTGGCGCCGTTCCTCCGCCAGGGATCGAACGCCAAGGGCGGCTGCCGTGACAAGGACCATGGTCAATACCGGCAGGCCCCCAAGGAATGGGGCGATGATCAAGTCGCCCACACCGAGCTGACTTTGGGTGCGGACCAAGGCGTCTTGGTAGTCACTGCGGTAGCGCTCCACGAGCGTGAGGAACCACCACGCCAGGGCTAGCTGGGTGCCGGCGGCGAGGAGCCAGCCGGCCGGTGTTACGAGCAGCTGGATGAATTCGCGGCGTGCGATGGCTAACAATGAACGGACTCCACGGCGGCTCGGTAGAGCTGCTCACTGGCCGCCCGCTCCCGAGACCACTCATCCACGCTCCATCCGCGTTCAAGGATGGTCGCCATGAGGCGGCGTTGGCTCGCGTCATCGGCGTTTCGTATTCGGAAACGGCCCGCGGCTAAGGTTTCTACCGAGCTCAGTCCAAGGGCCTCGGCGGGCGGTGTCTCGCCGTGTGCATCGCGCAGGCGAACCAGCAATCCGTTCGCTGCATCCGCCGGTCTCAGGGAGTCGTCTGATACGACCTCGCCGGCATCGAAGATGACGAGTCGATGGCATAGGTGGTCGAGTTCGGCGAACAGGTGGCTCGCGATGATTATCACCCGGCCCTCGGCGAGTGGCGCGAGCTGCGCCCAGAAATGCCGCGTCGCTTGGGCATCGAGGCCCGTCGTGGGCTCGTCAAGGATGAGCACGGGCGGGTCGTGTATCAGAGCCTGGGCGAGGCCGACACGCCGCCGATAGCCGGCGGAGAGGTGGCGTATGCGGCGTTCGTCGCGGTCCGCTAGGCCGCTGCGCTCAACAGCGCGCTCGACGCTAGCGCTACGTTCGGCCTTGGCGATCCCATACAGGCGTGCCGCGTGTCCCAGGAAATCGACAACCCGCATATCGTCATATAGGGGTGGTTGATGCCCGAGGTAGCCGATACGGGTACGGGCGGCGCGAGGTCGCTGCCGGGCGTCTATGCCGGCCACGTGGAGGCTACCGCGGGTAGCCCGAACCCGGGTCGCGAGCAGGCCCAGGGCTGTTGACTTCCCCGCCCCGTTAGGCCCTGCTACGCCGACTACGTTACCCGCCTCGAGCTGGAGCTCAAGCCCATTAACGCCGCCGTTGGTATAGCGGCGTGCCAGATCGTTGGCTTGTAGTTCCGGTACGGCCACGGGCGGTGCTCATTCGGGTGGGGCAACAGACGGGCTGCAGCAACCTCTTCGTCGATCTGACGCGGTAGGGTCGCGGCCCGGCCGGAGCGCGCCCGGCTGGTGCCGGCCGCGCGTCGTAAGGATAGCTCGCCAAACAGTGAGCCAGCGAGCTGTCTATATAGCAGGTCGCTGGCCAGACGCAGCCAGCAGTGCCGGCGAGATGCCGCTCACGGCTGTGGCGAGCGGCACACGTTCGACTTACTTCATCTTGGATTCGCGGTACGTCACGTGCTTGCGCGCCTTCGGGTCGAACTTGCGCATCTCAAGCTTGTGCGGCGTGTTCCGCTTGTTCTTATCCGTGGTATAGAAGTGGCCGGTACCGGCCGTAGACACCATCTTGATCTTTTCGCGCATGACTGACTCCTCAGAGCTTCTCGCCGCGGGCACGCATGTCGCTGACGACCTGATCGATACCCTTCTTGTCGATGATTCGCATGCCCTTGTTGGAGACGCGTAACCGTACCCAGCGGCTCTCGCTCTCCACCCAGAAGCGATGGTAGTGCAGATTTGGCTCGAAGCGGCGCTTGGTGTGCCGGTTCGCATGCGAGACGTTGTTACCGGTCATGGGCCGCTTGCCCGTGACCTGGCAGACCTTGGACATGGCGCTGCCTCCTGATCCGGCGATTCGGTTGCATGAATAGTTCTCGAAACAGCTGCGGGTTATACCAGTATCCGCGCCAGACCGCAAGCTAAGGCCTTGAAAACCGGCTCGCTGCCTCCATCTCCCCTTACGCAAGGCGCCCCAAACCACACCGAGCGGGGCATGGCGTAACGACGTAATTGTAATAAGGAGGTCACTATGGCGATGCGTGGTTATGAGCCTTTCAGCGTTCTCAATGAGCTCTCTCGCGAGCTGGGCCGCTTCTACGAGGGCCAGGAAGCCGGCGATGGCAGCAGTCTGGCGACGGCGGAATGGGTGCCTGCCGTCGACATCCGTGAGGAGCAGGACCACTATGTCATTGAGGCGGACCTGCCGGGGGTCCGGCCCGAGGATATCGAGGTCCAGATGGAGCGAGGCGAGCTCACCGTCCGCGGCGAGCGTGCTGGGCCGTCGCGTGAACAGGCATCGAATTATCGCCGCGTCGAGCGCGCCGCGGGGGCCTTCTACCGCCGCTTCAGCCTACCGGATACGGCTGACCCGGAGGGCATTAAGGCACGCACGAGCAACGGCGTATTGCGCGTTGATATCCCGAAGAAGACGGAGACCCAGCCGCGCCGTATCACGGTCGAGGGCTGACGTAGCGGCCCCGGCCGGTTCGTTACATGCACCGAGCTGACGAGTAGCCCATGGAGTACAAGGATTACTACAAGATCCTCGGGGTGGATAAGGACGCCTCGCAGGAGGATATCAAGAAGGCGTATCGGCGGCTCGCGCATAAGTATCATCCGGACGTCAGCGATGAGCCCGATGCCGAGACGCGCTTCAAGGAGCTGGGCGAGGCCTATGAGGTCCTCAAGGATCCCGATAAGCGCCGCCGGTACGATCAGCTGGGCAGTGCCTGGCAGGCCGGCGACGATTTTGGGCAGTCAGCGGGCTGGCAGCAGCGCGCCGGGCCGGGTGGCTTTGGGACCGAGTTCGGCGGCGGCGATTTCAGTGACTTCTTCGAGTCGCTGTTCGGCGCGGGCTCGCCCTTTGACGAGGGCGTCGGTGCCGGTGGCCGCCGCCGTGGCGGCCCCGGCATGGGCGGCGGTAGGCGCGGCCAGGACCAGACCGCGGTCGTCGAGGCCGATCTGGAGGACGCCTATAGTGGCGCGAGCCGCCTCATCAATCTCGGCGCCACCGAGCCCGACGCCCAGGGTCGGATGAAGCAGCGCACCCGCAGCCTGCGCGTGACCGTACCCAAGGGGGTAACACACGGTCAGCAGATTCGGCTCAAGGGGCAGGGCAGTGCTGGTATGGGCGGCGGTGACGCTGGCGATCTTCTGCTCGAGGTGCACTTCCGAGCGCATCGGCTGTTTGAGCCCGACGGTCGTGATATCTACCTCGACCTGCCTATCGCCCCCTGGGAAGCGGCGCTCGGGACCGCGGTCAAGGTGCCGACCTTGGGCGGCTATGTTGATCTCAAGATCCCGGCGGGGTCGCAATCCGGTAAGCGATTGCGGCTCAAAGGCCGCGGTCTGCCGGGTAAGCATCCGGGGGATCAGTATGTCCAGCTCAAGATGGTCAACCCGCCCGTTAAGACCGAGGCGGATCGAACCGCCTTCGAGCAGCTCGCCGAGCAGTTCGATTTCGATCCGCGCGCCAAGCTGTAAGGCGAACGCTGAACAATTCACGCGGGCCTCTCGCCGCTGAGCGCGTCCTCAAGCAAAGCGGGGCGCGCAGCGGCTTTACCGGCAGCATGGTTACGGCTTGCGGCACCGACTGCGGGCGAGCTCAGCGGCCCCAAAGCGCACGCCACGGCGGCGTTGTGGGCAGCGTTGGCCTTCTTGTGAGGGGCGACGGCCACTCACAGCGACCCCGCCTTGACACAGGACCGCCGTGGCGTGCGGAGACCCGCGGGAATCATTTAGCGTTCCCCTAGTGAGCGGCCGCCATTGAGGGGCGGCCGCTGGCGAGCGTTACTGCGTCTGGTAGATCTCGCCGCCGCTTTCCCGGAACTCCTTGGCCTTCTCCTTGAGCCCCTCCTCGACGGCCTCCTGGGCACTTCCGATGCCCCGCTCCTGGGCGTACTCGCGGACCTCCTGCGAGATCCGCATGGAGCAGAAGTGCGGCCCGCACATGGAGCAGAAGTGGGCGACCTTGTGGGCCTCCTTGGGCAGGGTCTCGTCGTGGTACTCCCGAGCCCGATCCGGATCCAGGCCGAGGTTGAACTGATCATCCCAGCGGAACTCGAAGCGCGCCTTGGACAGGGCGTTGTCGCGGACCTGGGCCCCAGGGTGCCCTTTGGCCAGATCGGCGGCGTGGGCGGCGATCTTGTAGGTCACAATGCCCTCGCGGACGTCGTGCTTGTTGGGTAGGCCGAGATGCTCCTTGGGCGTGACGTAGCAGAGCATCGCCGTGCCGTACCAGCCGATCTGGGCGGCGCCGATGCCCGAGGTGATGTGGTCATACCCCGGTGCGATATCCGTGGTCAGCGGCCCTAGCGTGTAGAACGGGGCCTCGTCGCAGTGCTCGAGCTGCTCGGTCATGTTCTCCTTGATCAGTTGCATGGGCACGTGGCCGGGCCCCTCGATCATGCACTGGACGTCGTGCTCCCAAGCGATGCGCGTGAGCTCGCCCAGGGTCTTGAGCTCGGCCATCTGGGCCTCGTCGTTGGCGTCCGCGACGGAGCCCGGGCGCAGGCCATCGCCTAGCGAGAACGAGACGTCGTAAGCCTTCATGATCTCGCAGATCTCGCTGAAGTGGGTGTAGAGGAAGGATTCCTCGTGATGGGCCAGGCACCACTTCGCCATGATGGCGCCGCCGCGCGAGACGATGCCGGTGATCCGGTCCACGGTGGTCGGCACGTAGGGCAGCCGCACGCCGGCATGGATGGTGAAGTAGTCCACGCCCTGCTCGGCCTGCTCGATTAGCGTGTCCCGGAAGACCTCCCAGTTGAGCCCCTCGGCTTTACCGTCGAGCTTCTCCAAGGCCTGGTAGATGGGCACGGTACCCACTGGCACTGGCGAGTTCCGGATCATCCACTCGCGGGTCTCGTGGATGTGCTGGCCCGTGGACAGATCCATGATGTTGTCGGCCCCCCAGCGGGTGGCCCAGGCTAGCTTCTCCACCTCCTCGGCGATGCTGGAAGTTACCGCCGAGTTGCCCATGTTGGCGTTGACCTTCACCAGGAAGTTGCGGCCGATGATCATGGGCTCGCATTCTGGGTGATTGATGTTGCTGGGGATGATGGCGCGCCCGCGAGCGACCTCGTCGCGCACGAATTCCGGGGTGATCGTTTCCGGAATCGTGGCGCCGAAGGCCTGGCCCGGGTGGCGTTTGCTCAGGGTTGGGTGTTCTTGGTAGAGCTCGCGGCGCTGATTCTCCCGGATGGCGATGAACTCCATCTCCGGGGTCACGATGCCCTGACGCGCGTAATGCATCTGCGTGACGTTGGCGCCGGGGCGCGCTCGGCGCGGGGTGCGCTCGTGCTCGAAGCGCAGATCGGCCACCTTGGGATTGGCCTGGCGCTGCTGACTGAAGGCCGAGCTCGGTGCGCCCAGGGGCTCGGTGTCCTCGCGCTCGGTGATCCAGGGCTCGCGCACCGGCTCGAGGCCTTGGCGCAGATCGATGGTGGCCTCAGCGTCGGTGTAGGGGCCTGAGGTGTCGTAGACGTACAGCGGCGGATTGGTCTCGGCGCCGAACATAAACGGCGTGTCGTCCTGGCTGATCTCGCGCATGGGCACGCGCAGATCGGGCCGGGAGCCGGTCACGTAGACCTTGCGGGAATTGGGAAAGGGCCGGGTGACGGACTCGTTGAGCTCGGCTGTTGCCTCGCGGACGTCGTCGGGTTGTGCGCTCATGGCTTGTCGCCTCCAGTGGTCGAGGATGGCGACGAAACGGGCTGGAATGTGCCGTGCGGGTGCTCTGGCCGCACGAAGCTTCCCTACGCCGGTGCGAACCGGGTCAGGTTCCAAGGGTCTATCTCAGCCCAGCCCAACGGGCCGGGCACCCCCGCTTCGTCAATTGTTAGTCTGCTTCGCCCAGCGAGCTCAAGCAACCCGGTGTTTGCTCGCGAGGCGGCCAACGCTTAGGCTTACAGGCGTCGGAGTGGCTGTGATGTCGCCGCCCGCTAGCGCCTATGAGGAGCCGTGGTAAGGCATGAGTGAGGTCAATCTCGAGTTAGCGCGTTACAACATGGTTGAGCAGCAGATCCGACCTTGGGAGGTCCTTGAAGAGCGTATCCTCGATGTCCTCGAAGAGCTGCCGCGCGAGGTCTTCGTTCCGGTAGGCCGGAGGAACCTGGCGTACGCGGATCTGCAGCTGCCCATCGGTCATGGTGAGGTGATGCTTGAGCCGAAGGTCGAGGCCCGCCTGCTCCAGGCCCTCGGCCCGCGCCCCGACGAGCGGGCCCTCGAGATCGGGACTGGAACGGGCTATCTGGCAGCGTGCCTCGGCCGGCTCGCCGGCGAGGTTCTGACCATTGATCGACTCGATACCTTCTGCGAGGGGGCTCGCCAGCGGCTGCGCGAGCAAGGCGTGGCTAACGTGCGCTGTGACACGGGCGATGCAGCGCACGGCTGGGATGATGGCGTGGCCTATGACGTCATCGCGGTAACGGGTTCGCTTCCGGTGTTCCATCGCGGTTTCCACCGCAGTCTCACGGTTGGCGGCCGCCTGGTCATGATCGTGGGGGATGATCCGATCATGGAGGCGCTGCTGATTACGCGGGTGGGGCCGGATCAGTGGGCCACCGAGAGCCTCTTCGATACCAGCGTGCCTGCCCTAGTGGGCGCGCCACGCTCGACCTCCTTCGAGCTCTAGCGTATGCAGCGCATCGGGCCGAGCGCGCTTCGCGACTGGCTGACGGGCGACGATGCGCCGGCGCTGATCGACGTCCGAGAGCCCTGGGAGGCGGCTATCTGCGAGCTGCCGCAGGCGCGACAGGTGCCGATGAGCGCCCTCCCGTCGGCCTCCAGTGAACTCCCCTCGGAAGGGCCGGTCGTGGTTATCTGCCACGTCGGCATGCGCAGCGCCATGGTTGCGCAGTGGCTGGAGGCCTCGGGCGTTTCGGACGTCTACAATCTCGCCGGTGGGCTGGACGCCTGGGCGCGCGAGGTTGATCCCGAGATGGCGACCTACTGAACGTTCGGGCGGGGCGTGTTGTCGCCGCTGTTCCGACAAGCTTTTTCAACGAGGCACTTATGCAAAGTCGCTCCCTGGCACTCATCGCGATCCTCTTGCTGCCCGCATCGGGTGCCCTAGCGGCTGACGACCTCGTCGATGTCTACCAAACGGCGCAACAGGCCGATCCGGTCTTCCAACAGGCCAAGGCCAACCTGAAGGCCGTCGAGGAGGCTGTGCCGCAGGCTAGAGCCGGGCTTTTGCCGGATATTCGGGCTACCGGTAATTACGATCGCGTGGATCGTGAACAAACGACCCAAGCAACGACCCAAACCATCAATGATAACGCCTATTCCTACGGTGTGCGGCTGACCCAGCCCGTCTTCCGCTATGACCGTATTCAGCAGCTGGATCAGGCTGAGGCCCGCGTGGCCCAGGCCAAGGCGGAGCTGGCGGCGGCCCGCCAGGATCTGTTCTTGCGCGTCGCCGAGCGCTATTTCGCCATCCTCGACGCGCGGGAGGCGCTGGCGGCGGCTGAGGCCGAGAAGCGCGCTGTTAAGCGTCAGCTGGAGCAGGCCGAACAGCGCTTCGAGGTGGGCGTCATCGCGCGGACCGACGTCGAGGAGGCCCAGTCGCGCTTCGATCTAGCGAGCGCCGATGTCATCGACGCCCGCAATGAGGTTCGGAACGCGCGCGAACGGCTGCGTGAGATTACGGGCCGTTCGCCCGCCACCCTGGAAGAGCTGCGGGCCGATGTGGCACTGAGCGCGCCTAAGCCCGACGATGAAGCGTCGTGGCGCGAGCGGGCGGTGGCCCGTAACAATCAGCTCGCCGCTGCCAAGGATGCGGCGAGCGCCGCGATGGAGAATATTGATGTCGAGCGGGGAGGGTATTATCCCGACGTCGATGTGGTGGCGCAGTACAATAAATCGGATCGCCCCGGGACATTCGGATCCGAGACCGACGACGCTACCATCGGCGTCGAGGTGGAAGTGCCGCTTTTCCAGGGCGGTGCGACCAATTCGCGTGTTCGCGAGGCCCAGGCTCGTTACACCGAGGCCCGCGAGCAGCTCAAGGAACGCCGGCGCCGGGTGGTGCGCGCTAGCTCCGATGCCTATCGCGGCGTCAAGACCGCGCTCCAGCGGTTAAGGGCCCTCGATCAGGCGCGAACCTCGACGCGCTCCGCCCTTGATGCCACCAAGGCGGGCTTTGACGTCGGTACGCGGACCATCGTCGATGTGCTCGACGCGCAACGCGAACTCTTCGGCGCCGAGCGTGACTATCAGCAGGCCCGCCATGCCTATCTACTCAACACCCTCAGGCTCAAGGAGGCGGCGGGTCAGCTCTCCCAAGATGCGTTGGCGGAAGTGAATACGCTGCTCGTCGAGGATCGCGAGGAGAAGACGCCGGCCAAGCTCGAGCGCGACTAGGGAGTTACCGTGCTGTGATCGCCGCCTTGATGTGCGCCAGTAACCGATTCCTGGCTCCTTGATTGGCGGTGACGCAGTGCTGGCCCGCCGCGGCCCGCCGCTGGCGACGCTGGCTGTCCGTGAGGAGGTTGGCCACCGAAATCGCAAGCTCATCCGCGTCGCGGACAGTCACGAGGGCGTCGGCCCCTTCCAGGAGGTCCGCGGCGGCCTCGAAGTTAAAGCGATGGGGGCCGGCGATCACCGCGCGGCCCATAGCGGCCGGCTCGAGCAGGTTGTGCCCCCCGAGGGGCACGAGGCTGCCGCCGACGAATACCGCATCGCCAGCCGTGAGATAACGAGCCATCTCGCCCACCGAGTCGCCGACATAGACATCGGTTGTGCCATCGGGTGGTTCATCGTCGCTGCGCCGGCGCAGGCGGTATCCCCGCGCGGCGATGAGGCGGGCGGCGCCGTCGAAGCGTTGGGGATGGCGGGGAACCAGTATTAGGCCGACCTCCGGGAGCGTCTCGTGCACCCGGGCGAGGGCATCCAGGGCTAGCTCCTCCTCGCCCTCGCGCGTGCTCGCCGCTACCCAGATCGGTCTGTCGGTGCCGAGCTGGGCGCGCAGTTGGTCCCCGGCTTCGAGCTGCTCGCGATCCAGTGGCTGGTCGAACTTAATATTGCCGCTGACGGCGATTCGCTGGGGCGGCGCGCCCAGTGTGACGAGCCGATCCCGATCGGCATCGCTCTGGGCTGCGATGCGCTCGAAGCTCACCAAGGCCTCCCGGAAGAGCGCGCTAAAGCGTTGGTAGCGCCGGAGGGTGGTTGCGGATAGGCGGGCGTTGATCAGATGCATTGCCAGCCCCTGTGATCGGGCAGCGGCTAGGAGCTCGGGCCATAGCTCCATCTCGACGATGATCCCTAGGCGCGGGCGGAGGCGTGTCATAAACCGCCGTACCGCGCCGGGTAGGTCCAGGGGCAGATAGCAGTGATGCACCTGGGTGCCCAGGCGCTCGACGACGCGGTCGCGGCCCGCTGGGGTGACGGTGGTCACGACGATGGCCAAGGCAGGCTGCCAAGCCCGTAGGTCGTCGATGACGGGGGCGATGGCCTGGACCTCACCGACGGATGCGGCATGAATCCAGATCGCGTCCCGCGGCAGTTCGCGCGGTGAGTAGCCCAGCCGTTGCGCCCAGTCGCGGCGGTAGGCCGGTTCCCGGCGCGAGCGCCACAGGAAGTAGATGAGTACGGCGGGTACCGCTAAACGGACGAGCAGGCGGTAGGCGAAACGCATTAACGATTCATACGCTGTTCAGCGGGGGTTGCCAGCAGGGCATCCAGGCGCTCGATGACGGCGTCGACGGTGATCAGCTCCATGGCCGCTGGATCGCGCACGCGGCGGCCCCAGGAGACGGCGTCTTCGTCGACGCCAAAGGCTCGCTGTACGGCCTGCGGGTAGGCGTTGACGACCCAGTGCTGCCCCAACGATGGCCCGGTGCGGCGCGGGTTGGAGG
>Ga0207714_1001871_pt1 | contig 13249 bp, 9 predicted proteins | sample PonA232FremontCA_2_FD_187270 | JGI IMG/M metagenome (GOLD analysis project Ga0207714, IMG submission 187270) | Marine sediment microbial community from Fremont, CA, USA - Pond A23 Sediment 2 (SPAdes) | ecosystem: Environmental > Aquatic > Marine > Unclassified | place: USA: Fremont, California... | reverse complement strand
ACGTTCTCAAGCTGCCGGCCGGCCGCGGAAGCGCTTTCAAGACCGATCTCGACACCTTCGTCGACGATCTGCGCGACTCTCTGCGCGCCGCGTTCGAAAGCGACGAATACCGCACGCGCCGCCGGATGATCGAACGCGAGCTGCGCGAGAACCAGCAAAACACCGTCCAGGAGATCGAGCGCGAGGCGCGCGAAAAGAGCATCACGCTGCAGCGCACGCCGGCCGGCTTCGCCTTCGCCCCGCTGAACGAGGACGGCGAGGTGATGTCCCCGGACAGCTTCAAGCAGCTCGACGCGGACAAGCAGCAGGAAATCCAGCAGGAGATCGAGCGCCTGCAACGCCGGCTCCAGGAAGCGCTGCAGCAGATGCCCAAGTGGCTGAAGCAGACGCGCGACCGCATCCGGGAACTGAACGCCCAGACGGCCTCGAACGCGGTGGGCCATCTCGTGGAGGCCCTGAAACGCCGCTACGACCCGCTGCGCGAGGTGCAGGCGCACCTCGACCGGATCCAGGATGATATCGTGGACAACGTGGACGCCCTGCTGGAACGCGGCGATCAGGGCGAGATGCAGGCCGCGCAGGGGCAGCAGAGCGAGGCGCTGCTGCGGCGCTACCGCGCCAATCTCATGGTCGACAACCGCGAGCGCGAGGCGGCGCCCGTCGTCTACGAGGACGAGCCCAGCTACGACCGCCTGATCGGCCGCATCGAGCACCGCGCCGAGATGGGCGCGCTGACCACGGACTTTCACCTTATCCGCCAGGGCGCGCTGCACCGCGCCAACGGCGGCTATCTCGTGCTCGACGCGCGCAAGGTGCTGTCCAAGCCGATGGCCTGGGAAGCCCTCAAGCGCACCCTGCGCGCCGGGGAAGTCCGCATCGAATCCGTCTATCAGGCCCTCGGCCTCATCTCCACGGTGTCGCTGGAACCGCAGCCCATCCCGCTTTCCGTCAAGGTCGTCCTCGTGGGCGAGCGGTTGTTCTATTTCCTGTTGAGCGAGGTCGACCCCGAGTTCAACGAGCTGTTCAAGGTGGCGGCGGATTTCGAGGAGCGCACCGACCGCTGTGAGGAAACGCGCGACCTCTACGCGCGCGCCATCGCCACTCTCGTCCGGCGCAACGAGCTGACCCCCTTCTCCGCCGGGGGTGTGGCGCGGGTGCTGGAACATGCCGCCCGGCTCGCGGCCGACCAGGAAAAGCTCTCCATCGAGATGGAGACGATCGCCGACACCCTGCGCGAAGCCGACTTCCACGCCGCGCGCAACGGCAACAACCCCGTCGAGGCGGGCGATGTCGATGCCGCCATCGATGCCCGCGAACGGCGCATGGGCCGCGTGCGCGAGCGCATGCACGAGCAGATCCTGCGCGATACCGTCCTGATCGACACCGATGGGCGCCGCACCGGCCAGATCAACGCGCTTTCGGTGATGAGCCTGGGCGGTGTGAGCTTCGGCCGGCCGACGCGGCTGACCTCACGCGTGGGCATCGGCCGCGGCAACGTCGTGGACATCGAGCGCGAGGTCGCGCTCGGCGGGCCCATCCACGCCAAGGGCGTGCTGATCCTGCACGGCTACCTGACCGAGCGCCACGCGCGCCAGCAGCCGCTGTCGCTGAGCGCCAGCCTGGTGTTCGAGCAGTCCTACGCGGGCGTGGAAGGCGACAGCGCCTCGCTGGCCGAACTGCTGACCCTGCTCTCGGCCGTGGCCGGGCTGCCGCTGCGCCAGGATCTGGCGGTCACGGGCTCGGTGAACCAGCACGGCCAGATCCAGCCCATCGGCGGCGCCAACGAAAAGATCGAGGGCTTTTTCCACGTTTGCCGCGATCGCGGGCTCACGGGCGAGCAGGGCGTCATCATCCCGGACGCCAACCGCAAGCATCTCACGCTGCGCCAGGAGGTCGTGGACGCCGTGCGCGACGGGACCTTCGTCATCCACGCGGTGCGCACGGTGGACGAGGCCCTGGAACGCTTCACCGGAATGACCGCGGGCGTCGAGGACGAAAACGGGCGGTTCCCGGCGGACACGGTCAACGGCGCCGTGCAGGCGAGTCTCGACGCGCTGGCGGACAAGCGCCGCGCCTTCGGCGGGCTCGCCGGCGCGCGTCAGGGCGACGGGGGAGGTGCATGATGGCCGGCCGCATTCTGGTCGCCGTGGACAGCCCCGAGCCCGGCACCCGCATGCTGGAGGCGGCGGCGCGCCTGGCCGAGCGCCGACGTGCGGAGCTCGTCGGGCTATACGTGGAGGAAAGCGCCTTCCTCGACCTGGCCGATTTCCCGTTCAGCAAGACGCTGCGGCCGGGCGGCGGCGCATGGGAGCCGCTCGACCCGGATACGATGCAGCGCGCGTTCCGGGCACGCGCCGAGGAACTGGAGCGCCTGCTGGCCGATCTGGCGCGGCGGCGGCGCGTAAGCTGGCGCTTTCAGGCGGATCGCGGGGTGCCCGCCGAACGCTTGCTGGCGAGCGCGGGTGAATCCGACATACTCGTCCTGTCGCGGAGCCGCGGCAGCGGCGGGGCACGCACCGGCAGCACGGCGCGGCGGGCACTCGCGCGCAGTCACGGTCCCGTCATGGTGCTGGACCCGGCGCTGAGCGAGCCGGCGCGCGTGACCGCCGTCTACGAGGGCGACCCGAACGTCCTCGTGGCGGCCGACGAGCTTGCGCGCGCCTACGACCGGCCGTTGGAGGTGCTCGTCGTGGCGGACCAGGGCCGCGAGGCGGAGGTTAGCGAGTGGCTGCGCCGGCACGGCTGGCCCGAGCGTGTGCGGCACTGCCCACCCGGGCGCGGGGTGGCCGATGTGCTTACCGGCCGGGACCCGGGGATCACCGTGGTGGCAAGCCGCGACGAAACGGAGCTGGCCGCGCTCGTGGACACCGTCAGCGGCCCCGTCATGGTCGTCCGCTGACCGAGCGTGCGCGTCGGCTTGTCATGGGGGGAGACGGCCTCACCTCATTGGGTGGTGCCGAGCGCCGCTTGGCGCGTGCTATCCTCGCTTGTCACCTTCGCTGACACCTCTGTCTCCAGGAGCCGGACCGTGCGAGCGGAACACTGGCGGATCGCCGGCCGTGAACCCAGCCTGATGGATGCGCTGAATGACCCCATCGTGCGCCAGCTCGCCCGCAGTGACGGGCTGAGCGAGCAGGAGATCCGGGCCGCAATCCGAATGGCGCGTGCCACACCGGGTCGGACGGAGGCGCCGGCCGCGGCATAAGGACCGGCGCGGCTCACGCCGTCTCGTCGAGTGCGCGGGCCAGCGCGCAGAACGCCGGTACGGACAGCTCCTCGGCTCGCGCGGTGAGCGGCACGCCGGCGCGCGCTGCCAAATCCGCGGGATCGCCCAACGCCTTGAGGCTCTGGCGCAGCATCTTGCGGCGCTGGCCGAAGGCGGCCCCGGTCACCCGCTGGAGCGTGGCGCTGCGGGCCGGCGCGAGTGGTTCCGCGCGCGGCGTCGCCTGCACGACGCTCGACCACACCCTGGGCGGCGGCGTGAAGGCTTGCGGCGGCACGGTGAAGCGAACCCGGGTTTCGCACAGCCACTGTGTCAGGATGGACAGGCGGCTGTATGCCTTCGTCCGCGGTTCGGCCACGAGTCGGTCGGCAACCTCTTTCTGGAACATGAGGGTGAAGCCGGCGGCGGCGTTGGGATCGGCCGCCAGTTCGTCCAGCCAGCCGATGAGCAGCTCCGTGGCGATATTGTAGGGCAGGTTGGCGACGACGGTGCGCGGCGGCGGTCCCAGCTGGTCGAGGGTCAGTGCCTGGGCGTCCGCTTCTCGTGTGGTCAGCCGGCCGGGATACGCCTCGGCCAGTTCGCCCAGCGCCGCCAGGCAGCGCGGATCGCGTTCCACGGCGACCACGTGGCGGGCCCCGGCCGCCAGGAGCGAGCGCGTGAGACCGCCGGGTCCGGCCCCGATCTCGATGGTCGTTCCGTGGCCGAGGTCGCCCGCGGCGCGCGCGATCCGGTCGGTGAGGTTGCGATCCAGCAGGAAGTGCTGGCCCAGGGAGCGCCGCGCGCGCAGCCCGTGCCGGGCAATGGTGTCGCGCAGCGGTTCAAGCTCGGGCATGCGGCGGTGCCTTCACCGAAAAAGCGCTTATCCCCGGCCCATATCGAGGGCAGTGCGGTTGGCCGCCATGATGCGCGCCGTGCGCAGCGCTTCCAGCAAGCTCGTCGGGTCCGCCGTGCCCGTTCCCGCGATTCGGAAGGCCGTCCCGTGATCGGGCGAGGTGCGCACGAACGGCAGCCCCAGCGTGATGTTGACACCGTGCGCGAAGTCCAGCGTTTTCAGCGGGATCAGGGCCTGGTCGTGGTACATGCACACGGCGGCGTCGTAGCCGCCGCGCGCGTCCGCATGGAACAGCGTGTCGGCCGAGAGCGGACCGCGCACGTCCAGTCCTTCCGCCCGAAGCGACTCCAGCGCCGGCGAGATGACCTCGATCTCCTCGCGCCCCATTGCGCCGTCTTCGCCCGCGTGCGGGTTGAGCCCGGCGACGGCGATGCGGGGCTGTTCCACGCCAAAATCGCGGCTCAGTCCGCGCGCGGTCGTGCGCGCGGCGTGGGTGATGGCGGCGGCGGTCAGCGTCCCCGGAACGTCCTTGAGGGCCATGTGCACCGTGACCGGCACCACGCGCAGCTCCGGGGCGGCCAGCATCATCACGGGTTCGGGTACGGCGTCGCCGGTGCTGGCCAGGTGCGCGAGGTACTCGGTGTGGCCGGGGTGCGCGAAACCGGCCGCGCGCACGACGGCCTTGGCGATCGGGTTCGTCACCACGGCTCCGGCATGACCGGCCCGGGCGAACTGAACCGCGCGGTCGATCGCTTCCACGACCGCGTGCGCGTTGCCGGAGTCGGGGGTTCCCGGTGTGACCGGCCGGGGGAAGGTGTGCTTCACCACCGGCAACGCCCCGGCGAAGCGGTGCGCGGCCTCGCGGGGGTCGGCGATCGCCGCAACCGGCACGTCCCAGCCCAGCGTTGCCGCCAGCCGGCGCAGGCGCTCGGGATCGTCCAGCACGGCGAAGGGCGGCACGTCGTTGGCCGCGCCTGCGCGCCACGCCATGAGTGCCAGCTCGCCACCGATCCCGGCGGGATCGCCCGGCGTCAGGACGGGCGGCGCCGGGGTCATAGCCGGATGTCGATGCTGGCTTGTTCGCGCAGATCGCGCATGTAGCGCTGCGCCATCATGTTCGCGCGTTCGCGCAGCAGGTTACGGCGGATGCGATCGCGGTTGGCGCCCTGCGTCTGGCGCTCGCAGACGGCCAGCAGGGCGACCCCGGTGCTCAGGCTCAGCGGCTCGGAGATGCCGCCCGTCTCCAGCGGCCCCACGGCGTTCTGGATCGCCTCGGGCATATCGGCCAGCTTGAGTTCGCCGAGATCGATAACGCTTGCCCCCTCGCGGCCCTCCGCGGCGCCGGCCAGGCTGTTGCACCCGTCGAGTTGACTGCGCAGCTCGGCTGCAGTCTCACGCGCCGCCTCCTCTCCGCGATCGTCGGTATCGAACACCAGTTGCTTGAGGCTGAGCCGCGTGGTGCCGGCGCTGACGCGCCGCGTGTCCGTCAGCCGCAGGATGTAGGTGCCGGCGTAGGTTTCGACCGGTCCGGCGATTTCGCCCGGCGACATGCCGTTCAGCCGCTCGCGCGCCCGCTCTGGCAGCGCGGACGGCGTGATCCAGCCCAGTTCGCCGCCGTTGGCCGCGGAAGGCGCTTCGGAGAATTGCCGCGCCACCGCCGAAAATTGTGCGCCGTTGCGCAGTTCGCGCACCAGCCGGCGCGCGGTGGCGCGTTGCTGGTTGTCCGCTTCGCCGTCCCCGCTGGTCAGGACGATCGACTGCACGCGGTACTGCTGCTGGCCCTGCTGGGCCTTCAGGCGCTCAACCGCGCTGTCAACCTCGTCGGAGCCGATGTCCACGCGCGGGCGGATGCGTTGCTGGATGATCTTCTGCCACGCCAGACTCGCCCGCACCTGCTCGTGGTAGGTGCGGGGTGCAACGCCGTTGCGCTTGAGCATCGTCATGAAGCGCTCGAACGGCATGTTGTTGCGCTGTGCGAGCTGGCGCATCTGTTTCTGCACGGTCTCGTCCGACACGCCGATGTCGAGCGCTCGTGCCTCCTGAACGCGCAGCCGCTCGTTGATCATCGTGCGCAGGACCTGCGGCAGCAGCCGGCGGCGCTGTTCCTCGGTGTTCGGCAGGTCGGAGGACAGCATGACCAGGCGCACGCGCATGCGCAGGTCGGTCATCGTGATGACCTCGTCGTTGACCAGCGCCGCCGCGCGCATCTCCTGCTGGGCACCGGCCGTGCCCGGGATGCCGGTAAGCGCCAGAAGCGCGAGCGCGCATGCAACAAGGACGTGGCGAAGCATCTGCGGCCTCCGTCGCCGGCCCGTGCAGCGGGCCGCGGACTGTGGTGAACGCCGTACTTTATGAAGGCGGAGCGGCAACGGCAACGCGGCGCTCGGACTCGGCCCCTCCGTCGGCCGCGGAAAAGGCAAGCGGCGGGATCATCGCCCGGGTGCGCTGCCGAGCGCGCCCAGGTGTTCGAAGGTGAAGCGGAACTTTACCGAGGTTTCGGCGTCGATGCCGCGGTCCTCGAAGCCGTCACGCTCGACGAAGAGATCGAAGCGGAAGCAATCGCAGTGGTAGCTGATGCCGGCTTCCGTGGACAGGGCCGTGCCGGTTTCCAGGTTCTGCCGGTGCAGCGCGCGCACCGACCAGTCGCGGGCGAAGCGGCTGGAAACGTCGACGAAGAGCTCTTCGCGGTCGCCGAAGCTCGACGTGCCGGCGCGCGTCTCGCTTTCCAGCAGGGTGTAGGCCAGGTCGATGTTGAGCGCCGGAGCGCCCGCGCTCACCCCGACCTCGCTGCGGCGCAGGTTGAGGGAGTCATCGTCCAGGCGGTAGCGATAGGTCAGGTCGATGCCCCGGTGCGGCCGCAGGCTCGCACGGCCCACGATGTCCGAGAGGTCGCTGCCGCCGCCCGCCGACTCCGGCGTGTCGGAGTCTCCGTTGATTCGGTAGCTCTGGCCGATCGCCGCCGAGAAGAGGCTGCCGCCGCCGCCGCGATAAAGCGTGTAGTCGACGCCGTAATCGACGCGCTGGCCCGCGCTGACGCGGTCGCGGCCGGGAAAGCGGTTGAGCTGGAAGAGGTTCGTGGTGTCGAAGGTGAAGTCGCGGCTGTCCTCGTTGGGAATGGCGTTGTCGTTCGCCGCGTTGGGACCGGCCACCACCTGGGCGCGCGGCGTCAGCACCTCCCGGCCAAGCCAGCCCGTGCGCGTGAACGGCAGGTGGTAGCTCGCCGCCACCTGCGGATATAGCCGCCCCGCCGTGTCGCTTCCCCGCGCCGCGCCGCCGCCGGGGTCCACCACGGGGTTGCCGGGCGCCACGCCGTTCGTCTGGAAGCCGTCCACATAGAGCGCCGTCGTGACCTCGGCGGTGCCGCCCAGGGCGTCGGCGAAGGCGCGCCGCCAGCCCACCGTGCTCGACAGGCGCCGGCTGTCGCGCCCGTCGATCCGCGAAAGCGCCAGCGCGCTGGCGTTCAGGAACCCGCGGCCCCCGAAGAGGAGGTCGCGCTCGCGCGCGGTGTAGCGCAGCTCGGGGGCCACGATGGGCAGCTCGGTGTCGGTGTCGCCCCGGCGCGTGCCCTGGAAGCCCAGGGCACGCGCCGAAAAGTAGTCGGCGCCGTCGAATCGCTCCAGGAAGGTTTCGTTTTCCAGGAAACGGTCGCTGCCGAAATCGTATTCGCGCAGGAAGGTATCGTCCGTCGCCAGCTTCGTGTCGAAGCCCCACCGCCATTTGCGGTCGAGGTGAAACTGGCCGTCGGCATCCAGGTGGCCGCGAAAGACGTTGTCTTCTTCGCCCGATGCCGTGGGCCGGTCGGCGACCGTGGCGCTGCCGCCGAGCGTGAACCGGCCGCGCTTGGTGCGCTGGCGGTAGGTGCCCGCGAGGGCGGGTCCTTCCTCGGAGGTCACGATCGGAGTCAGCGTGAGGTCGCGGCTCTTGGACAGGGCGAAATGATACGGCACGTCCACGCGCGTGCCGAGCTCGCCCGACACCTCGAAACTGGGCGCCAGGAGGCCGCTGGCGCGCGGCTTGTCGGGCGACGGATGGCGAAGATACGGGGTGTAGACCAGCGGCACGCCCAGGATTTCAAGCTGCGCGCCGCGATAGGTCAGCGTTTGCTCGTCCTGGTCGTGGATCACCTTGTCGGACTTGAGCTGCCAGAAGGGCACGTCGTTGGGCCCGGTGACGCAGCGCCGGCACGGGCTGTAGACGACCTTGCGCATCTCCGTGACGCGGCCGTCGACGCGCACGGCGCTCGCCGCCGCGGCGCGCGAGCGATCGGTGAGCAGCATGCGGAAGCTGCGCGCGGCGGCATCGCGCAGGTCGCCCGTGACCTTCATCTCCTCGGCGAACATGACCTCGCCGCTTTTCAGCAGCAGGGAGACATCGCCGCGCGCCGAGAGCACGTCCCGGTCGCGGTCGTAGCTCACCTCTTCGGCCATCAGGATGCGTTCGCCGCGGCTGATCTCGACCTCGCCGCGGGCCGTCACGGTTTCGGCGTCCCGGTCGACGACGACCTCCCGGGCCTGGAAAAGCGTGGGCGGGCCCTCGGTGACGGTTTCGATGCCGACCGCGCTCTCGCCGGCGAGCGCACGCACCGCCACCAACAGGCCGAACGCCGTGAGCGTGAGAATCCGCTTCATGGTCGGGTGTTTCCCCGCATCGCGGCGACGATCCCCCCTGGCCGCCGAAGTGGGGAGAGGATGCGCACGCAGCCCCCGCGCGTCCAGGCCACGGCCCGTCTCGCCCGTGCGGCGCGACGCGTGCACCAGCCTGCGCATGCCGCCACAGCCGCGATTGACAGGCTGTGCGCCCGGCGCCTATCGCCAGTCCCGGCCCGAGCTTCGTATTGTGCGCATGCGCCGTTCGCCGAGACCGAGAGGGACCGCGATGCAGCTTGCCTTCACCAGCCGTGACCTTCCTGATAGCGGCGCGCTCGTCGTCGGCGTTCTCGCCGATGGCCAGCTCACCGAGGCGGCCCGCCAAGCCGATCGCGCCACCGGGGGCGCGGTTTCGCGAGCGCTGGAGGCCGCCGGCCGATTCCACGGCAAGGTCAGGCAGATTCAGGAGATCCTGGCGCCGGGCGGGGGGCTCTCGCGGGTCGTGCTTCTCGGCCTTGGCACGGCCGAGGAGCTGACCGAAACGGCGTGGGAAAAACTGGGCGGCGAGCTCGCGGCGAAGCTCAACGCGCTGGGCGAGGACACGGCCACGGTGGTCGTCGACGCCGTGGCGGGCGCGCCCGTGGACGTGGCAACCGCGGCGGCGCGGCTGGCCCATGGCGCGCGCCTGCGCGGCTATCGCTTCGACCGCTACAAGACGCGCGAGGGCGAGGAAAGCGCACCAACGCTTTCGCGCTTGAACCTGGCCGTCGAGGCGGCGGACGCTGCGCGGGACCAGCACGCGGGTCTGGACCGGGTGGCCGACGGGGTCTTCCACACGCGCGACCTCGTCAGCGAGCCGGCGAACGTGCTTTCGCCCGAACAGCTGGCCGAGGAATGCCACAAGCTCGGTGAGCTGGGCGTGGAGGTGGAGATCCTGGACGCCGAGCGCATGCAGAAGCTTGGCATGGGCGCGCTGCTTGCCGTGGCCCAGGGTTCGCAGCGGGCGCCCCGCCTCGTGGTCATGCGCTGGAACGGCGCCGGCGGCTCGACCACGCCGCTCGCCGTCGTCGGCAAGGGCGTTTGCTTCGACAGCGGCGGCATCTCCATCAAGCCGGCCGGCGGCATGGAGGACATGAAGTGGGACATGGGCGGCGCCGGCGTGACCATCGGTCTGATGAAGGCGCTCGCCGGGCGCGCGGCGGCCGTGGACGTGGTGGGGGTCGTGGGGCTCGTTGAGAACATGCCCTCCGGCAGCGCCTATCGGCCGGGCGACGTTGTCACCGCGATGTCCGGCCAGACGATCGAGGTCATCAACACGGACGCCGAGGGCCGCCTCGTGCTGGCGGACGCGCTGTGGTACACGCAGGAGACCTACCGCCCGCACACGATCGTGGATCTGGCGACGCTGACCGGGGGCATCCTCGTGGCGCTGGGCAAGGTCACGGCCGGGCTGTTCAGCAACGACGACGATCTCGCGTATCGGCTTTACACGGCCGGGAGGCGGGTCGATGAGCCGGTCTGGCGCCTTCCCCTTGGGGAGAGCTACGACCAGGACGTCAATTCCGACATCGCCGACATGAAGAACACCGGGGAAGGCCGCAACGCCAGCTCGATCGCGGCGGCGCAGTTCCTCCAGCGCCACATTCAGCCCGAGGTGCGCTGGGCCCATCTGGACATCGCCGGGGTGACCTGGGCCAGCAAGCCGTCGCCCGTGGTCCCGAAGGGCGGCACGGGCTTCGGGGTCCGCCTCCTGGACCGCTTCGTCGCCGAAAACCATGCCTGAAGGCTCCGCGAGCAAACGCCCCATGATGCGCGATCGCCCAGCATGACGGAGGTGCGCTTCTACCATCTCACGCGCACGACGCTGGAGGCGGCGCTGCCGCAACTCGTGCGCAAGGTGGTGGAACGCGAGATGCGCGCCATCATCAAGGCGAGCACGAGCGACCGCGTGGAAGCGCTGACCGAGCTGCTTTGGGCGTTCGACCAGCGCTCCTTCCTGCCGCACGGTTCGCCCAAGGACGGCCACGCCGACCACCAGCCGGTCTATCTGACCACCGAGGACAGAAATCCCAACGGCGCCGGGGTTCTCTTCCTGGTCGACGGTTCAGCGACCGAGCAGCCCGAAACCTTCCAGATCGTCGCCGAGCTGTTCGACGGCGGCGACGAGGGAGCCGTCGCGGATGCGCGCGAGCGCTGGAAGCAGTACAAGCGTGCGGGCTACGCGCTCACCTACTGGAAACAGGACCAGCAGGGGCAGTGGCACAAGGCGGCGTGAGCGTGCCCGGATTCGCGGTTGGAAAACGGCATCTGCAGTGGTCCGGTCGCGACATCGCGGCGCGCAGCAACGGAGAGCGGCATGGCCGAGCGCATTGACGCTGTGACGATCGTCGGCGGCGGGATCGCGGGCTGGCTAAGCGCCGTGATGCTCGACCATTTCCTCAACACCGGTACCGACGCGCCGGTGCGCATCACCGTGGTCGAGTCGCCGGAAACGCCCGCGCCGACGGCCGGGGAGACGACCCTTCCATCCATGCCGGCGCTCCTGCATCAGCTCGGCCTGACGGAAACCGAGGTCTTCCGGCGCTGTGACGCGACCTTCAAGGTGGGCGTGCGGTATACGGACTGGACCCGCGACGCGGCGGGCGAGCCGATGAGCTACCTCGCCCCCCACACCGAGCCGCCGCAGTGCGCCGGACGCTCGCCCGCGCTCTACCATCTGGCCTTCGGGAACGGCGCGCCCGATTACGCGCAGGCCGCGCTGCCGACGAGCATTCTCGCCGATACCGCGCGCGCGCCGCGCACGCTCAACGACGGGGACTACGGCGCGCGGGCGGGCTACGGCTATCACCTGGACGCCGACGCCTTCGCGCACCTCCTTCGGGAGACGGCCCTGCAGCGCGGCGTGGATCACGTGCTCGCCGGGATCGCCGAGGTCGAACGGGACGCCACAGGCGCCGTCACCGCCTTGACGTTCGCGGATCGCGATGCGCTTCCCGTTCAGCTCGTGCTCGACGCATCCGGCCGGATCACGCGCGAGGCGCTGGATGAACCGCTGGAGGCGGCGCCGACGCTCAACGACCGCGTGATCGCCGCGCACATGCCCGCGCCGCGCGACGGCGGCATGGAGTCGTGTACCGAGATCACGGCGCTCAGCGCCGGCTGGGCGTGGCGCGTGCCGCTGGGCAGCCGTCTCAGCGCCGGCTACGTCTATTCCAGCGACCACCTGGACGACGCCGGTGCGCGCGCGGAATTGCTTGCGCAGCTCGGCGCCCCATCCTCGGAACCGGAGACGGCCGTGCGCACCCTGCCGGGGACGTTCGGCTGGCTGCGCCGCCGCTGGATGGCGAACTGCGTCGCCGTCGGCCCCGCGGCGGCGTGGCACGAACCGCTGGACGGCGTGGCGGTCGGCGCGGTCGATCTCGCGATCCGGCGGCTCATCACATACTGGCCGGATCGCGGCGACGTGGACGCGCTTCGGGAGCGCTACAACACCGTGATGCGGAACCTCGATCGGGAAATCGCCGATTTCGCCGGCACGCACTACCGGCTGTCGAACCGCGCCGATACGGCGTATTGGCGCGCCGCGGCCGGCACCGCGCCGGTCTCGCCGGCGCACGCGGCGAATCTGCGGCTGTGGGAAACCTCCCTGCCGGGCCCGGACGACCTGACGCGCAACGCGCTCTTCCGCGCGCCGACCTACACGATGCTGTTGTTCGGCACGGGGCACTACCAGGGCCGCGACCTGCCCAGGAGCCGTGATCTGCGCGAGCGCGACTGGGCCGAGTTCCGCCGCAAGGTGGAGGGCGCCAAGATACAGATTCAGCGCAACCTTCCGGAACAGCGCGCCCTGCTGGCGGCGATGTGCGGGGACGGCGGCAAGCAGGGCGCACGCCGCATGCCGGCGGGTGCGGATCAGCCCGCGGCGCCATAGGGTGCGCCAACGGGCGGACGCGACCGCGCGACACACCACGGGGGCAGGGCGATGGCGGAGCCTGTACGCGATATCACGATCGTCGGGGGCGGCACGGCGGGCTGGCTGGCCGCGGCGATGCTCAACCGCTACCTCAACCGGAACGCCAGCGCGCCCGTGCGGGTATCGCTGATCGAGTCCGGCAAGCTGCCCCCGATCGGCGTGGGCGAGGCGACGGTTCCGCCCATGCGCCAGGTCCTGCACGACGTGGGTGTGGAGGAGCACGAGTTCTTCCGGCGCTGCAACGCCACCTTCAAGCTCGGCGTGCGCTTCACGAACTGGGATCTCGATGCGCGCGGCCATTCGGTGGAATACATCAACTCCCTGACGGAAGGGCCGGTGGTGAACGGGCGCGATCCCGGCGCCGGCTTCCTCGCGTTCGCGCCCGAGGACTGGAATTTCCCGCGCACCGTGCTGCCCACGGATCACCTCGTCGACCGGGCGCGCGCACCGCGGCGCATCGGCGACCAGCCCTACAGCGCCACGCTGGGCTACGCGTATCATTTCGAGGCCGGGCTTTTCGCCGAGTTCATGCGCGACCACGCCACGGCGCAGGGCGTGCACCACGTGATCGACGACGTGGATCACGTGGAGATGGGCACCGACGGCAACGTGGCCGCCCTGCATCTGGCCGAACA
>Ga0207714_1001870_pt1 | contig 13253 bp, 27 predicted proteins | sample PonA232FremontCA_2_FD_187270 | JGI IMG/M metagenome (GOLD analysis project Ga0207714, IMG submission 187270) | Marine sediment microbial community from Fremont, CA, USA - Pond A23 Sediment 2 (SPAdes) | ecosystem: Environmental > Aquatic > Marine > Unclassified | place: USA: Fremont, California... | reverse complement strand
TTTCTGGCGGCACTACCGTGTAGCTTGGTCGCCAGTCCCCTTCATCTTCAATGGTCACGTTGCGTATGTCTTCCAGTATTTCATTCATTTTCGATTTCCTCAATTTTCCTGCCGCAGTGAGGGCAAAACTGGTAGTTATTTTCTTCTACACCGCCGTTCGTAAATTGAAAACCCTCGCCGCATTCGGTCTCGTAGTGATCTGTCATTGGCGACCATAACCAGTTACAGGTTTCCCTGTGAAAAGTTGTAACCAGCACACTGCCGCCTTCAATGTCCTGCTTATCTATACGGTCAAAGGCATCCGGCGGGTTGTTATATACGCCCAGGATAGCCTCTGCTGGATGTTCCAAACCTTCCGGGTCTGCCATAAGTACGGCAACCTGTCTTTCTGTGCTGTTGGCCGTTAAGCGCTTCATTTCTTCGATTGCTTTTTTGTCTATTTTTACCGCCTGCCTGTCATTTCTTCTATTATTTGCCTGACTCTTTGGAAAGCGCCTGTGCCGGCATAATCTTCGGCGCTGGGCGCTTGCCTAGGGAAGTCCGGCCGCGGTTCCTCTAGCAGCCAATCCAAAAGTTTGCTGGCCCAGGGTTCTGGTACGTGGATTTTGGCATCTAGCTGGAAAGAATCGCAGCCCTCTTCGTTATATTCAAGTTCGTACCCGCGCCAGAATTGGTCTAAAAATACGCCCTGGTTCATCCTTACATATACGCCCAGGATGCTGGACTCTTGGCCGTCAGCATCAAAAAGCATTTCCGGCAACTTATAAAATTTGTCTTCATCAGAATAAACCGTTAAGCCCGGCCCCCCATAGTTCTTAGACTCGATTTCTTCTATCTGGTCTTTCCCAAAATCGAAATGAGTTGGTTCAACTTTGCGGTTAAACTGCAAAGGCCAAAAATTTTCTATAAGCCCAACTTCAATCTTGTTTGGTTTCATTTTTTACCTCCAGTACTTTAACTTCGGTACGCGGGTTCTGCTTGTCCAGCGCCCAGCCTAGCTTGAAAGGTGGTTTAACTTGTTTCCAGCCGTCATTGGTTATTACACCGGCAGCTTCCAGGCCGTCCATCACATATTTGGTTGCGCTTATGATGTTGTCCGGATCCGTCCTGCGGTCAGAGCGGTAAAACGTGGCTTCAATCTTAACCGCGTCAACCTCCGGTAGCCCGTTGGCCGGCCATGTACACTTATCTGTAGCAGTATTTTTCAGGCGACTGCCGCCGTATTTGTTGGCCTTTTGCGCATTGATAGCTTCATTACGCGTTGGCAGTTCGCCTGGTATTTCGTATTCTGCTAGTAATTTTTCGGTCAACTTTCCACCGCCTTATACACTTATGCTTTTATAAAGCAAAAAAAGATAGGCAGGGCGGCTGTATGGCCGCGTTGCAGATTCGCACTGCCAGCGCTTGCAGAACAGGAAACTTCACCGGCAAAGGAGGCTGGAAACGCCGGCTAAAAACTGCCCACTCACCGGGGTGGATTGCGCCCCGTGCCGCGCCCCACTTTGGTTGTCTAGAAACGACCATAAGTCTCACCCTGCCCAGGTGGAACTATTCTCCAGCCTGCTCTTCCGCGGTTTTTTCAGCGTATTTCTCAACGCAAATCTTACAATCCGTTTCGGTGTCGGGCGCTCTCTCGCCTACTGACTCGACTTCGCCTTCAAAGTCCTCGGGCAAAGTTGCCCGCCCGCAAAGGCTTTCACCATCTTTGTCAAATATATGGTTTTTGCCGCCACCGCCCGGGCTTGCGTACAAAAAGCCTTCAACTGGCTCTTCGTCTTCAGTTTTCACGTCAGCTGTGCCTTCCATGCTGCCGCCTGTAACCTTCAATTCCGCGCCCTGGCCGCCGGCAGGTTTTGCAATGCCAAAGTATTCCAGGTCTTTGCCTTCAATATCTGCTATCTTGCCGGCTACATCAAGGACTGCATCACCAAGGGTTTCCCCGTTGCCTTTCATCAAATTTTCCGTTTTGTCGTATTTGGGCAACCGGACTTCATAGGCCATATTTTCCGCGGGGTAAATTTGTACCGGCCCCCACCTGTCTGTCAACTTTTCTAACGCGTAATTTAGTGTAAAAGCCATTTTATACCTCCTGGTTTGGGTATTCTTCCCACTTTGACAGTGGGTAAATGAATTCTTCTATTTCCAAAGCTTGCTCAACGGTCAACTCTCGTTTTTTGATCGCAGTAATTAACTGCCTGGTTGAATATCCCTCCCGTAGTTCAATTTGCCGGCAGCGCTCAGCTTGCCGCTTTTGGTTGCCAGGGTCATTCATTTTCACCGCCACCAGTTATCCGTTCTTCCCTGGGTTTGCCTTCCGGCAATTGTTGCCGGCCAGCGCCTTGCTCTATTGCCTTTTCTTGTTTTTTGGCCCAATCAAGGCGCTGCCTGTGGTCGACAATATCTTGGCAAAAGTTGTGTAATTCGGGCGCATTGGGTGGCCACTTTGGATGCTTACCAGTAAAGTTTTTAAGCGCTTCCCGGGCAAGCTCATATTCGTATTCGCCAAGGTATTCTGCCCAACTCTCAATAAAGCGCTTAGTATCGTTTGAAGTTTCTTTTGGGAATTCAAATTGTCTGTAAATATCAGAAATATGGGAGAGTAACTTGGTTAGTTCAGTCCTTTCCATTCTGCACCTCCTTTCGGTCTTCTTCTCTCGCCCACTCCATTACGTCTTCCAGCACGGCCTCTTCGTTCGATACCTTGCGGTCTTTATACTTGCGCTCAAGGATCTTTGTGTAGTGTTCCTGGGATTCGATTACCCAGGTGAAGTCAACGACCCAGCCGCGGTCGTTAGCGCCCAGTAAAAACTCCTGCTCACTTATAGCGTTTATAATCTCTTGAAATGAAAAATTAGGTTCCTTGTAACGCTTACGCAGTTTGCGCTTTCGCTTGCCAGTCATTTGGTATATTCGTAGGTCTTCTGGTACAGCTTGGTTCCACTTCTCCTTGATTGCATCATAGTCCAAACCGTTACCAGTTATGGGCGCGTACTCGTTATACTTCTCTGAGGGCGGCGGGTCAAATCTCGAATTTGACTTGTCTTTATTGTTTTTATTTTCTTTTCTTTTCTTTTCTTTTTTTGGCATTGCCGAATCTTTGCCGTTGCATTGCGTCCGCATTGCGTCCGCATTACTTTCGCCTTCCTCCGGCTGTTCTTCTCCATTGCTTTCGTTATCCCACCGCGCTCTGGCAGCTTTACGGGCCTGCTCAGAACGCTTGTCTTTTTGCGCCATACGCCTTAGTAAAGATTCCGAGTAAAGGCTGCCGTTTTCTCTGTTAAATAGTCCAATCTCAACACAATAATCAATAAATTGTTGAGCCTTTTCTGAATCTATGTTTAGTTGCAGAGAAATTTTTTGGGGTAGGTTTTGTGAGTTTGAAAGTTGGTAGTCCGTCTGTTCTCTCATAAGCTCCACAATACCCCAGAAAAGCCCGTACCCCTCCCAGCCCCACTTGGCCCTGAGATCTAGTATTTTTTCGTCTTGGTGAGCGTTTGAATCGTGAGAAAAGTAGTAAGCGTCTTTATTCTGTGCCATATTCCCATCCTCCAATAAAATTACAGCCGGGGTGAATGAGGCGGGAAAAGGTGGGAAAGGTCTTTTCCAGGCCCCGGCTGTATGGTATAATAGATTGTGCTAAAGAAATAATCATGCTCCCACCTCATTCAAATTCATTATAAATGATTTACCTGCCTTCGCAAATTAGCTGCGTCTTGCTCTTGATAGTTTTACGCCTTACCTGTCATTTTATTTTTGTGTTCCCTTGCGGCCTGGGCCAGCATCAAAGCAAAGCGCTCAACTTCTTCCGGGTCGGTAAATTCCAGTCGTCCTTGCTGCTTGCCCTGTACCAATTGCAACCTGTGCCGGCCTTTGGGCGCAAGACTTTGCCGTAACTTAACCTGTAAGTCTTTTATATTGCCATTATTGGTTTCAAACTGCTTTTCAACTGTCATTTTAAAGGAAATGTACTAACAAAATTACAATACCTGCCAGCAACATACATCCACCGAAAACCATTGCCGGCACTGCCTTGCCTTCAACTACACCGTCTTTGCGTACCTTTTGCCTGCGCTTTTTTGTTGATGGTGTCTGTGGCCCTTCCCATTTTTTTGGCATAATTACCCCCTGTCTGCTAATTTGGTTACAACGCCGGTTTCTCCTTGTACCCGGCGCTTGCACTTTTGGGCTTCGGCAAATTCGCCGCTTACGTGTAAAAGGTGTATTTCTTTTAGTGTTTTGGTGTCCAGGTGGCCCAGGTATTCCAGCAAGCTGTCCAGGCTTAAGTGGGTTTTTATGCTTTTTGTGGCGTGGGCCGTGGCCGCCTGGCCACTATAAACCGCATCATCAAGCCGGCTTTCAATGTAATTGCATTCCACCATAAGATAGTCCAAATTCTTGAAAGCGTATGGTATATGGGGCGTGTCAGTTGCGTAGAAAAGGCTTTCGCCCGGGGTTTTGATTAAAAACCCAAAGTTTTCAACGCCACCGTGGGCCAGTGGGTATGCTGTTACCCTAAATTTGCCGACTGACCGCTCGTTTTTGGACTTCAAAAGCTCGCCCCCCACTGCGCAACCCAGGCCCAGGAATTCTGCCGTTTCTATGCCCATATACACTGGCAAACCGCGTTCTATTAAATCTTCGGTTGCTTGGCAGTGGTCAGCGTGGGCGTGGCTTACGAGGCATCCGGCCAAACTTGCCAGGCTGTAATCATGCCGCCATACGCGCCTTTCCAGTTCGGAAAACGGCAGCCCCGCCTCAATGAGTAAGGCGGGGCCATCCCGTTCCACTATATAACTATTCCCATCACTGCCGCTTGCAAGTGTATGGATATCCATTGTTAAAAGCCGCGCTCTGGGCGGTTTTCTGGCTGCTCGTCATCTATCAGCTTTCCCTGGCCACCGCTGCCATCATGTTTACCCTGGCTGTTTTCTTCCTCTGGCTGTTCTTTCTCGTTGGTTTCTTTTGTGTCGCCGTTTCCACCGACGGTTTCCGCATCAATGGTTTCCATTTCTTGTTCTTGTTTTTCGGTTTCCCTTTCTTGTTTTGCCTGGGCCACCGGGGCGCGGTTTTTGGCAGCTGCAAAAAGGTGGCTGTCATCACTCGAATTTATCAGAGGCTTAAGCGCCCTGTGGATAACTGTCTTTTTGGCCATTTCACCGGTGAAAGCGTTATGAGGGTCGCTATCTTTGCTCTTTGACCAGTTGCCTTTCTCCCAGGCAGCTTCCAGCTGCGCGCGCTTCATGATGGTATGTTCATCAGGGCGGTCGTCTTTAAACTTCACAATAGCGTAAGCCCCGGCAACCTGGTCGTCATCCATGTTTTCAAAGGACTGCTCGTGGTTTGTTACCACTTGCCGGCCATCCTTGGTTTTTAGGCTTAAGGTGTCGCCTTCGTAGATTACGTTGGCGTTAACCCTGTCAACGCCTGCGGCCTGCTTTGCCAAATAAATATCCCCAAAGTAACTTCGCTGCGCCACCAGGCTTCTGCCATAAGCGATATAATAAACCTGCTCTTTTGCAGGGTTAAGGCCCTGTACAACCGTGTCCAGCAACGCGTTCTGTATGCTGCGCGTGCTGCAACTGTCTAGGACGTAATTGTCGTCCTTGTCTTTAGTACCTTGGATCTCCAGCCAGGCACTTTTTAAGGCATTGCGGGCCGAAAAGTTTACGGGAAAATCAACCTCGCCTTCTTCTTTTAATTCGCTAACTTTGTCTTCAACTACGTCCAGCGTCTTTTCTTTCTTCTCCTGAATGTTAGCCATAATTATTCCTCCTGGTTTTGGCTTTGTTTTTGCTTAAAAAGTTTGACCAACTCGTCCGACATTTCTATCAAGTGCTTGCTTTTGTCTCGTTCCTGGGCGTGGCTGCCGTCTTCCAACTTGTAAACCCTGCGCCCTTTCCAGTGTCCAACGTGTTCTGCCTGGTTGCCCATTATTACCTCCTTAAAATGGGGCCTTTTCTTTGGTGCTTTCCGCTGCAACATCCACCGTCAGGTTTTCCTGTTCTGGGTCGTGGTATAAGTTTATAACCTGTGCATCCATTCCCGGTATGGTTGCAACGCTTTCGCGCTGGTCAATCCAAATTGGGGCCGTAGTGCTGTAAGCCGCCGATAAAGTTTTGATTATATCCAGCCCTACCTGAATTTTGCCTGCGCCGTTAAGTGTTGAGAACGGCACACCTTTGTAGGTCGGATAGCATACGTCCTTTATGCCGCCGTTAACCTGCTCTTCAAAGAGTGTCCAATTAGCCAACTCGAACATTGAATTTATCCTGTCCTGGAGTATCTTAAGGCGCGTCCTGGTGTATTCTTCTGCCAGGTGTTCCAGGCGCTCAAAGTTTTCCAGGTCTGCGCTTAAGTTGCGCCGCCTGGCTTCAAGTTCTTCAACGCGGTTTTCTGATTTTTTGCTGGCCTTGATTTGGGCAATTTCTTCTTCCGTTTGTTCTATTTGCTCTTCAAGTTCTTCAACGCGTTCTTCTTCTGCGGTTAAGTCGGGTTCGCCGGCGTTTTCCAGTTTTTCTTGCAGCTGCTCTTTTTCGGCTTTGAGTTCTTGCCAGCGTTCGTCATCGTGGGCCTGGGCCGTGGGGTCTGGCAGGTTTTCCCGCTTTTGTTCCACCTTTTCCTTTTCCTCAATTTTCTCGTTTATCTTAAAGTGTAGCTCCTCTGCTTCCGATTCCGTGTCTGCTATTTCCTTTTCTAGGTCTTCTACTTGCTGCTTTTTGGCCTTGCCGCGCTCTTCCAAACTTTCCAGCTTTTCTGATTTTTCTCTGTTGAATTCCTTGCGCTTTTCTTCTATTTGGCTGGGCGGCAACTCCTGGCCGCAAGTCGGGCAGGTTTTTTGATCTTTCTCAAAGGACTTTTCGTACCAGTTATCCCACTTGTTTTGCAGCTGGGCCAGCTTGCCGCGGGCTTCCCCCAGACGTTCCTGCTTGTCTTCTATTTTGCCGCGCAGCTTTTCTTCTTTGCGCTCTAGGTCGCCCATTTCGTCTTCGATTTTTTTTGAATGTTCCCGTATCCTGGCCTTGCGCTCTTCGTTGGCCCCGGCATAATCGCCTTCAATGTTGCCCATTTCGGTTTCAACTTCGGATATTTGGTCCTTTATTTTGGCCTTGCGCCCGCCGGCTTTTGCCTGGGCAATCTCGTTTTCCAGTTCTTTTTTCCAGGCTTTTAGGTGGGCGCGGGCCTGCTCAAATTCTTCCTGTGTTGCTTTGCGCGTTTGTATATTGCGCCTGGCCTCGTCAATTCGGTCCGGCAGCTTTTTTATTTCCTCGTCAAGTTCATCTATTTGATCGCTTAAAAAGTCCTTAAAGTTGCTTAATTTGGTGATGTTTCGTTCTTCCATTTCGTCTAAAACCTTTTCCACTTCTGGTTTGCGGCCAATGATTTCTTCTATATCTGGCTGCTCGACCATCTCAAGTAACTTTTCGCGCCTTTCCTGCCAGTGCAAGTTCTGGGCAAAGTAGGTTGGATTGGTGATAAGGCTAAAAGTTTCCTCGTCAAGGATGTTGTTAATCCGGCGCTCGTAGTCGCTTTTCTTTTGGGGCGCGCCGTTTATATAGTAATCCGTTGTATGGCCTCGGAATTCCTGGTTTTCGCCGCTACCTTTTGTCCATTGCTCGTAATAATTGCGGCGCAGTGTAAGTTCCTCCTGCCCGCCTTCACTGTTGATTGCCAGCCTTAAGACAACTTCGTGGTCTAAGTGGTGGATTATTTCCCCGTTTTCATCCCAGGTTTTTCCCCACTTTTTAAACTTGTGGCTTCCGGTGCTATCGTGGCCAAAAAGCGCCCAGGTGAAAGCGTCAACCAAACTGGTTTTGCCGCTTTCGTTTTGCCCTCGGACTGTGGCCGGTTTGCTGTTAAATTCAACTTCAAGGTCGCGGATGCCCTTAAAGTTAGTCAGTTTCATAGACTCCAGCCGGACTTCTGTACTCATAGGTTTCACCCCTTAATTTGATTTAAAGTTCTCAGAACCTTTTCTTTTAAAGGTTCCGTGATTTTGCCCTCTTTATGTATCCACTGCCGCAGGCTTTCCACTCTGTAGCTTTTGCGTGGGCGGCCTTTGGTTTCTTCACCCCAGACTTCTTCCGCATCCTGGCAGTAACCGTCCTCCCTGGCCCGCCGTATCAAGTGGTAATACGTGCCACTTGGTATAACTCCATCAAAATCTTTGCGGGTAAATCTGGGCGCGCTTTTAGTGTTTGGCATTTGAATTCACCTCCAACAAAAACAATTATAAAAAGGCTTGCAATGATTGCAAGGAAAAACCTAAAAAGTATGTATGCCGCCCATTATCGCTATAATGGCCATGATGGCCACCGGGCCTGAAATTAAAATTGGCATTTCCCAAATTCCTGCCAGCATTATTACACCAAATCCGATGCTTGCGACTCCTAATAGACGCTTGAGTGTCTTCATGGTTTCACCTCCACCTTGTTGCCCGGGCCGTGGTTTTGGCCCGGGCTGTGTAGTCATTTGTTGGGCTTGAGTGTCATATTTTGGTCTTCTTCCGGCAAGTTCTTGCCCTGGGCCACTACTTTGTTATTTCTGCCAATTAGTTTCAGTTGGTCACCGGTTTCCGCAAGTACGCGGTTTAAAAGGGCTTGCAGGTTGCCGGCAATATCCTGGTAGATCACCTGGTTTTTGGACTTGTCTATCATAAGGACTGTGAACTTGACTTCTGTTGTGGCTTTGGGACCAAACCGCCGCCGCTTGACTTCGTAGTATCCTTTGCAGGTATCACAAGTCCACCGCTGCTTGGTAAACTCTGCGTAGTCCTTGCCGTCTTGGTCTATCCAAAGTTCAATTTTCATCTTCAATCACCTCGTTAACCGCGCTGCCAGAACTATCTATCACCTTTATATCCCAATACGGCTTTCGGCAATCAACACCCGTTTCCTTTTTGATGATATCTGCCATCTCACTATCTATTAGTTTTTTGCCGTTAATTTCTGGCAGTGTTTCCTCCGAAAAACCCGAACTGACTACGTCCTTATAGCCGTTCCTCCTGACTACCATATTGACCTCTGCGGCCAGTTCATCTGGAAATTCCACAACTTTATTTCCAAGCTCAGGCACTTTAAGTTTCATCTTCGCCACCACCTTTTCTGGTATTGGTTTTGCCGCCAGAGCTAAACTGATCTTCCAGGTATTCTAGGCACTCTGGGCAAACATCGCCCCGGCCCAGGTAATACGTTAAGTTCTTTTCGCCTACCTGCGCGCCACAGTTATCGCAGCTGTCTTTATTGCTCATTTCTTACCTCCCGCAAAGCTTCCTGTATTTCTTGGTATTCTTCCATGTCAAAACCTCTCACTTCACCCCCTCTTATTGCAGTTGATAAAGCCGAAAGTAAAATGTCCATTTGCCTGTAATCCACCAGAATGTTGTTGTAACTATTTTCGCTTTTGCCGCTTGATTTCGGGGTTTCAAACAACTCTGGCAGGCTGCTTGTAACGTGGTCAAAGGCTTCGTCCGACATTTCCGATATTGGAAACGAGGCTAGCTTTTCCTGCTTGTAAACCAGCCGGGTCAACACAACCCGGTCATCTCTGACAAACCAGCGATCGGCCTTATCTGTAACGTGCTGTATTGTCTTGTTATCCATTCTGCACCTCCTCTTCTTTTAGTAATCTTCTCGACGCTTTAACCCGCTTCCATAGTGACTTAAATTCTTCCGTAGGAGAATTACTTCCACCTTCACTTATTGCACAAGATAAACCAATATCTATAAGCTCCAGATCTCTTCTATTAAGATCAAACTTTATTCCATCTTCCTGTCTATTTATCTTCATCCCTGCACCTCCTGATACCTCTCTATGTACCTCTCCGTGACCTCGGGCATTATGCCTTCCAGCACCCGACCAATACCTGCATTATACGCCCAGATGACGGTTCTAACTGTAACCTGTATCTCGTAGTACCTGAGCATTTCCGGTATCCTGTCGTGTAAATACCAATCCGCTATCTGGTGATTTATCCCGGGGTCAAACAGATCACCCCGGGAATAACTATGACCTGTCCTCTGGTTATAGCTCTTCCTAACTACTGGCATTATCTGATATAATCCAACTTCTCCGGCCCTACCGACTGCCTCAGGGTTGCCGCCACTTTCAATTTCTTTGATCTTTTCCATATCTACCTGTACGCCCTGGACAGCTACTCCTAGTGCTAAAAATATAAGTATTACTGGCACAACCTTATTGGTTTTCATCGTTGGACTCCTTTTCCGCTCTCAAGATTTCTTTTTCCATTCGCTTACGACTCCAGCCGCGCCTTTTCATACTGCCTCCCACCCGGATTTAACCATCCGGGCCCGGGGCCAATAGAAGGAGATTAGTTTGCAATTTCTTCCGACTCTACAATCTGGTGAGTCGGCTCGGGGAAGTCACCGCCCAGCATCTTTTCCATTACTTTTTTAATATCAGTGTTTCGATAATTCGCCGGGTCGTAATTTGCTTTTTTCTGGCTGATAAACGCTTCCCGAGTGTAGAGTTTAAACGTGGTGGCCCGCCTTACTTCTACCCCGCCGGTTAAGATATTTTCGGTATCCAGCCGATAAGTCTTGCTTTCGTGGTGCTTAGGTGTAACCTCGATCGTCTTACCGGTACTGGACGTCTTACCCTCAATTATGTAAGGTGTGTGAAATACGCCGCTGATCCCTTGGGTCAACCTAATTTTTTCGTTTTTAGGTAGGTTCATCTGAAATCACCCTCCTATGGTGATAGAAAATATAAGTTTCAACACGGGGTCAAACCGCCTTCGGTTCGGCCCCTAGCTGCAACCTATATTTCTTTGGCTGCCAGCGTCCGGCTTTTTCGGGACTTTCCCACATCCGGGCTTTGGCAACCCGCAGGCATTTCAACCCGCTTGAGCTCTTCTTTTTTTTCAACCTGTCAAGGAACTTTGTTTTTTGCTGCCTTGTAGCAGTATAATTAAACCATACTTTTGCAAGGATTGCAAGGGTTGCAAGGGAAAAGATTCAAAAAGGAAAAACTTCGAATTTCACCAAGTGGAGGTTATTAAGGTAACGAAATGCTGTGTTCCCCGCAGGTCGGGGATGCAAGGATAATGTTCTCATTGGCTTTCTAAGGCAGTCAAAAAAGCCCCGCCGGCCCAGGGTAGGCTGCAAGGTCGGTTTAGCGGGGCCAAAAGAAAAACGGGGCGGGTTTCCCCGCCCCGAACTCGGCGTCCCGCGTGCCGGCTGGAGAAATATGTCTAAATTATGCCCAGGGCAGCCAAGACTACGCTGCCCATAATTGTATTAAAAATTCCACCTGCGATTGCGCCCAAAATTGCAATTTTCCAGTCGCGGTTCCAAAGCCAGCTGCGCCTTTCTTCTTTATCCCGCTTGTCTTTTATGGCGCTCATAGAATCTTGCAGGTTGCGGACGTCTTCAAAAAATCCGTTTTCTACTAGCGCTTCGTAAATCTTTTTAACCTGCTTTTTCATTTCCTCATTTTCGCTTTCCAAGGTTTCTATCCTCTGCTCAATTAGATGCCCGTAAGGACAGGCTGGATCAACGTTATCGTTGTTTTCTGGCATTTTTGACCCCTGTGCTTTTCAAAGTTTACGGTTTACAATGGCCCAAGGCTAATTTACCCGCCGGTTGCGCAGGGATCACCTTCGCCGCAGGCGTGCATTCCCAAAGTCTCAAACGGATTGAATAATAGCCTAAAAGTCAAGTTCCATTCGTAAGTTTGCAGGTTGTAAAATACTGTATCCTGGGTTAATTTGGGGCCAAAGCTGAATTTTAAAATTGCCGGGTCAACGTCAAATTCGTATCCAGCAAAAAGATGAGCATTATCGAAGGCCATTGAGTTATTGTTGAATTCAAAGCTGGCAACTCCACCTGTATATATTCCACCGCAGCAAGCTGGTATAGAAAGCCCCAACCTTGCCCGTGGGCTGTAACCATTGCCGTTCATTTCGGCCACCAGAAGATCGCCGGTAAACGGCCCTACGTTTAGGGTTGCGTAAGTTTCACCAATCACTTGCGTAAAACCTAAACCGTCTGAACTTGCCAATACTGGCGTCGCCACTAACGAAAGCCCCAAAACTGCCGTAAATAGAATTATTAATTTTCTCACTTTTATTCACCCGCGTTTATAGGTTTCCACTTGTCAACTGCCGCCTTCACTGCCGCAAAATCAAACGCGCCTAAAATGGGCCAAATCCAAGGCGGTATGGGATAGCCCATAAGTTTAAGCGTGCCAAGAATCCCGGCCAGTATGGATATAATGTACGTCTTTTTGCCGGCCAAGGCTTCCCTTAACTCGTTAAAACTATTGTACAACTGTATCATATTTTATTCCTCCTCTTTTTGGCTTTGCGGCTGCGCCGTTTCCGGCCCTTCGCCGTTTACTGGAATTTGTGCAATACCCTGGAATTGCTGCCATTGCACTTTACTTAAATTCCATTTGTTAAGATCGGCAGCTTCTTCCGGGTCAATCCCGGCCCGTTCTAATATCTGATTGGCCAGCGCTTGCTGCGCTTGTTGGTGTTCCATCAACCTTTTTTGGGCCTCTTGTAGCTGCCTGCGCAGGTTTGTCATAGCCTCATTATTGGCTTTTAGCTTTGCAACTTCGAGTTCTGTTAGCTGTACTTCTTTGGCTTCACTCATACTACCTGCGCCCTTAAAGTGCCGTTGTTAAAGTTGCCATTCAACTGGTAACTTCCAAGGTTATTATTAAAAATTTCTACCAGCGCATTCATGGTTTCGCGGGTTAATTCGCCTTCCGTAGTTACCACTACCTGCCGCAATTTGCCTTCTTCGTTGATGTTGAAATCTCTCGCGCTGCAACTTGCCGGCAGCGCTTCTTTTATAGCAAAAAGCGTGTCCACTGTTTACACCTCCTTAATGGCCAATATAGTACATTGTACCGCCTGTGGTCCAGCTATCAATTAACAGGCAGCTGTAAGTTGTGCCGTCTGCCAATTTTACATCCTTCATTGATACGGTTAAATCCTCTACATATTCCGTACTTTTTTCCGACCAATTTCCAAGGTTGTGGCCAGAGCCGCCTACGTTATAGATGTTATTGTACCCCATATCCAAGTCGCTATTAGTGGTTAAATCACCGATGTCAATAGAAGTTGAAGCGCCCAAGTAAACCGTATTGCCGGCTACGGTAATATAAGGTACGGAAACGTCAATTTCGCCAGCCCCATCATCGTAAGTTAAGTCAGGACCTACGTTGTTTCCTACTGCATCTTGGGCCATCTCATCGGTATATTCAGGGGTTTTGCTGTGGTGGGCATC
>Ga0207714_1001868_pt1 | contig 13256 bp, 11 predicted proteins | sample PonA232FremontCA_2_FD_187270 | JGI IMG/M metagenome (GOLD analysis project Ga0207714, IMG submission 187270) | Marine sediment microbial community from Fremont, CA, USA - Pond A23 Sediment 2 (SPAdes) | ecosystem: Environmental > Aquatic > Marine > Unclassified | place: USA: Fremont, California... | reverse complement strand
GATCGACTCCCAGTACTCCGTGAGCTGTTCGAACGCCTCGCCCTCGGGAACGTACTCCCGTCCTTCGAGGTAGTCGTAGGTGGTCTCGTCGGGGTTGATGTACCCCGCGCGAGCGCCGCCCTCGATGGACATGTTACAGACCGCGAGCCGGCCCTCCATCTCCAGCGCCTCGATGGCCGGGCCGCCGTACTCGTAGACGTGGCCGACGCCGCCGTCGACGCCCAGATCCTTGATGATCTTCATGATGATGTCTTTCGCGTAGACACCCTCGCCGAGGGATCCTTCGACGTTGATGCGTCGGACCTTCTGTTTGTCGGCGGCGATACAGCCCGTCGCGAGGATGTCGCGGATCTGGCTGGTGCCGACGCCGACGCCGATCGAGCCGAAGGCGCCGTGTGTCGCGGTGTGTGAGTCACCGCAGGCGACGGTCATGCCTGGCTGGGAGAGACCGAGCTCCGGCGCGACGACGTGGGTGATCCCCTGTTTCCCGGACTCGAAGCCGAAGAAGGTGATACCGTTGTCGGAGACGTTCCGTTCCAGCGCGGAGAGCATCTGCTCTGCTTCCCCGTCCTGGAGCGGGCGGTCCCGTTTTTCTTCTTCGGTCGGCGCGATGTGGTCAGTCGTCGCGTAGTTGCGTTCCGGAAAGGCGACGTCGATCTCGCGTTCACGGAGCATCGCAAAGGCCTGCGGACTGGTCACCTCGTGGATGAGATGCAGCCCGATGAACAGCTGGTCCTGTCCGTTCGGTAGCTCGGTTACCTTGTGATTCTCCCAGACGTTGTCGTACAGTGTGTGCTTACTCATGTTCTACTGTCTTCTCGCGGTCGTCGCTGCCTCGCTTGAAAGAACGTACCGTCCCCTCGGCGGCGTCGTGGTCGACGTCGGCCATTGTCTCTGTCCGCTGGTCGCCCTCGTCGCGTTCCTCGCGGCCGCCGTCGGCCGCGACCGCGTCCGCCTCGTAGTACTGTTTCCCGAACGGTTCGCCCGTGTGTGGGTGTGTGTGATCGATATCGCGCATCTGCATTACTCCTCACCCCACTCGAACAGTTCGCGCAGTCGCTCGCCGACCGCCTCGATCTGGTGGTTCTGTTCGGCGTAGCGGGTCTGTTTGTACACCGGCCGGTTCGCCTGGTTCTCGCTGATCCACTCCGTGGCGAACTCGCCGTTCTGGACCGCCTCCAGGATCTCCTCCATCCCGTCGCGGTCGATGACCTCCTCGCCGCGTGTGAGGCCACCGTACTCCGCGGTGTCGGAGACGGAGTTCCACATCCCCATGTTGCCGCCCTCGTACATCAGGTCGACGATCAGTTTGAGTTCGTTGAGACACTCGAAGTAGGCCATCTCCGGCGAGTAGCCCGCGTCGACGAGCGTCTCGAAGCCGGCTTTGACCATCTCGGTGACGCCGCCACAGAGCACCGCCTGTTCGCCGAACAGGTCCGTCTCGGTCTCCTCGCGGAAGGTCGTCTCGATGACGCCGGCGCGCGTGCACCCGATCGCCTGCGCGTATGCCAGCCCCTCCTCGTGGGCCGCGCCCGTGGCGTTCCGGTAGACGGCGAGCAGTCCGGGCGTTCCTTCGCCGCGCTTGTAGGTCCGGCGGACCAGATGGCCCGGGGACTTCGGCGCGACCATCGTCACGTCGACGTCCTCGGGCGGTTCGATCTGCCCGTAGTGGATGTTGAACCCGTGGGCGAACTGGAGCGTGTTGCCCGCCTCCAGTTCGGGTTCGATGGCCTCGTAGACGGCCGGCTGGACCGTGTCCGGCACGAGCATGACGACGGTGTCCGCGCGTGCGGCGGCCACGTCCGGCGTCGCCACCTCCAGCCCGTCGGCCTCGGCCTCCGCACGTGAACTGGAGTCCTCGCGCAGGCCGACGACCACGTCGACGCCGCTGTCGTCGAGGTTCTGGGCGTGTGCGTGGCCCTGGCTGCCGTAGCCGAGTACGGCGACCGTCTTGTCTTCGATATGTGATACGTCCGCGTCGTCTTCGTGGTATACTGTTGTCGTGAACTCGTCTGTCATCGGTATCTAGTCGTCCGCGCGCTCTTCAGTTGCGACCTGTGCTTCTGTCGGCGCCTGATTCGGCCGTGCGACCTGTGCCGTCGGGTTCTCGCCGCGCGCGAGTGCGGAGTAGCCCGTGCGGGCGATCTCGCGGATGCCGAACTGCTCGTAGGCGTCGAGTGCGTCGTCGATCTTCTGTGCGTCGCCGGTGAGCTGGACGGTGATCGTCCGCGGCCCGGCATCCAGCGTCTCGCCGTTGTACATATCCGTGATCGCGTTGACCTTGTCCGGTTCGTGGCCGTTGACTTTCACGATGACGAGTTCGCGCTGGACCGCGTCCCGTTCGAGTTCCCGCACGGAGATGACGGGGATCAGCTTCTCGAGCTGTTTTTTCGCCTGGTCGATCCCGGGGCGGGGCTCCTCGATGACGATCGTCATCCGGGCGAGGTCGTCGTCGATCGTCGGGCCGACAGTCAGCGACTCGATGTTGAACTGGCGGCGGCTGAAAAGCCCCGACACCTCCGCGAGGACGCCGGGTTCGTGTTTCACCAGCGACGAGAGCAGTGCCCGCTCGGGCGGGTGCTCCGCTTCGGCCTCCGGATCGATCCGGATGCCCTGTTTGTTTCGTCGTCCACTCGGCTGGATCCGTTCGTCCGGTCCGGGACCGGGTAGTTCACCTTGTGTCATAGTTGCTCCAGATGCTGCTCGTTCAGTGCGAAGCGGGCGTTGTTCCCCCCGCTCGGAACCATCGGGTACACGTTCTCCGTCGGATCGATGATCGCGTCGATCACCGTCGGGCCGTCGTACTCGCGGGCCTGCTGGATCGTCTCTTCGACGGCGTCGGGGTCTTCGAGACGCAGTCCCTGCGCGCCAAAGGCCTCAGCGAGTTTGTCGAACTCGGGGATCCAGGGGTACTCCGAGGCCATCCGCCGGCCCTCGTAGAAGCCGTCCTGCCACTGCCGGACCATCCCGACAGCCTCGTTGTTGAGCACGACGATAGTGATGTTGAGACCTTCGCGGACCGCGACGGAGAGTTCCTGTGCGGTCATCAGGAAGGAGCCGTCACCGTCGAAGGCGACGACCTCCTGGTCGGGTGCGGCGACTTTCGCGCCGATCGCGGCGGGGACCGCATACCCCATCGTCCCCAGGCCGTGGGAGGTGACCCACGTCCGGGGCTCCGTCCAGGTCCAGTACTGCCAGGCCCACATCTGGTGCTGGCCGACGCCCGCGGCGACGATACAGTCGTCGTCGGTCAGTTCGTCGTACGTCTCGACGACGTACTGTGGTTTGAGCGGGTTGTCCTCGGGCATCTCGTAATCCAGCGGATACTCCCCTTTCCAGCTCTCGCACTGCTCGCGCCACTGTTCGGCCGGCGGTGCGTGGGCCAGCGCCTCGTCCAGTTGCTCGATGACGACGCCGGCGTCGCCGATGAGCGGGTAGTCCGCCTCGACGTTTTTCGAGATTTCGGCCGGGTCGATGTCGACGTGGATGATCTCCGCCTCCGGCGCGAACGTGTCGATACCACCTGTCAGCCGGTCGTCGAACCGGGTCCCGATCCCGAGCAACACGTCGGTGTTCGAGATGGCCAGGTTGCCGTACCCCGTGCCGTGCATGCCGGCGATCCCCAGAGAGAGGTCGTCGTCCTCGGGGAACGAGCCGGTGCCGGGCATCGTCGTGACGACCGGGATGCCGTACTCACGGGCGAAGGCCCGGAGTTCCTCGCAGGCCTCGCCTTTGATGACGCCACCGCCGGCCAGGATCACCGGCCGCTCCGCGTTCGCGAGTGCGTCGGCCGCCTCCTGGAGGATCACGTCGTCGGCCTCCTCCGGTGGGCTGTAGGTGTCCGGTGTCTCGGGGAGCCCGGGCGAGACGTCGGTCTCACCCTGGGTGACGTCTTTCGGCAGATCGATGAGCGTCGGCCCCTGGCGACCCTCGTTTGCCAGTGCCCACGCTTCGCCGACGCTGTCACCGACGGTATCCGAGTCCTCGGCGAACTTGTTGAACTTCGTGATCGGCTGTGTGACGCCGATGGTGTCTGTCTCCTGGAAGGCGTCGTTGCCGACGAACTCCGTCGGCACCTGGCCCGTGAGTGCGATGACTGGATCGGAGTCCATGTTGGCGTCGGCCAGCCCCGTGATGAGGTTCGTCGCGCCGGGGCCGGAGGTGGCCATGCAGACCCCCGGTTCGCCGGTGACGATGCCGTACGCGTCCGCGGCGTGTGCCGCGCCCTGCTCGTGGGCCATCGTGATGTGGTTCATCTCCTCGTGTTCGTAGAGGGCGTCGTAGACGGGCATGATCGCACCGCCCTGAACGCCGAAGAGGTGTTCCACACCGGCGTTTTGCAGCCCCGCAACGACCGACTCCGCACCCGTCTCGACACCGCTTACCGTCGCGTCGTCGGGTTCGTGGTCGTCTGTCTCGGTTTCTGCCTGTTCGTCTTTCGGAACGGATGCGCGTTCACTCATGTGCATCCCCGCTGCGTTGTGTGTCGTTCATTTTTCTGTTAGGTATCTGATCGTTCGAAGACGGTACGGTGAAACGGCCGGGCCGAAACAGTTCGGTGTGGTGGATGGGGCTATACAGCCCCTACAATGAGAATCGAGTCGGGCCGCCCCGTAACGGTGCGGTCGCTGGGACAGTTCGAACAGTTGTACCCAGCGTGTCGTCGCATCAGTATGTATCTCTGTCTGTGGTCGATAATAAACGTTCCGTGATAGCTCGCAGTCGGCGCTTTCGACCCGCCGTCGGCTCCGGTCCCCGGCGAGCGCCGCTCCGGTCATGGGCTTACGCGCGGACCTCCTCTTCGGCCTCGTGGTCGACGCCGACCTCGCGAGCGAACTTCTCCAGCTCCGACACCGTCACCCGCTGTGCTTCCGCACCGAAATCTTTCACGCGGCGGGTGACTTCCGTCACCTCCTCGTCGGTCGGATCGAAGCCGGCCTCCTTGAGCCGCTCCCGAACGGAGTGGGTGCCGGTGTGTTTGCCGAGCACGAGTTCGCGTTTGGCGCCGACCATCTCCGGGGTCATGACGCCGGGCTCGAACGTATCCGAGTTCTCGATGACGCCCGCGGCGTGGATCCCGCTCTCGTGGGAGAAGGCGTTCCGGCCGACGACCGGTTTGTTGCCCGGCACCGGAACGCCCGACTTCTCCTCGATCGTCCGGGACAGCTCGGTGATCACCGTCGTATCGATCCCGGTGTCGACGTCGTACAGCGACCGGAGTGCCATCACGACCTCCTCGTAGGCGGCGTTGCCGGCGCGTTCGCCGATCCCGTTGACCGAGACCTGTGCCTGGCTCGCACCCGCCTCGAAGCCGGCGAGGGCGTTGGCCGCAGCCAGCCCGAAGTCGTCGTGGGTGTGGACGTCCACACGGGCCCCGCCGGCCGACGCCACCTCGACGACGTTCCCGACCATCTGCTGGAACCGGGTCGGCGTCGCGACACCGGTCGTGTCGGGGATGTTGATCCAGTCCGCACCGGCGTCGGCGGTCTCCTCGATGATCTCGAGCAGGAACGACTCGTCGGTCCTGGTCGCGTCCATCGGGGAGAACATACATTCGACGCCGGCCTCTTTCACACGCTCGACGGAGTCGACGGCCCGCTGGGTAGCGTCCTCGCGGGTCGCGTGCATCGAGTCTTCGAGCTGGACGTCGCTGGTAGAGACGAAGACGTGCACCATGTCGACGCCGCTGTCGAGCGCGGCCTCTACATCTGCCTCGACAACACGCGCCAGCCCACAGACTGTCGTCGAACTCGAATCGACGATGTCGCGGACGGCCTCGAACTCCGCGTCGCTGTTAACGGGGAACCCGGCCTCGATGACGTGGGTTCCCATCTCGTCGAGCAGCGCCGCTATCTCTCGTTTGTCCTCGTAGGAGAACGATGTGCGTGGCGTCTGCTCCCCGTCGCGGAGCGTGGTGTCGAAAATTCGTGCGTCTGTGATTTCAGACGTACTGTCCAGTGTACCCTGGAAGAACTCGATCCGCCGGGGCTCCCGACGAATCCTCGTTGTTGGACATAAGCATTTGAATAGGGTTCGTCCAGGCTTATATATCTATCTAGCTCCCCCGGCCGTGGTGAGTGATGACATACCAGGTGATGCGACGCCGGGGATAGCTGCTGGGCCGAAGTTCACATCAGGTCGTCGAGCTGGTCGTTGCCGAACTGTTCGACCGGATCGCGGTCCGTGGTCTCTGCCTGTGCCTCGCGGGCCCGGTCCATGAACTCCTGGACGCGCTGGGAGCGTTCGACGCCACCGAGCAAGACCAGCGCGGCGAGGCGGTCGCTGTCCAGCGGGAAGTCACCGCCACGGACCTGCAGCGAGCCGGTCTCCTCTTCGGCCCACTTCCGGGCGCGCTCGACGCCCTTCCGCGAGATCCGCTCCGGTTGGCCGGCGACGACGAGGAGGGCGGCCTCGGCCTCGATGGCGTTCGGGAGGCTCATGCTCGTCAGCAACGAGTTGCGGGTCGTGCTGGTGATGGTGTTGACGTTCTCGCTGGCGTCTTCGGCGGCCTCGGCGCTGGCGTAGCCGAGCGAGGCGACGCCGCCGTCTTTGAGCGTGTTGATGATCTCGGAGGAGTCGACGACGCTCTCGCCGACGCCGTCGATCACCTCGCCGGCAGCGAGAAGCAGGCCGACCCGCTGGGCGATCTGCTGGTTGATGTTGTCGAACCCCTCCTCGATGGTCTCGTCGCTGGTCCGCCAGGCGTCGTTGTCGATCAAGATTGCGGCGTCGGACTCCCGGATGACGGTCTTGAGCGAGCGGCCGGCGTTGGCCTGGTACAGTGCCCCCTCGTCACGGCCGGGGAGGATACCGAGAACGTAGACGGGGAGATCGTACACGCGCCCGAGTTCCTTCGCGAGCGCGGGCGAGCCACCGCTGCCGGTCCCGCCGCCGAGTCCGGCGACGATCACGACAGCCTCGGCCTCGGTCGTCACGCGGCCGTCGAGCTGGTCCATCACCTCCGTCGCTTCCGCCTGCATGATCTCCGCACCGAGTTCGTTGTCGCCGCCGACGCCGTGGCCCTTGACGCGGTCCTGGCCGATCAGCATCGTGTCGATATCCAGCGACTGCAGGTCCGCCTTCGCGGTGTTGACGGCGAAGGCCCCCCGAATGGCACCGAACCCCATCCGCTGGTCGAACTCCGCGAGCACCTGCGCTATCTTCCCACCGGCTTGCCCGACACCAATCAGGACGACTTTCATATCTGAATATGTTGGTAGGCCGGATAATGAACGTTGGGTCGCCTCTCCGGGAGAGATACACTCGACGGCCAGAGTTCGGGTCGGTACCGGCAGGCGGACGCCGGTTTCATATCCTGGCGCCTCCGAGTGCCGGTATGGATCCGGAGACACTCCGCGACCAGATGCCCGCACTCTCGGACTGTCGGTACCTCAACACCGGCGCGAGCGGCCCGAGTCCCCGCCCGGTCGTCGAGGCCGCCGCGGCGTTCGAACGCCACCACCAGTACCGTGCCCCCGCCGAGGAGGGGATGTACGAGCCACCGATGGAGGCCCTCGTGAGCGCACGCGAGGCTGTCGCCTCTCTACTCGGAACCGACGCCGAACAGATCGCGCTCACTGACAGCACCGTCGAGGGGATCAACCACGTCTCGACGGGGATCGACTGGACGGCGGGCGACGTCGTGGTGCGGACGGACACCGAGCATCCGGCCGGAATGTTGCCCTGGGAGCGGATGGGTGATCTGCACGGGGTCGAGAGCCGCGTCGTCGACACCGACCGCGGCCGGATCGATCTCGACGAACTCGCCGACGCGGTCGCCGACGCGCGACTGCTCTGTGTCAACTCGCCGACCTGGAACTACGGCACCCGCCTGCCGGTCGAGGAGATCGTCGAGATCGCCCACGACGCCGACACGTTAGTGCTCGTCGACGCCGTCCAGGCCCCGGGACAGATGCCCCTCGACGTCGAACAGTGGGGCGCCGATTTCGTCGCCGCCTCGGGGCACAAGTGGCTGCTCGGGCTCTGGGGGTCCGGCTTCCTGTACGTCAGCGAGGACGGCCTTGACGCGCTGTCACCGTCGCGGATCGGCTACTTCTCGGTCACCGATCCCGGTGCCGAAGAGTACGAGTACCACCCCGGTGCGAGGCGGTTCGAACTCGGCACGCAGTCGGTCTCACCCTACGTCGCACTGGAGACTGCGATCGAGACGATGCAGTCGATCGGGCTGGAGACGATCGAGGCGCGGATCGGGCAGCTCACCGACCGGCTCAAGGACGGTCTCGGCGACCGGCTCCGCTCGCCGCGTGATTCCTCGACTGGACTGGTGACCTTCGACGACGACGATCCGGAGGCGCTCGTCGAACGACTCTCCGAGGAGGGGATCAAGATCCGCACGCTCCCGGAGCCACACGCGTGTCGCGTCTCCGTGCACGCGTTCAACACCGAGGAGGACATCGATCTGTTGCTGGAATCGCTGTAGATCAATCCATCGCGTTCGTGAGTGCCTGGATGTCTCTGCCGTCGAAAGCGGTGTAGTACAGACGAACTTCACAGAGCCGTCCATCGAGGTTCTGTCCGACACTGGACGGATCAGAGTCCGCGGCAAGTTTGACCTCCCCGAGCGATATCTCCCGGTCGAGGCCGGCCGTGCCGACCCGTTCGCCGTTCCGGTACAGCGCCATCTCTTCACCGTCGTAGGTCCCGATCAGTACCTGCGTGGATCCGGACGGGATGTCGCCGGTCAGGAGCCGGTTGCTCGGTTGCGTGTTGTAGCCGATGTTGTACTCCATCCGGTGTGGGTCACCGTGTTTGCCGTCCGTTTCGATGAACCACGCGAAGTTAGAACTCTGGTACTCGATGAGGTTCTGGATATCACTCCCAGTACCGTCGTACTGGTAGGTGATCGCAACGGTCAGTTCGTCGATGCTGTCCGGGCCGACCAGACCCAGGTCGCCGATATCGATGTGGGTCCCCGAACTACCGTCGAAATCCATGGCCTGGCCACAGCTACCGACACGCGTGTAACCATCGTAGGCTGTACCGTCGTTCCCGTTGCCGGACTCGTCGACGACAGTGCTACCGCTGCCGTCCTCGAACGGGTAGTACGCGATGAGATCCCCGACCTCGGACCGTGCATCGACCTCCCGCTGGACAAGCACCGACTGTTCACGGTCCCGGGAGATAACCGTGATCTGATCACCCGGGGCGGTCGGTAACAGCACCGACTGGCCAGCACTGTCGCCCTCGAAGGTCGTGACACGTTCGCCGTTCAGTTTGACGATCACGTCGGTCCCGATCGCCTGGGGTGTCATCAACAGCCCCGCGGGCGTCTGCTGGTACTCGAAAGACGCATCCGCGGTCGGCGCTCCAACCCCATCTAGAAATGCAAACGAAAAGATAACGACGACCACACTGATAACGACCGCCACGGCTACCAGAAGGAGAACGCCGATGACTGTGCTCGCAGCGCGACCAGTGTCGGATGAATTCACTGTAAATCAACTATCTTTGAACATCTAATAAATAAATTGGTACAAAGGTTGGGATTCTAACAAATATCCGGCCGGGCGCGACTCCATCACGAGCCACGACACCATCTCGCAAGACAGCCGATGGCAGTATCGACCGTCGAGTGTTGTTGTATCGTATGTACCAAGAGCTTGCCACTAGAGGGCCAGAAATTTAACCTCTCCGCGACGCAAAGGCGACACGAGAGATAGTACCTGCTACCACTCCACTGTGGGTCGCGCCACTGAGTTCCCAGAGTGAGCAAACGGACGGATTGGCGCTTCTCGGGCCCGGGTTCCTGATCGGACTGGTGTTTATCTACGTCGGTGCGAAGAAGTACCGTCTGGGGCGCCGGATCAAGAACACAGCCACGGAACGGATCCGGTCGGTGGCAGTCGGACGAACAGAGGTCACCGGAACGTGCCGTGACGCCGGGATCACCTACGAGAAGCCCTACGCCGATGGGGAGTGTGTCTACCGGAAGTGGCAGGTCGAGGAGTACAGGGAGTCGACAGGCTCCAGCGACGACGGTCCGGAGTGGGTCGTCGTCGACGGAAACACCGATGTCGCACCGTTTTTCCTCGAGGACGACACGGGAGAGATTCTCGTCGATACGACGGATGCGCCGGCGTTCGAGATTTCGACAGAAAACTCGTACGTGACAACCGTCGACAGAGGTGAACAGCCGCCACCGGAGGTGGAGTCGTTCTCGCCGGACTCGGCAGGGATGTTGGAGACTGTAGCCGGGGGTGTCGACCCGGGCAAGGCGATATCCAAACTCCCAGGGATGGGTGCCGCCGAGGGGATGTTCGGTGGCCACACTATCTCGGAGATGACGTCCGCGGAGTACGACCCCGAAGAGTCACCGGACAAAGAGAAGATCCAACAGGAGTACATGCAGCAGTATTTCGACGAGGATCTCCTCGACGAGGACGGACAGCTCCGCGAGGATGTCACACAAGAGGAGTTCATGGCGGCGATGGGCGACGATATGCAAGAGATGAACCCCACAGACATGTTCAGCGAGATGGTCGAAAGCGCCAGTGAGTCAGATCTCGATGGCGACGGACAGCCACAGCAGGGACCGCCGGACGTCGTGCAGGAACTGGGGGCGACCGGCTCGAACGCCGACCGGCTGAAACTCGGCGAGGAGGAACTCACCGGCCAGTTCGTGGTCGCCGACCAGGACGAATCCGGCATTATCAAACACTACTCCCGGCGTGGGCCGGTGTACATCGGTATCGGACTCCTCGTGAGTGCCGCCTCGCTCGCCGGTATACTCGTGGGGCTCGGTGTCGGGTGACACTGCCGGACAGAAATCCGTGAGTGCGTATGGGCACACCAGCAGATCGAAACGCCGTCGTTTTACCGGCCGAGTCGCTATAGAGATCCAATGAGCCAGGATTCGAGAGACCGACCCGACGGTGACCTCCGGAAGACCGGGATGTCACTCCGTCACGACAGGGAGTGGGATTACGAACTCGACCGGATCGTCGACGCAGTCGAACAGCGCGACGCAGACTCCGTCGGCCTGCAGTTACCCGAAGGACTCAAACGCCGTGGCCCGGGCGTCGCCGACGACCTCCGGGAGACACTGCCCGAGGACGTGACCGTCCTCATCTCCGGACAGCCCTGCTACGGCGCCTGCGATCTGGACACCTACCTGATGAAACGGACCGACGTCTTCGTCCACTTCGGCCACTCGCCGATGAAAGAGTCCGAGAAGATCATCTACGTCCCGCTTTTCTCGAACGTCGAGGTACTACCGATCGTCGAACGGTCCATCGAGGAGCAACTCGCCCCGGCCGAGGCGGACCCCGACGTCGGACTCGTCACCACCGCCCAGCACATGAACAAGTTCGACGAGATGCGCGCGTACCTCGAATCGGAGGGGTACACCGTGCACGTCCGGCGGGGCGACGAGCGGCTCACCAACGAGGGGCAGGTGCTCGGCTGTAACTACGCCTCGGCGGACGTCGACGCCGACCAGATCCTCTACGTCGGCGGCGGGAAGTTCCACCCGCTCGGGCTGGCGATGGAACACCCCGACAAGAAGGTGATCATCGCCGACCCGGTCAACAACGTCGTCACGATCGCCGACACCGAGAAGTTCCTGAAACAGCGCTACGGCGCTGTCCACCGGGCGATGGACGCCGAGGAGTGGGGCGTCGTCTTCTGTACGAAGATCGGCCAGGGCCGCTGGGACGTCGCCGAGGAGATCGTCGAGAACAACGAGAACGCCTACCTGTTGACCATGGACGAGGTCACGCCCGATCGGCTCACGAACTTCGGGTTCGACGCCTACGTCAACACCGGCTGTCCCCGGATCACGACCGACGACGGGCCGCAGTTCAAACAGCCGATGTTGACCCCCGGCGAGTACGAGATCGCGATCGGCGAGAAGCCCCTCGATAGCCTCTCGTTCGACACGTTCCACGGGACGTGGTAGGCGGGCCGAATCCGTCGCGACTGCTCCGATAAAAGGCCTGCTCACTGGCTGTTCATCGATTCGCTGGCGATGTTCCGCCCGCGGGGTTTCAACGCGACCTCGCGTCGGATCCGCACCTCCTGGAGGACGTCCAACTCGACCAACTCCTCGTAGATCTCCTCGACGTCGTCGGGGTCCATGTCCAGAAACTCCGGCACCTCGAGCGAGGAGACGCCGGAGTACAGCGCCATCAACACCTCCTTTTCGTCCTTGTCGAGGTCGATCGAGGAGGCGTTCCGTTCGGCGCCGCGTTCGAGCACCGATCCGAGCACCGAGCAGTGTTTCTCGTTGCCCGAGAGGTACGTCTCGACGCTCGTCCCCTCCTCGGTGTGTTCGGCCTCGAGGACCGGTCGCTCCGCGGATCGGACGCTCCGTTCGTCCCGTTCGACGGTCCCGATGTCGTCGATCTCGATCCGGACGAACGAGCCGTCCTCGACGGCGAGGTTGACCGCCCCCTCGCCGATCTTGACCCGGGCCTTCTTCCAGCCGACGTCCCGGACGACGCCGCCCTCGATCGCCGGGTGCTTCACGAGGACGATGTTGCCGTCGAGGATCGTCTTGTGCAGCGTTCGCTCGAAGTCCTCCGATTCGCCCGTCGAGACGAGAAAGACGTCCCGGCCGATCCGGACGCTGACGTAGTCCGTCACCTGCGCGATCGCCTGGTTGACGTCGTAGCGACCCTCGATGGTGTCGACCTTCGAGAGTTGTATCGTCCGCTTGCCGTCCGCGCCGGCGAGGATGAGCCGCCGGTTCGACAGCAGGATCCGCCCGTCGGTCCAGCCGATGTCGCCGAGTTTCGACCCGTCCTTTACCACTTGCGTGAACCGGCCGGTAGTGTCGAGCAGCTTCCGCTCGGATTTGCTCACGGTCCGCCACCCCCGCCGATGCCGCCGAGTTTCGACAGCGCCGAGAAGGCCGCCTCTCGGAGGCTGTCGTCGTCGGTCCGGTCGACGAACTCGCCGAGCGCCGCCCGCGCGTCGTCGCCGCCGACCTTCCCGAGGACGAACAGCGCCTTCGAGCGCGCCTCGGCCTCGGCGTCGCCGTCGCGGACGAGTTCGAGCAAGTCGGACTCCAGGCCGGGGCCGTCGAGCGCCGTGAGGCTCGTCGCGGCGAACTGTGCGGTCATCCCGTCGTCGTCGCCGAGCGCCGACAACAGCGCCCCCCGGGCCGTCGACTCGTACTCGTCACCGACGACGCGGCCGAGGAGCCACGCGGCGTTGCGCCGCTGTGGCGCGCCCGAACTCTCGGTCAGGATCTCCGAGAGCGGCGGGACGACCTCGTCGGCCGTCGCCGCGCCGAG
>Ga0207714_1001867_pt1 | contig 13264 bp, 11 predicted proteins | sample PonA232FremontCA_2_FD_187270 | JGI IMG/M metagenome (GOLD analysis project Ga0207714, IMG submission 187270) | Marine sediment microbial community from Fremont, CA, USA - Pond A23 Sediment 2 (SPAdes) | ecosystem: Environmental > Aquatic > Marine > Unclassified | place: USA: Fremont, California... | reverse complement strand
GGTGCTCGCCGCCTGCGGGGTGGGACCGGGCCGGCAGGTGCGCGGGCTCATGCTGCTGGCGGTGCCGGTGGCGGCCCTCGTCGGGACGCTCGCCATCGGCGTCGCGCCGTGGGCCACCCATACCGCCAACGCCTACGCCGAGCAGGCGGCGCGCAGCGTGGACCTCGGCGCCCTGCAGGCGGGCCGGTTCATCGGCGGCGGCAAGGTCGGCACCCTCTACGCCAGCCGCTCGGAGGGCGAGGGCGTGCTCGGCGAGGTCTTCGCCCACGCCCGGCAGGACGGCCGCGAGACCGTCATCCACGCCGAGCGCGCCCGGCAGGTGGTGGACCCGGATACCGGCGCCCGCTTCCTCGTCTTCGAGGACGGCTACCGCTACGACGGCCGGCCGGGCCGGCTGGATTGGCGGGTGACGCGCTTTGACCGCCACGGGATGCGCCTCAGCACCGGCGGGGGCGGTACTGTGGAGCGCGAGCGGGAGGGCAGGCCGCTGGGGGCGCTGTGGGCGGCTGGCGGGCCGGCGGACCTGGCCGAGATCCAGTGGCGGCTGTCCATGCCGGTGATGGCGCTGGTGCTGACCCTGCTCGCCGTGCCGCTGGCCAAGGCCGAGCCCCGCGACGGGCGCTACGGCAAGCTGCTCACCGCCGTGCTGGTCTTCGTCGCCTACTTCCAGCTGCTCACCTCCGCCCGCGGGTGGCTCGAGGCCGGCACGGTGCCCGCCGCCCTGGGGCTATGGTGGGTCCACGCCCTGGGCCTGGCGGCGGCGGCCCTGTGGACCCGACGCCGCTTCGGCGCCGCGCCGGGGCGGCGGTGGTATCGGCCCTGGGGGAGCGGCTGATGGGCATCCTAGCCGCCTACCTGGCGCGCACGGTGATCGCCGCCTCCCTGGTGGCGCTCGTCGCCATCCTCGCCCTGGACCTCGTCTTCCAGCTGGTCGACGGCGTCGCCGATGCGGATACCGGCACCGCCGAGATGCTGCTCCAGAGCCTGCTGGCCATGCCGTCGATGGCCTACGAGGCCTTCCCCTTCGCGACCCTCATCGGCGCCCTGATGGGGCTGGGCGGGCTGGCCGCCCGGCAGGAGCTCACCGCCATGCGCGCCGCCGGCGTGTCGGTGCTGCAGATCGCCGGCGCCGTGCTCGCCGGCGGCCTGGTCCTAGCCCTGCTGGCCACGGCGGTGGGCGAGTACGTCGTGCCTCCGGCCGAGCGCCAGGCCGCGGCGGTGCGCGGCCTCTCCGAGGCCGAGGGGCTGCGCACGGGGCCCGACGGCGCCCTGTGGGTCCGCGATGGCGGCGACTTCCTGCGCGCCGAGCAGCCGCGCTCCGCCACCCACCTGGCGTCGGTGACGCTGTACCGCCTGGAGGGCGGCCGCCTGGCGGCGCGCATCGAGGCCGAGGACGCCCACTACGTCGGCGATGGCTGGCGGCTGGAGGGGGTGACCCGGATCGACTACAGCGGCTCCGGCCTGGAGCGCCGGGAGCTGGATGCCTGGCTGTGGGAGGGGGCGCTGGGCCCCGAGGTGCTGTCGGTGGTGGTCGCCGAGCCGGCGACCCTGCCGGCGACGGAGCTGTGGACCTACATCCAGTACCTGGAGGCCAACGGGCTCGACAGCGGGACGTCACGGCTCGCCCTGTGGCAGAAGGCGGCGACGCCCCTGGCGACGCTGGCGATGCTGCTGGTGACCATCCCGCTGGTGTTCACCGCGGCGCGCTCGGCCAACGCCGGGCAGCGGATCGTGATCGGCATCCTGGTGGGGGCGGCCTTCTTCCTGCTCAACCGGGCCATGGGGCAGGCGGGCGTGGTCTACGGGGTGCCGCCGGGGCTGTCGGCGCTGCTGCCGGTGGCGCTCTTCGCGGCGCTGGGGCTGTGGGGGACGCTGCGCGTCCGCTAGGGCGCGCCTGGAGGGCGGCCGCGGCGGCGCCGCGGCATCGCCCGGCGGGCTGCGGGGTCAGCCGTCCCGGGGCTCGCGGATGAGCCACGTCCCGGCGAGGCGGTCGTGCAGCGCGCGGCGCTCGCCGTCGACGAGGGCCCAGGCGAAGCCCAGCCCCAGCAGCGCCCAGGACAGCGCCGCGGCCGCGAAGCGCAGGCTCGCCTGCCGCAGGCTCGGCGAGAGGCCGCGCTCGTCCACGATGCGCAGCCGCCAGGCCATCATGCCCACCGTGCGCCCGTCGCGGGTCCAGAAGACGGCGAAGAAGAGGTAGACCAGCGCCAGCAGGTAGGCCTGCAGCGCGTGGGCCGCCCAGGAGCCGGGCGCGGGCGCCTCGCCGCCGGTGGCCGGCAGGAAGAGGAGCGTCCCGATGAGGAGCAGGGCGGTGACCATCATCACGTCGTAGAGCAGGCCCGCGACGCGCAGGCCGAGGCCGGCGTAGGCGCGCCCGCCGCGGAGGACTCGGTTGGCTGCGGCTGCGCTGGCGTCGGTCACGGCGGCGCCCTTGCGGTGGTGATGCCCCGCCGGCCGGCGGGAGAGGGAAATGGCGCTCCCAAGGGGATTTGAACCCCTGTTTCCGCCTTGAGAGGGCGGCGTCCTAACCGCTAGACGATGGGAGCGTTGCCTGCTGCCTGCGGCTCAACCGTCGGCAGCGCAAGTGGTATTATAATGATCTTCGTCTCTTAGACAAGGGTGGTAGCCATTACGTCCGAAGATTGTCTCCGACAAGCGAGGCCGGCCGAGGTGGAGCCGACCGTCATCCCCCGGGATAGCCACCGGATCTCGCGCCGGGATATCAGCGGCAACGCCCTCAAGGTCCTCTACCGCCTGCGCAAGGCGGGCTACCAGGCCTACATGGTCGGCGGCGGGGTGCGCGACCTCTCCCTGGGGCGCGAGCCCAAGGACTTCGACGTGGCCACGGACGCCCGCCCCGAGGAGGTGGACCGGCTCTTCCGCAACTGCCGGCTCATCGGCCGGCGCTTCCGCCTGGCGCACGTGCACTTCGGCGGGGAGATCATCGAGGTGGCCACCTTCCGGGCCCTGCACCCGCCGGATGGCGACGACACCGCCGACGGCGAGCGGGTGATCGATAACGGGCGGATCGTGCGCGACAACGTCTACGGCACGCTGGCCGAGGACGCCTTGCGCCGCGACTTCACGGTCAACGCCCTGTACTACAACATCGCGGACTTCTCGGTGGTGGACCACGCCGGCGGCATGGCGGACCTTGAGGCGGGGGTGATCCGGCTCATCGGCGATCCCTGGGAGCGCTACCAGGAGGATCCGGTGCGCATGCTGCGCGCCGTGCGCTTCGCGCTGAAGCTCGGCTTCCGGATCCACCCCGATACCGCCGCGCCCCTGCCCGAGATGGCCGGCGCCATCGCCGACATGCCGCCGGCGCGGCTGTTCGACGAGGCGCTGAAGCTGTTCATGTCGGGCACGGGGCTCAGCGCCTTCGAGATGCTCCGCCACTACGGGCTCCTCGAGCCGCTGATGCCGCTCACCGCCGAGGCGCTCGCCGAGGAGGGCAGCGAGGACTGGATCCCGTTCCTGGCCGCGGCGCTGCGCAATACCGACGAGCGGGTCGGCGCCGGCAAGCCGGTAACCCCGGCCTTCCTCTTCGCCGCGCTGCTGTGGCCGGCCGTGCGCCGCCGCGAGGCCGAGCTCGTCGAGGCCGGCGAGGCGCCGATCCCGGCGCTGCAGCAGGCCAGCGCCGAGGTCCAGGCGCAGCAGCAGTCGCGGATTGCCCTGCCCAAGCGCTTCAACCGCCCCATGCGCGAGATCTGGATGCTGCAGCCACGCTTCCAGCGCCGGGGCGGCAAGCGTGCTCAGCGCCTGCTGGCCCACCCGCGCTTCCGCGCCGCCTACGACTTCCTGGCGCTGCGCGCCCAGGCCGGCGATGCGCCGCCGGAGCTGGCCCAGTGGTGGCACGAGCTCCAGGAGCAGCCGGAGCGGCCGCCGTCCCAGCGCAAGGGCTCCGGCAGCAGCCGGCGCCGGCGCGGCAGCCGGGGCCGGCGCCGGTCCAAGGCGAGCGCGGGCGACGAGGGCAGCGCCGGCCCGGGGGAGGGCGGCTGATGGCCGGCGCGGTCACCGCCTACATCGGCCTGGGCAGCAACCTCGACGACCCCCGGGCGCAGGTCGAGCAGGCCGTGGCGCGCCTGGACCGCCTCGGTGGCAGCCGGGTGGCGGCCGTCTCCGCGCTCTACCGCAACCCGGCCCTGCAGGCGCCGGGCGTGCCCGAGCAGCCGGCGTTCATCAACGCCGTGGCGCAGCTGCGGACCCGGCTGGCGCCGCTGGCGCTGCTCGACGCGCTGCTGGGCATCGAGGCCGCGCAGCAGCGCCGCCGCGACGGGGTGCGCTGGGGGCCGCGGACGCTGGACCTGGACCTGCTGCTCTACGGCCGGCGGCAGGTGGCCGAGCCGCGGCTCCAGGTCCCGCACCCGGAGCTCACCCGCCGGCCCTTCGTCGTCTTCCCGCTGCTCGAGCTGTCCCCGCGGCTGGAGCTGCCGGGCGGCGGCCCCCTGTCCGGCTACGCCGCCGGCCTGGACGCCGGCGCCCTGGAGCGCGTGGGGACGGTGCCCGGCTTCGACGGCGCGGCGGCTGGCCTGCCGGCCCCCTGAGCCCGGGGCCGCCACGCCGCGCCCGGGCCGCGCCTCCGGCGGCCACCGCCCGGCGGCCCCGCGCCGTGGCGGCTGCCCCCGGCGCCTGGACGCCGCCGGGCGGTGGGTACTTCAATCCGAGGGGATGGAGGCTGTAGAGTATCCGCCTTTCCCTGTGTCGAGGTCGCTGCCATGTCCAGCGCTGAGGGCAAGCGCACCGCCGGTGGGGCCGTGACGGCCGCCCGCCTGCGCGCGATGAAGGAGGCGGGCCAGCCCGTGGCCTGCCTGACGGCCTACGACTACGCCTTCGCGGCGGCCTGTGAGCGCGCCGGGCTCGACCTGCTGCTCGTCGGCGACTCCCTGGGGATGGTGGTCCAGGGCCAGGCGACCACGCTGCCGGTGACGGTGGACGACGTGGTCTACCACACCCGCTGCGTGGCGCGCGCCTGCCGGCGGGCGCTGGTGGTCGCGGACCTGCCGTTCATGAGCCACACGGATGTGGCGGACGGGCTGCACACCGCCGGGCGCCTGATGAAGGAGGGCGGCGCGCACATGGTCAAGCTCGAGGGCGGCGCCGAGCAGGCGGCGCTGGTCGAGCGCCTGGCCGAGAACGGCATCCCCGTATGCGGCCACCTGGGCCTGCAGCCGCAGCGTGTCCACAAGCTCGGCGGCTACCGCGTCCAGGGCCGGGTCCCGGTGGATGCCGAGGCCATGGAGGGCGACGCCCGGGCGCTGGAGGCGGCCGGGGCGGACCTGGTCATCGTGGAGTGCGTGCCGGCGCCGCTGGCCCGCCACCTGAGCGCGCAGCTGAGCGTCCCGGTGGTGGGCATCGGCGCCGGCGCCGGCTGCGACGGCCAGATCCTGGTCCTGCACGACGCCCTCGGGGTCTCGGCGCAGCCGCCGCGCTTCGCGCGCGACTTCAGCGACGGGGCGGGCAGCCTCCAGGGCGCCTTGGCCGCCTACGTCGAGGCGGTGCGCACGGGCGCCTTCCCGGGGCCGGAGCACGAGTTCGAGGCTTGATACAGGTCGAGCGGCGTGAGGCCATGCGCGAGCGCGCCCGCGCCTGGCGCGCGGGGGGCGAGCGGATCGGGCTGGTGCCCACCATGGGCAACCTCCACGGCGGCCACCTGGACCTGGTCGACCGCCTGGCCGGGGAGGTGGATCGCCTGGTGGTCTCCATCTTCGTCAATCCGCTGCAGTTCGGGCCGGACGAGGACTACGACAGCTACCCGCGGACCCTGGCGAGCGACCTGGCCGCCCTGGAGGGGCGGGGCGTGGACGCCGTCTTCGCGCCCACGGCGCGGGAGATGTACCCGGGCGCGGAGCCGCCGGCGACGGGGATCGACGTCCCGGCGCTGACGGGGACCCTCTGCGGCGCCTCGCGGCCGGGGCACTTCGCCGGGGTGGCGGTGGTGGTGGTCAAGCTGCTGAACATCGTCGAGCCCGATGTGGCGATCTTCGGCCGCAAGGACTACCAGCAGCTCCAGGTGGTCCGGCGCGTGGTCCACGACCTGGACCTGCCGGTGGCGATCCGGGACGGCCCGGTGGTCCGCGAGGCCGACGGGCTGGCGCTGAGCTCGCGGAACAGCTACCTGACCCCCGAGCAGCGGCGCCGGGCGCCGGCGCTCTACGCCACGCTCCGCGAGCTGGCGGCGGCCCTGGAGGGCGGCCGGCGGGACTGGGCGGCGCTGGAGGCCCAGGGCCGGGAGCGGCTGCTGGCGGCGGGCTTCGACGCGGTGGACTACGTCGCCGTGCGCCGCTGCGAGGACCTGGCCGAGCCCCGCGGCGACGAGGCCCGCCTGGTCTGCCTCGGCGCCGCGTACCTGGGCGGCGCGCGGCTCATCGACAACGTCGAGGCGCTGCGGGGTGCGTAGGGGCGGCGGCACAACGGCCTTCCCCTGGATCGTGCTGGATTGTGCAGGCGCACATGAGTGGTTCATCATGAGCCGAATGGGGCATACGGTTTCCGCGGCATCGAGGTTGGAGTCATGCAACTGAACATGCTCAAGGGCAAGCTGCACCAGGCCCGGGTAACGCAGACCGAGCTCGAGTACGAGGGCTCCTGCGCCATCGATGCGGACCTGCTGGACGCGGTGGGCATCCATGAGTACGAGCAGGTCCACGTCTACAACGTCGACAACGGCGAGCGCCTGGTGACCTACGCCATCACCGGCGAGCGGGGCTCGCGCATGATCTCCATGAACGGCGCCGCGGCGCACAGGTGCAGCGAGGCCGACCGGGTGATCATCTGCGCCTACGCCGCCGTCCCCGAGGCGGAGCTCGCCGACTTCCGCCCCCGCCTCGCCTACCTGGACGCGGACAACCGCATCGTCCAGCGCCGCGACAGCATCCCCCGCCAGGTCGCGTAGCGCCCGTCGCGGGCGCGTTACGGCACGCGCCCCTGCCGGCGCAGCGCCCAGGCCACGTGCTCACGCACCAGCGCCGACGGGTGGCGGCGCCGCTCGCGGAGGGCGGCGGCCGCCGCCGGCGAGGCGGGGGCGTTGCCCAGCGCCACGGCGAGGTTGCGCAGCCACCGCTCGTGCCCGATCCGGCGGATGGCCGAGCCCGCCGTCCGCTCCAGGAAGGTCGTCTCGTCCCAGTGGAAGAGCTCCGCCAGCCCGGCGGCGTCCAGCCCGTGCCGGGGCTGGAAGTCCGTCTCGTCGGTGGGCCGGGCGTAGCGGTTCCACGGGCAGGCCAGCTGGCAGTCGTCGCAGCCGAAGACCCGGTTGCCCAGCGCCGGGCGCAGCGCCTCGGGGATGGGGCCGGGGTGCTCGATGGTCAGGTAGGAGATGCAGCGCCGGGCGTCGAGCTGGTACGGGCCGACGAGGGCCCCGGTGGGGCAGGCGCGCAGGCAGCGCCGGCAGCTGCCGCAGCGCGGCGTCGCGGGGGTGTCCGCGGGCAGCGCCAGGTCGGTGAACAGCTCGCCGAGGAAGAAGTACGAGCCCGCCTGGCGGTTGAGGAGCATGGTGTTCTTGCCGATCCAGCCCAGCCCGGCGTCCCGCCCCAGGGCCCGCTCGAGGACCGGCGCGCTGTCGACGAAGGCGCGGTAGCCGAACGGGCCGATGGCCGCCTGGACCCGCTCGGCGAGCCTCTGCAGCCGCCGCCGGAGCGGCCTGTGGTAGTCCCGCCCCAGGCTGTAGCGGGCGATGAAGGCGCGCTGCGGGTCGTCGAGCACGCCCGGGGCGGCCGCCGCCTGGCCGGGCGTGTAATCCATGCGCACCACGATCACGGAGCGCGTCCCGGGCACCAGCTGCCGCGGCCGCGCCCGCTTGCGCCCGTGCCGGCCCATGTAGGCCATCTGGCCCTGGTGGCCGGCCTGCAGCCAGCGGATCAGGTGCGCCTCGTCCTGGGGCAGGCTCGTGCCGGCGATGCCGCAGGCGTCGAAGCCGAGCTCGGCGGCCCAGGCGCGGATGGCGGCGACGAGGTTCTCGGTGTCCACAGGCGGTCTCCGGCTCCGGCGGTGCGCCCGGCGGCCCGGGGCGCGGCCTGGATGGTAGCATCGGGACGGTGACAGCGGGCGGTAGCGTGCCGCCGGCGGTGCCGCAGCAGCGCCGCCGGCGGCCCCGTGCACCGACGAGGCCAAGCGGAGGGCACCCATGTCCGAGCTCTACACCCCGGAGCAGGTCGCCGAGCTCGACCGCGCCGCCATGGCGTCCGGCATCCCCGGCGAGGCGCTCATGGAGCGCGCCGGCCGCCGGCTGTGGCAGGAGATCCGGCGGCGCTGGCCCGGCGTGCAGCGGCTGGCGGTGGTCGCCGGCGGCGGCAACAACGCCGGCGACGGCTACGTGGTGGCGCGCCTGGCCCGCCGGGCCGGGGTGGCGGTAGAGGTCCTGCACCTGGTGGCGCCGGAGCGCCTCGGCGGGGATGCGGCCGCCAACGCCCAGCGCTACCACGACGCCGGGGGCGCCTCCCGGCCCTTCGAGGCCGAGGCGCTGGCCTCGGCGGAGGTGATCGTCGACGCGGCGCTGGGCATCGGCCTGGACCGGCCGGTGGCGGGGCGCTTCGCCGAGGCGGTGGCGGCGGTCAACGCCGCCCCGGCGCCGGTGGTGGCGGTGGATATCCCCTCCGGCATCCACGGCCGCACCGGCGCCGAGATGGGGATCGCCGTGCAGGCGCAGGTGACGGCGACCTTCGTCGGCCGCAAGAGCGGCCTGTACACCGGCCGCGGCCCGGCCTGCACCGGGGAGGTGGTCTTCGACGACCTCGGCACCGCTGCCACTATCGGCGGCGGCGAGGCGCCGTACGCCCGGCAGGTGACGCCGGCGGCGGTGCGGGCCCTGCTGCCGCCGCGCCCGCGGGACGCCCACAAGGGCCACTACGGCCACGTGCTGGTCGTCGGCGGGGACCTGGGCATGGCCGGCGCGGTGCGCCTGGCCGCCGCGGCGGCGGGGCGCTGCGGCGCCGGGCTGGTCAGCGCCGCCACCCGGCCGGAGCACGTCCCGGCGGTGGTCAGTGCCCGGCCCGAGGTGATGGCCCACGGCGTCACCGAGGCCGAGGAGCTGGCCCCGCTGCTGGAGCGGGCCAGCGTCCTGGCCATCGGCCCGGGGCTGGGCCGGGACGCCTGGGGGCAGGCGCTGTGGGCGGCCTGCCGGGACTGGCCCGGCCCCAAGGTCATCGACGCCGATGGGCTCAACCTGCTCGCCGCCGAGCCGCGGGCGGTGGCGGACGCCGTCCTCACCCCGCACCCCGGGGAGGCGGCGCGGCTGCTCGGCGCCGGCTGGGACACGGCCGCCATCGCCGCCGACCGCTTCGCCGCGGCGCGCGCCCTGGCCGATGCCTGGCGGGCGGCGGTGGTGCTCAAGGGGGCGGGCAGCGTCATCGACGACGGCGCCGCGCGCTGGCTCGCCGGTGCCGGGACCCCGGGGATGGCCAGCGGCGGCATGGGGGACCTGCTCACGGGCGCCATGGCCGGCCTGCGCGCCCAGTGCCCGGACGTCGACCCGGGGCGCCTGGCGGCGGTGGCCGCCTACGTGCACGGCCGCGCCGGGGAGCGGGCGGCGGCGGCGCTCGGCGGCGAGCGCGGCCTGCTCGCCGCCGACCTGGCGGAGCACCTGCCGGCGGCGCTGGAGGCCGGGGCGTGAGCGGAGTGGTCCGGGAGCTGCCGGACGCGGCCGCCACCGAGGCCCTGGGGGCGGCCCTGGCGGCGGCCCTGCCGGCGGGGGTGGTCCACCTGCACGGCGAGCTAGGGGCCGGGAAGACGGCCCTGGCCCGCGGCGTGCTCCGGGCCCGCGGGGTGACGGGGCCGGTGCGCAGCCCTACGTACACCCTGCTGGAGCCGTACGCCACCGCCTCGGGCACGGTCCTGCACCTGGACCTCTACCGCCTGGCCGATCCCGAGGAGCTCTACTTCCTGGGAATCGAGGAGCTGGAGGCGCCGGGGACCCTGGCCCTGGTCGAGTGGCCGGAGCGCGGCGCCGGGGCGCTGCCGGGCGCGGACCTGGCGGTGACCCTGGCCTACGCCGGCAGCGCGCGCCGGGCGTGGCTGGCGGCGTCGGGGGAGCGGGGGCAGGCCGCGCTGGCCGCCCTGGCCCCGGGTGCCCCTTGAGCGCCCCGGCGCCTGCCCGCCGGGCGCGGCGCTCACCCTTGCAGGCAGCTCGCCCCCTGCCTAGAGTTGAACGAGTTCGTGCTGCGCCCGCAGGGCGCGAGGAGGGGCCTTGAGGCGGAAGGTGTGGCAGTCGCTGATCGCCGGGCTCGCCGCGCTGGTCGTCCAGGCGGCCGGGGCGGCGGGGATCGACGGCGTGCGCGTCTCGGACAACGGCGAGCGTACGCGGGCGGTCTTCCAGCTCGCCGGCATGCCGGACTACGAGGTGTTCCGCCTCTCGGACCCCCATCGCGTGGTGATCGACTTCGCCGACGGCGAGCTAGGGGCGGACAGGCTGCCCGCCAGCGGGGTCGTGGAGCGGATCCGCACCGGCCGCCAGGGGGACGGCACCCTGCGGGTCGTCCTCGACGTCGCCCGGCAGGTGGAGCCGCGCAGCTTCGTCGTCGGCGGCGGCGAGGCCGGCGGGCGGCGGCTCTTCGTCGACCTCGCCTACAGCGGCGGCGGGGGCGGCGAGGAGCAGCGCGTGGTCCACTCCGCGGCGGAGCGCCGCGGCGAGGCGGTGGTGGTGGCCATCGATGCCGGCCACGGCGGCGCCGATCCGGGCGCGGTCGGGGCCAACGGGACCAACGAGAAGCGGGTGGTCCTGGAGGTGGCCCGCCGGCTGCGCGACCTGATGGCCGAGACGCCAGGGCTGGAGCCGCTCCTGACCCGGGACGCCGACCGCTACATGGGCCTGCGTGAGCGCACCCGGGTGGCCGAGGAGGGCGGCGCGGACGTCTTCCTCTCCGTGCACGCCGACGGCTCCGAGGACCCGCACGTCAAGGGGGCCTCGGTCTACGCCCTGTCCCTCGACGGCGCGACCTCGGAGCAGGCGCGGCTGCTCGCCCAGCGCGAGAACGCCGCGGAGCCGGTCGGTGGGGTCTCGCTGGCGCGCCAGGACGAGGACCTGCGCAAGACGGTGGTGGACCTCTACGCGCGCTCCACCATCGAGTCGAGCCTGGACATGGGCGGCTACCTGCTGCCCGAGCTGGACCGGCACGCGGACCTGCTGCACGACCGGGTGGAGCAGGCCGGCTTCGCGGTGCTCAAGTCCCTGGACATGCCGTCGCTGCTGGTGGAGCTGGGCTTCATCACCAATCCCGAGGAGGAGCGCCGGCTCCGCACCGACCGCTACCAGCAGGCGCTGGCCGAGGGGATCGTAGCCGGCGTGCGCGAGTACGCGGACAGCCACCTCCGCGAGGAGCTGGAGCTCGCGGGCGGCGGCGAGGGCGGCCGCCGCAAGCACGAGGTGCAGCGCGGCGAGAGCCTGTCGGGGATCGCGCAGCGCTACCAGGTCAGCGTCGGCCGCCTGCGCGCCGTGAACGACCTCGCCGGCGACCGCATCCGGGCCGGCTCGACCCTGGTCATCCCCTAGCCCCATGGCCGGGCGGGCGATCCGACCCCTACCGGAGAACCTCATCGACCAGATCGCCGCCGGCGAGGTGGTCGAGCGGCCGGCCTCCGTGGTCAAGGAGCTGGTGGAGAACAGCCTGGACGCCGGCGCCTCGCGGATCGACGTCCAGGTCGAGCGCGGCGGCAAGCAGCGCATCCGGGTCGCCGACGACGGCGCCGGGATGCCGGCCGAGGAGCTGGCGCTGGCCCTGCGCCGCCACGCCACGAGCAAGCTCGCCGAGCCGCAGGAGCTGGAGCGCATCGCCAGCCTGGGCTTCCGCGGCGAGGCGCTGCCGAGCATCGCCGCCGTCTCCCGGCTCACCCTGGCCTCGCGCGCCGCCGGCGCGGAGCGCGGCTACCAGATCCACTGCGACGGCGGCGCCCTGGAGGAGCCGACCCCCGCGGCCCGGCCGCCGGGGACCACGGCCACCGTGGATGACCTCTTCTTCAATACGCCGGGCCGCCGGAAGTTCCTGCGCACCGAGCGCACCGAGCTCCACCACGTCCAGGAGGCGCTGCGCCGGCTGGCGCTGAGCCGCCTCGATGTGGGCTTCTCCCTGGCGCACCAGGGGCGGCGGCTGTGGTCGGTGGCGCCGGCCGCCAGCGAGGCGGAGCGCCACGAGCGCCTGGCGGCGCTGCTGGGCCGCGCCTTCGCCGACGCCTCGGTGGCTGTGGCGCTGGAGGGGGCCGGGCTGCGGCTGACCGGCTGGCTGGGGCTGCCCACCGCCGCCCGGCGCCAGGGGGACCTCCAGTACCTGTTCGTCAACGGCCGGCTGGTGCGCGACCGCGGCGCGGCCCACGGCATCCGCCAGGCGTACAGCGACGTCCTGTACCGGGACCGCTACCCGGCCTACGTCCTCTACCTGGCGATGGACCCGGGGCAGGTAGACGTCAACGTCCACCCCATGAAGCACGAGGTCCGCTTCCGGGACGCGCGCACGGTGCACGACTTCCTGGCGCGGCGCATCGCCGACGCTTTGGCCGGCGCCGAGCCGGCGGGCGCCGCCCCGGCGCCGCCGGGCGCGCCGGCGGCCAGCCCCGATCCGGCCGGCGCCGCGGTGGGTGGCCCCTCCGCTGCGGGTTCGGGCGGCGGCCCGGGCTACCGCGCTGCCGGGGAGGGCGCGGCCGGGGCGCCCCAGGGGACGGCGGCGCTGGGGCTGCCCGTGGCCGAGGCGCGCAAGCTCTACGGCGCGGCGCCCGCCGAGGCGGACGGGGCCACGCCCGCCGCGGCTGCCGCCGCTGGCGGCGCCGGGGGCGGCCCGGGGAGCGCCGCCGAGGCGGGGGACGGGCCGGCTGGCGCCACCCCGGAGCTGGGCTACGCCCTCGGCCAGGTCCGCGACGCCTACATCCTCGCCGAGTCCGACCGCGGGCTGGTGCTGGTGGACATGCACGCCGCCCACGAGCGGGTGGTCTACGAGCGGCTCAAGGCGCAGCTGGCCGAGTCGGGCATCGCCACGCAGGCGCTGCTGGTGCCGGTCAGCGTCCCGGTGACCCCTGGCGAGGCGGAGCGCGTGGAGCGCCACGCGCCGACCCTGGCGCGCGCCGGGCTGGAGGTGGACCGGGCGGGGCCGGAGTCGGTGCGCGTCCACCGCTTGCCGGCCGTGCTCGCCGAGGCGGACGCCGCCGCGCTGGTCCGCGACGCTGTGGCCGCTCTGGAGGGCGAGGGGGTCGGCGGCGTCGAGGCGGCCGTCCACGGGCTGCTGGCGCAGATGGCCTGCCACGGCTCGGTCCGCGCCGGCCGGCGCCTGGAGCGCGCCGAGATGGACGC
>Ga0207714_1001865_pt1 | contig 13280 bp, 5 predicted proteins | sample PonA232FremontCA_2_FD_187270 | JGI IMG/M metagenome (GOLD analysis project Ga0207714, IMG submission 187270) | Marine sediment microbial community from Fremont, CA, USA - Pond A23 Sediment 2 (SPAdes) | ecosystem: Environmental > Aquatic > Marine > Unclassified | place: USA: Fremont, California... | reverse complement strand
AGGGGGCTTTGCCCCCTTTTTAATGACACCTTTTTCTATTACTGTCAAACTTGACAGTTATTCTTTTTCTTGCTATACTGATGTGTATGAGCAAGTCAGAATCAGTCGTAGTATATCTCAATGAACTATTAGGTCTATCTGATGATTGGCATGAGCCTTCTGCCAGTGAGTTAAGAATTACCTATGAGATAATACAAAGGCTGAAAGAGATAAGAGATCTGAAGACTGAAGAAGAGAGAGAGCAGGAAAAGAAAGAAGATATAGAAGAAGAAATCAAAGAGCGAGTAGCTGAAAAAGTTGAGACTATACTAAGTGGCAACATTGCAATTGAGGATGCAAGCAAGGCTCTCTTAGTTGAACCTGATGATTCTTTCAGAGAAGTCAAGGCCAAGTACATAGAGAAGAGATGTATAGAGCTACACGAAGACAAGACTTGGGACGAAATAGCAGAGCTGCTTGGTATGGCATCAAATAGTCTAGTGCGTTGGAGAAGAGATCTATTTGAGGAAGATCATCCATGCCATCCAGATGTACCAGAAGACAGTCAGAACACATTCGAAGGAGCTAGACAAAAATGGCACAACAGAAAATGAGATATCTAATTTGCATTATTGGACTCTTTTTTCTACCTCTCACGGGCCATGCACAGATCAATGTCGATACTCTAGAAGCATTTGTAGATAACGACAAGGACTGTGGAGACTTTCAGGGAATCATTGAGGCTACAAGACACCATCATGCACTAAAGGTGATTGTTAATGATCCTGATGCAGATCCTCATAGCCTAGACAGAGATGGAAATGGTGTTGCTTGCGAAGGAAAAACAGTACTTCGACGCAAGTACATCAGAAGTGATAGCTCTAGCTATGATAATCCCGATGAGGGATATTGGGTAGAAACTAGAGAAGTACCTCATCGTGTACACTGTCCTACTGTACCAGAGTCATTTACACTAGAAGAATACACTACAATGGCTAGGGATGCCATTGATGAGCAAGTCAACTACCTTGCTGGTACAGAGGTAGGTATATGGTCAGGAATGGATTGTCTTCACTCTATCGGAGTAATTAAAGAGGCATTATGAGTAAGTCAAAGTCAAAAGGCTTTCTAGAAGAATCCAGTGGAAGTAAGTCAGCGATGAGGGCTATGTCATTCATAGCTCTCTTTGCTGCTATTATCTTCGGGTTTATGGTAGTCAATCAGACAGAACCAGACCAGTTTGGAACCTACATTACCTTTGGGTTCCTACTTGCTGCCTTTGCTCCGAAGGCACTACAGAAGTTTGCAGAGGTCAATGTGTCTGAGTTGGAGAGGGATTAGAGAGACCCTCTGAGAGCGGATAGAATTGCCGTGGGTAGGGTATGGTACTGCTCAGTCCCGTCTGAGAGGGTGCAATATCGCCCTTCTTCTCCCTCTTTTTCGGGCTAGGTTACTCTGTATATTTTGTTGAGAACTCTCCACTGTTCTCAACATTATACAAAAGCATTCCCAAATCGTGTATCTGCTGAGATGGGAAAAATGCATCTGACCACTGATAGACAGGACTTCCTCTGTAGTCTGGATCAGTTAGAAATTTCTTAGTTCCATTTAATGCTGTAGTTGCTCCTGTAATAGTACGGAGAGCAGGAACCGGATTATTGACTAGGTTAACCGGGGTTGTGGGACTAAGATAATGAGTAATGTCTCCGCGTATCCTAGTCATTGTACTGATGAGAGACTTAGCAGCAAACTCTCTAGCTGTGTCTTCTTCATCATCATCGTCAACCATTTGACGTAGTGCAATCATGATGGTTGACATGCCTAAGAACCATTTCATATCCTTCATGACCTTCCTCATATTTCTTATATCAATCTCATCTATAGGAAGGTCAGAAGTTTCTCCTTTGTAGTCTTTTTTATATGCTGCCTTGAGTAGCTCCCAAGGACCTTTTGCAACTCCAAACTCAGTTGCAGCCTCGTAGGGACTTCGGTATGAGCCTTTGACTGTTCTACCTGTCTGTTCGGACTTCATTTCTTTTCCGAACCTGTACCGAAATCCTTCTGGCATCCAGGAGCGGAACATCATGAGAAGTCTACCCCACGAGACTTTCTTGAGGTCAGTAGGTGAGTTTACGTCATAGTTACCATGTAGACGTTTGTTCACCTGAATTACCTTATCTCTAAGATTTGTCCATCTGTTTTTGTCTGTAGGTCCTTTTGGTGGTTCAAGATCAGGCTTTTCTCCAAATCTTTCTGAATTCCACTCTCCCTTATCATTGAAGCCTTGCCATAAGCTTATCTCTTGTGTACCACTATCTGTTTCTACTTGTATCTTTTCATTCATCATGATAGATATCATGGTAACAGACTGAATCATATTCTCAGTCCCTCTCAAAATAGCATATGGACTATCCGTAACCTTCCGGATAAAGTTTCTTCTTTCTTGTTTACTGGCTTTTCCACGTCCATATGCTATCTCTGCAATCTCATGGAGAATATCCATGTTAGTCATTAGATTACCTACTTTTCCAGAACCTTCCATCTTTAGGTTCCAGTAGGTCATAAATGCATTGTGGAAGTCCTCAGTTGTGAAGTCCTGTTCAGCAGATGCATGAACACTTGCTGCCATGATGCCAAATAGACCATTAGCAATACCAGTCTGTACATCAAATCCAAGAGAGGAGAACATGGTAAATCTACCAATTGTCTCCTCAATAAGTCTGAATGGCTGAACCTCTTTACCTTTTAATTCAGCATATCTTCCTTCAAGTTCACTTATTTTTTGATTATATTCTGTTCTGCTTATATCTCCATTGTCAAATGCTTCTTTAGTCTCTTCTCTTTCTCTTTCAATTTGGTTAGCTTCCTGTCGATCCTCTAGAGCTTCTCCTGGCCTGATTGACGTAAGAAATCCAATAGTAGGTTCTTTTCTACTGGATCTACGTTCATCATAGAGCATTGAGTCAATGTTATACTCAATTTTGTCTATGATGTTAGAGTCAGCAGGGTCTTCTACATTCTCTTTAGCTATTCGAGCCATAAGCTGTACTTGTGGCTCTACCTCATTCATAAAGCTATAGTTAATAGCCATAGAGGTAAACATCTCAGTCATCTTGAGAATCTCTCTAGACAACTCAGATCTATCAAGACTATCTCCATCAAATACCCATCTTATAGGTACATTATCTGAATTACCCAATCCTGTCATTGGATTAGGCAATCCGCTATCATTGTCTATCAGTTGCTTAACTTCTTTTCCTGTAATTTGATCATAGAACTCATTTTCCATATAAGATAGTAGAGCTTTCATTCCATCTGTCTGAAAACGCTCTACAGCATCTTTCTCTATCTTAGGTAGAAAGTTTTCTTGTCGTCTTCTGGCAATATGGTCCGGAAGGAGAGTGAATAGCTCAGAGTACAGGTTGCGAATATAGTTGGCAAGGTCTCTTTGATCATCATTTAGGTTTTCCCACTGACTATCTTGGTTTTCTTTATTTGCAGCCAAGTATGCATGTTGCCATCCATCATTAAATACAGTAGGATTAGCACCTTCATGAAACTCTTTTAGGATGTGCTCAGGACTTTCCCTTCTGTTAAACTGATCCATTCGTTCATTACGATACTCTTGGGAAGACATATCCTCTTCCATATGCTTCCCATTAGCAATTTCACTCTCTACTGCATTTTGAAAACCACGTCTCTTTCTCTTGTACTCTACCCACTTCTCTTTGGCAGAGCGAATAGCTCTGGTTGCTTCTTTCTCTCCTAGTGTCTCTCTAAGATGATTCTTATACTCTTCAGCAGAGTCATATTGATTTGGATTCTCAAACTCATCTACAAGGTAGCGAATATCCACAAGCTCTCCTATGGATCTCATACTGCGAATTGCAGACTTTCTCTCTGATACTCCCGCAGCTACTCCTTGTGATCTTGCTTGTTTCTGAGCTTTGGCAATAAGCTCCATTGCTCTTTGATGTTCTTCGGTGAACTCTATAGTATATGGATTTACGAGTCCACCTGTAAAGTTACCAGCATCATCAGTCTGAATAAGAGCAGACACATCATCTACAGGTTCAGCCATTTCTGTAAGCTCATCCTGTAGCTGTCTAATTCTTGTAGCCTTATTTCTCTTAGCTCTCTTTAGTACATCATCAATATATTGAACTAGACGTTGATCTTCTGCTGCCATGTCAAAGAAGTCTGACATATTCAACATTCTGTTAGGAATGTCTACCTCACTAAAGTCCTGAATCTCTTCTGCACTGAATTCACCTTCTGAAGCAGTAACCATATTCTGGTTCATCTGCTCTACAATACGACCACTAGCCTCAGATATCAGGTTATTACGAACCTGTTTTGCTTGTGGGTCAATCTTTAAGAATAACTTATTGAATCCCTCTGCCTCTGATGGTTTATCAGACTCTTTCTGCTCCTCAGTGAGCATTTGAGAAGTAAACTGATAGTCCCAAGCATCCATTAGCTGGATACCAAGAAGAAGCTCATCACTCGTAGCAAGCTCAGGATTAGTTAGCACATCCTTTGCCCAATCTATATGCTCTAGGGCAACTTCACGTACTTCTTCGATAGTACCATGAACATCAATTTTACTCTTGTCCTCTTCAAGCTGTTGCTTTCTACGAATTAGCTTCTCCTTTTCTCTCTCACTAATCTTTCCGGACAATCTGTTATCCACACGGTCAATCATTTGCTGTATGCTTTGCACAACTCCCTGTGTGGCCGTAGTTGTCTTCTGACCTACAGAAGCATCACGAGAGGAATAAAGACCTCTGTGTTTCTCTGTAAATCCAAGATCACTACGATGGATAACATCTCCAAGATCAGGTTCACCATTGTCTTGAAGAATGTCCTCATTCAATGGTTCTCCCATTACATTCAGATACAGCTTCATTGCCTCTGTATCACTTCCTGTAATCTGGAGGATCTGATCAAACAACTTTGATCTAGTTCCATCCGGTGCTGTTACATCTTCGACTACGCAAGCCATACTAGTTTAGTTCTATGACCCATTTAGTTTCAGTTGTCCCATCCTCAAATAAATCCCTCATCCATTCTGGACTACGGATAGGCAAATCAAATATAAATGCTCTTGGTGCATGTCCTATATGATACATATAGGAGAACATGCTAATCACATCTTGTTCTGATTTGATTTCTGAGGTTCCTGAATGTTTGTCTTTGCTTATCTGAAAGGCTGTTGATAAACTCTCCGACAGTCTCATCCATTTCTCTTCTGCCCGTACCGCTATAATCTTGGATGGACTCCTGAATATCTGCCGATTCTGGAATTCTCTGATCGAAATTAGTTGGATCTCCTGGGGGTGAAGGAGTAGCACTTCTACCGCTAGATGGTGGAGAAGACGATGGGCCTCTCTCACTGTCATATCCTTCCAGGATTCTCTGTTGATTTTCGGCATTGAGGGCATTCCCGTCACTGTTCACCACCTTACGGGATCCGTCTCCCATTTTCAAGATAAATACGTCATTGTACTTAGTCTTAGAGACAACTTTACTAGATCCTATTCTGGATCCTTGCTGTATGCCCTGATTGAATCCAACACTAAGGATTACACTCTCAACTCCTCTACTGAGAAGAGTAGGACGAGAGTTGTCAATGTCTAGCTTATCAGCAAAGGCACGAATTACTCTCTGGATGATCTGAGCAAACCTCTGTGGAATGTTTAGCTCATTGTCTACATTCTGACCAGAAGCCCATCTCTGGAAATCTGGTTCGCTCATCAGGTGACTAGTAAACTCTCTCATATTCCATACACCATATCTCCGTCTTGCTGCAACCTGAGCATCATCTGGTATATTTGAGACTGCAAAATCATCATCAAGGTCAAGAGTTCTATTTACCATCTGATCTATCTCAGATACAGAGTAGTCAGTCTCATTTCTAATATAGTCCTTGACACGCTGGTTTGCAACCTGATGTAGACTGTCAAGATCACTCAGAGCACGATACTGCAAGTCTGTAAGACTAGACTCAGATCTCGATACTTCTCCGTCCTGAATCTGCTGGTATGACTCTATCTGAGAGTTAGTAACAGCATGAATTGACTCATGAAGAGTAACCTTGGCTGCTTTGGTTGAGTCACTAGTATCTATAGCAGCATTGTTTAGACCAATCTTATTCTGTCCACGTATAAATCCTCCTTGTGGGCCACTTGAGTCATTTACCAACTCTACCTCTACATTTTGCATTGATCCAGAGGTAATGTTTACCAGTACTCTAGATACTTCTCTTATGCTTTCAGGAAGATCAGAGTCTCTGTTGATATTCTTTAGCACATCAGTCAAGTTTTCAGTATCACTCTTGACATACATGCTAAAGTCATCTGGACTAGTTGCCTCCTTTTGAGCCTTCCCCTGTGGTGTCCCTTGTCCGGAAGGTGGAGGTGGGGTAGGCTGTTCCTGACTCCCAGGAGGTGGCGGCGTAGGCTTTCCTTTTTGTCCTCTTGGGGGAGGCGAGGCTGTATTTCTTGTACTCGTCTGTGGGGCCTTGCGTATCTTCTTGACTCCATTCTGAGGAAGTATTACAGAGTCTGCACGTCTTGACTGTACGTTATACTCAAGGTCTACTGCTGTTCTACCTGTACCACTTCCAAGTGTAGGAATTTCTTCATACTGTCCATCTCCCATGTACTCCCAAAGTCTACGTCTACCAGCATTTTGATCATACATGCTGATAAAGTCTCTGGCTTGAATTTTACCCTCAGCATCATAGCTAAAGAGATCAGAGAGGGCCTTTTCTATCTCAGTTTCAGGATCATTGTCAATGACTTCTTCTACTTCATCTGAAAGCTTTGAGTCTTTAACATTGAAGTGACTTCTCATTAGTGATCCAGCACCAGGAAGAACGTCCTGATGTGTATCACTTAGTCTATAAGCCTGATCTGGATTATGCTGCATGTACTGAGTCTTAAAGATCTCCTGATGCCACGTTCTGTTTTCTCCTTCAAACGTAACATCACGAAGGGCAGATGTAATCCCTAGTTCCTCCATAAACTGTGGAGGAACAAGATCAGCCATTGTAGAGGGACTGTGCTGCCGACCTCTGGCAAAGACAGTGTAGAGGACAATATCCCGCATCAATTCCCTCTCTACATCTCTCGGACTAGAGAGCATCTCTGCAACACTGTGGAGAAGTCTCATCTGATCCTGATCTTCCATCTTCATGTACCGGAAGTCAACCTGAGCAGGTTTAGGCTTGACCTCAGAGCTATCTTCTCTCTCTACTTCAAGAGCTTCCTGGTAGTCCGGTGTTTCAATATCAAGAAAGTCCAGGATTAGTCTATCTCTACCCCATCCTTCTGCTCTAGCTTCGAGAATACGGGAAGCAAGATCTTCCTGATTCTCATTTCCAAACAGTAGTCTTTGTCTCATCTCTCCCAGAGTTTCATCCAGTCCAGTATTTGCCTGGGAGTATGCTCCTGCTATGACAAAGCTTTTGTAGTCCTTGAATATATTTTCTTTCTCAGTAGATGAAAGATCTCTACCTTTGTTACTCTCTACAGTGTCTATGGCATTCTGAAAGTCAGTATTGCCATACCCAAAGTTGTCATAGAACATCTCTCTTGCTAGTATAACACTTTCTTGAGTTGAGTGTCCTAGCTCAGTCTCTGGTACAAACTCAGCCTGACTAGCATGATCATCTGTTATTCTTATGTTTCCTCCTACATCAATTAGATTATCCCAGTTGTTATTGGGAAGATTAAATATTTTGTCGAATCTAGTGTCTGCATCTAGAAGACTAGATCCTGCTCCATTTCTATCACCATACATGAAGGCATCACGGAGAGTACCCATATCCGATGCTTGCATGTTAAGCTGATTGAGAAACTGGAGATATTCCATCTGGCGACTTTGCCATTGTCTATTCCCTGGCTGTCTCTCCATATCCTCTAGCAAGTTAGGCTCGTTAGTTCCTTCCACGGGTCCCGAAAGAGGGAGAGTGGCGAAGTCCTTCGAGCTTACAGGAGGCCAACCATTTGTCTCTTTCTCAAATGCTATCTCTTCGATAGCTGTATTAAGAGCCTGAAATGGAGACTGTATGCTAAAGATTGACTGTATTTCTCTAGCTCTACTGATTGTATCACGGACTATAGGCTGGTTCATTAGTCTAGTCACATGCTCCAGATCAAACCCTCTATTACCATTATTCATTAAGAGCATATGCATAGCGGCATTAGCGTTAATAGCGTTAATGCCTAGAGGACCAAGGATATTTTCCTTAGCATTGTCTACAGCAGCATTCTGGAATAGTCTAATGGCATCCTGTAGGCTAATCCTACCGGAAGTTATAGATGATACATCTGCTGGACCTCCAACAGAATCAAGAGTGACAGTTCTTGTACCTCTACCTGGGGCTCTTACTCTTGCTGATAGCTTTACCTGTCCACTCTTAGCACCAGGATTATGCTTTACATCATGATGCTCTAAGACAGACTCAAGCTGAGACCATAGACTTGTTATACCAATCAAGTCTTTGCCAGCCTTCTGCTTTATATAGTCATTTGTCTGCCTGTCAAAGTGAGTGAAGGTTCTTCTGCCTCTTTGACCTACTTCATCTTGTATTCTACCAATCTCATCTTTGAGATCATTTTGGTCAAGAGGCTTTCTGATTTGAGCTTGGACTTCATCAGAAGAGTTATAAAGTACTTCTTCAAGTGTCTCTATGTATTCTTCCTTGAGTTGATCAAGCTCTGAGGCATTTTCATCAATACCTACTAGCTTACCATTATCTACTCTATATTGTCTTAGGTAGCTATAAAGCTTGTCTACGTCAAAGTCAGAACCCATCTGAGTGACGATATCATCAGGCACAAATGCCTGTACGCCAGTCTCAGGAGGCATGAAGCCTACAATCTTGAATGGAAGAGTAGAGTTTGGACCCTGGTATGGAATACGATATCCTACTCCATTTAGGAGATCCTCTTCAATTTTCTCCATATCCATGATTTTATCTCCTTGCTCATTTGTAGTGGTAAAGTCATCCATTGGAATAGGATTACCATTTTCATCCTTGAAGTGCCATCCCACTACAATTTCTGCGGCTTGAACCTCTCCATCCTCTGTGTGAATAAAGTCGAGTCCTGTTTCTGCTTCAAAATCAGGAGCGAAGGCTACATTTCCCGATTCTTTCGTGCTCTCCCATTGGAGACCTGCCGAGGATTGCTGGACATAAGCCCTACCATGCATGTCAGGCTTAACTATATCCTCAACAAGAGACAGAAGTAGACTCTCTACCATAGAGCTTGCTCCTGTGAAGGATAGCATGTTATCTATCTCTCCACTGGTAAGGCTCTCTATCTCTTGGATAAAAACTGGATTCCAATCTCTTTGTTCAGCCTCTTGAAGAATAATTTCTTTCAGACTTTCAGGATCAAGCTTGTATGATCCATCATCCATCTGTTCAGCTCCAAGTCTGTCTTCAAGCTGTTCTCGCTTAATTTCAAACATTCTCTGTCTGATCTCACTCTTTCTCTCCCAGACAGACTCAGCATCAATACCCTCTGCATCTGTGATATCAGCCATGAACAGCTTATTAAGCTGAGTCTGCATAGGCACTTTGTCTGCCTTGTTTGGGACAAGAAATTGCAGACCAAATCCTTCTCTACTAAGAGTTTGCTTAGACGAGTCTAATGCATCTACAATAGAGTTAGGCTGTATGTCTCCATTACTATTGTAGACATCTTTAGGACTTACAGCACCCAGCTTATCAGCAGACTGATATGCAACTCTGTCTACACCATCAAATCCCTCCTTTTGACCTTCCATAGCCTTCCGGAGTTCATCTAGTTGTGTTCCCTTTGTTATCTGTGGGATAAGAGGGAAGGCACTAGACTTAGTGTAAACTTGAAACATCTGTCCAAGGTCAGAGTCCCAACGCTGTCCAAAGTAGACAGGCTTATGAGGCTGAAAGAGAATTTGCTCCATCTCATCATCAGATAGAGTGTAATCTTCTCCCTGTTGAGTCTTGTTTTCTATTCTACTCTGGATACGATTTTTGAGATCAGCAGAGATTTGACCATAAGCATGTGACACTTCAAGATATTCATACATTGTCACATACTCTTGAGCATCAGTTGACTCTATCCCACTGTATGCATCAGCGTTACTGACTCCAACAGTATCCTTGAAGACCTGCTTGTGATCTTCAATAAATTCAGAGGTTACAAATCTATCGAGAAGAGTAGCTTTATCAAAAGTACTCTGTGGATCCATTCCAGAAGTAATTCCTGGTGACATAGATCCACCAAGGCGCTTCTGGAAGTTACCAAGAGTAAGCTCTACTGTAGTCTCAGGATCTTGATTCTCACTCCACTTTGATGCCTCTGCTGGATCAAAGTGCATCATTCTCATGGCATCCGTATAGAATGCCTTGTAGTTGACATACTGATCAAGAGCAGCATACATCAATCCTCTTTCACTTCCAGGAGAGAACGGGGTCTGCTCCTGCATATACTGTTCATTCATGTATTGCTGCATCCCCTGAGATTTCCACTCTCTATACTGATTTACTACATCAGTCTGAGCCTTATTGATCAGTATCTGCTTAATTGCCTGACGTGAGGCTCTATTTGTTGTTGGATCTTTCAGTCGGCCATCCATCCATATGGCCTCTCTTAGTTGCTGGTCCTGTATATTATGCTCATTTAATTCCGGAAAGAGGTGAAAGAGTTGTGCAGCTTCTACATAAGAACGACCTTGTGGGTGTGTCTCAGCATTGTTATTCTCTAGCCATTCCTGTGTACGAGAAATTCTAGATATCTCACTCAGGGCAGCATCATACAATGCTTCTTTGATATCTAGCCCTTGACCTTCTTGAATCTCTAACGTAGCATCTCCATTCTCTTCATCAATGTTAGCACTCCAAAACTTCGAGTTATAGTGACTCTGATATGATGGGAGAGTTAGAGTATAACTTCTTGTTTTATCTGACAGAGTAGGACCTTGGAATATTCTTTCATCCCTACCCTGATTCTGAAAGAAGGAAATCTTCTCAATCTCATGATCCCTAGGAGATAGATTTTCTATTGTTTGACCATTCCTCTGTCCTTGAATAGAGATGCCATCTATATAGCCAAACTCTATTCTTTCAAGAAGTTCTTCTCTATCAGTTTGCTCTATCTCTCCCATATCCTCCTCAGAGTTAGGGAGGGTTTCATCTGTCATATTCTGATTCTTACGTGCTCCCACCAGTTTACGAAGAAGAGGACTATGGGAGCGAAATGGATCCTGAATCAGTCTTCGTGTCCTACTGAAGTCCTGAAGGCGAGCAAAATTCCTGGTTAGTGGTTCGTGATCTTGTAATGCATACAGTCTCTTATTCTCAACATTGGTAAAGCTTGCTGCCCATATCGATGTTTGATATGGTGCTACTGTTCTTGCTATATTTCTAAGGGCAGGAGCAGAGACAGCATTCTCCGAAGGATTGACCTTTGTTGCCTTTGGATCTCCCTCAAGCTCATTTCCAGTCTCATCTACTCGTGGCTCTAGCAGTGCATCAAAGACTCTTCCCAGGAGAGAGTTTTGCTTGAAGTTACCATTACTATCTAGCTGTCCAAACTCAAAGTCAAATCCCTTGCGTAAACCTGCTTCTCCTTCCTGTGCTGCACGTAGATATTCTCCTGGTAGACTAATACCAACCTTAGACATAGCTCTCTGTAGCAGATCTCTGTACTCCTTAGAAGATCTGTCTACTCTGCTAGATATATCCTCTAGACTAGATTTTATATCTCTAATCTGATCCTGATCTACTCGATAGACTCCATTTTGATCACGATATGTAACTCCCTGCTCTGCCATGAAGTCGTCTCTCCACTTCGATAGTAGAGCTTGTTCTCTAGAGAGTCTATCACTACGGATAGGTCTCATTGCATAGGACCCATCCTTATTTTCAGTACCAAAGACTAGCTGAAACTTAGCATAGTGCTTACCTAGAGCATTTGCAAAGTCTCTCTTTACCTTATCAGGCTGAGAATTAATTTTCTTCCAAACCTGTAGAGCAGTAGAGTTATGTTCCCCAATCTCACGGAGAGTTTCTAACATACTCTCCGGAGTCCGTGGAAAGCTATCTGCCAGTAGATTTGCAGTGAGATTCCATGCCTCACTCATCCGATAGAATGAGGGCATCCCAAGATAATTTCTCTTAGGCTCAGTAATGGGAGTCCCATTTTCATCTCTCTGTATCTCCCCACTCTCGTCAGTCTTATAATCGACCTTGGGAATGAAGGACATAGCAACCTTCACATTGGAAGATGCCGTGTTCTTCTCAGACACGAGAAATCTTCCCATGTCTTCCCAAAAGTGACGGTTGTGAAGACTTCCACTAGCAGGATAAAAGTGACCTTGCTCTTGTCGTAGTCCAAGATCTTCGAACTCTTTCTTTGTCTCAGACCAGAACTCCTCAAAGTTGTTGAGTATCTTCTGGAATTCTTGAGCCTTCTCTTCGTTACCTAGATCCTCTTGTCTATCTCTAGCTGTTTCCAGCCCTCTTTTCATGTTAGCAGTAACTGTAGGCTCAGGAACGCCCTGGGATGGATCATTATTATCTTGATTAACCCACTCCTTCATTATCTGAGAGGCATCCCACTTCATTGAGTCCACTACTTGCATATGCTGACTAGCAGTGAATCCCTCAACTACATATGGGGCATACCTCTGAGTATTTACAGAGTGAACCTCAACAGTATTCTTAGCCACCTCTTCTTTGAGGCTTTCTGCATCTTCACCAGATAGCTCATCCAATCTGGCAGAGTAATATGCCTGCTGATCTGGATCTGAAAAGTTGATGGACTCTATGCCATCACCACCACAAATTGCCATTATGCTTTACAGGTTATTGTAAGCTCTCCTTCGGATTGCAACTCCTGAGCTATTTCCTCGAAGTTGTTTTGACTTATCTCAACTCCACTATCCATACTCACAGGTTCAGTATAACCAAAGCCAGCCGAAAAATCAGCCTCCCCTCCCCATCTTCCTGCGGACCCTTCTACTATTTCACTGTCTACTTGATCCTGAGTATCAGCAGGAGTAGACTGTGGAGTTTCCCTTGCCTGATCCCTTAGTCTGTCAGCTAGTCTCTCTCCACTTTGATCAGAGTATGTCCACGTTTCTTCCCCAAAAAGATCATCTATAAGATAGCTAAGAAGGTTATTCTCTCCTTCATTATGGCGACCATCCTGAACAATCCTCTCAAAGTGAGTAGCTATCTCTTCCATACTTGCTTGTGTCCACCACTGTCTAGCCATTGGGTCTTGCATGTTTGCAAGATC
>Ga0207714_1001864_pt1 | contig 13283 bp, 14 predicted proteins | sample PonA232FremontCA_2_FD_187270 | JGI IMG/M metagenome (GOLD analysis project Ga0207714, IMG submission 187270) | Marine sediment microbial community from Fremont, CA, USA - Pond A23 Sediment 2 (SPAdes) | ecosystem: Environmental > Aquatic > Marine > Unclassified | place: USA: Fremont, California... | reverse complement strand
CGGTCGAACGGTTGTCGTAGTCGTAATCGAAGTCGGAATTTTTAGCGGAACGTTTGAGATAACGAAGAACGGTCGATTACGATCGGGATTAAGATTTGAACGCGAATACGAGTATGATCGCGATTAAGATCGGGAATAAGATTTTACACCGGACTTGTATGAGACATAACATTTTTATAGCCACAAAAAACACAAAAAGGCACGAAGGGGTTACAGAACAAAATGCCCGCCATCCTTCGTGTTTCTTCGTGCTCTTCGTGGTGAAATCAGGTCGGGACTATGATCTGGATTAAGATATTGAGGCGCCCCTTCAGAACGCATTCGATTGTTGTCTCTGATCCCCCAGCCTGTCGCTTGGGCCTCCGGCTCGTAGAAGCCTACGCCTCGGAGAGGCTATGGTGATTCAGGCCCCTTCAGGGCCTAACCGCAATCTTGAATTCTTAAACCACGAAATACGCAAAATATGCGAAAGGGACAAGCGGGTAAGTCAACGATTTACTCTCGCCAAGGCGCGAATAACGGCGAGAAATGGCAGTTTGTTCTAAGCTTCTTGGCGATCTCAGCGAGCTTAGCGAGAGAAAAAATTGTTCCCATAGAGTGATATGACCCACTCTATTATCTCGCAAAGGGCGCTGAGCACGCAAAGGGGAGAACATGGATTACCAATGATAAAGATAAACTTTTTTATGGTGATCATCCCCCACTACCCACTCGTTTTGAGAAAGAGCCTTTTTCTTTTCCTAGCCCGGATATTGCAAAATCCGGGCTAGAATTCCTGACGTGATGTAAAACACGACAACTGTCTATCTTCCTCGGTTGAATTAATGTTCTGCATTAACTCGGATATTGCAGAATCCGGGTTAACGTCCTTGCCTTGCAAAACGCCCGCCGTCTCTTTATTTTTCCGCTTCCGTCAAGCCACTGGCACGCAATGTGCGTTCTTGTGCCGAGTGTGATGTATATCGCTGGTATCTCTTCGAACATAATACTTTATGGCGAACCTTGCTGAAAAGTGGCTGACAAGAATCAACAGATAAAAAGAAGGCTGTGGTGTTTACAATGTACAGTGTATTAAAAATCGGTGTCTGGTGTTTGCTCCTGGGGTTATATGCGAGTGTTCCCGCCGCGGGGCAGGGCGAAGGGGAATCTGATTCCTCGAAAGCCGTTGAAGAGAAAAAGGAAACGCCGACTGAGGAAACCCAGCAGCCGAAGAACAGTAGCGACGAAGAGGCTGGGAAAGCTGCTAAAGGCCAGGATGAAGAGGGGGGTAAGAAGGAGGGAGAGAAAACGCCTGAAAAGTCTGAGGAAGAGGAGGTTGGCGGCGAAATAGGAACGCAACTGCCCTTTGATTTAAATGTTGAGCCGGGAAGTGACAAGGAGGAACAGAAAAGTGAGAAAGGGGGAGGGTTTCAAAGTGATGGTTGGACGTTGCGGTATGTTGTTTCCATGCTTGTTGTTTTGGGAGTTATGGGAGGCGTTCTGTATGCCTTGCGGAAGGTTCGCACAAGATTAACCCAGGGAACTGCTGCGGAACGTGGTGTGCGGATCGTGGGAAAATTCCCGCTCGACCGTCGAAACAATGTTGTTCTTCTGCGCATTCAGAATGAGGACCTTCTTATAGCTTCCGGCAATGAGGGCGCGCGACTGCTTGCCAGATATCCCGCTAAAGAGGAAAGTACCGATGGTGATACAGAGGAAGAGGCCACCTTCACCCTTTATTCAACGAATAATCGAACGTAAACTGCGGTTTCGTCAAACACGTGGAAAAATAAAAATATGCTGAATCCGAACAAAATTTTTATAGGTGTTGTTTTTCTGCTAGTGTTCTTCCTGTCGTTTCCGGTAGTAGCGGAGGCGCAACAGGAGGTTAACCTTGACCCGGGACAGGTTCAGATGACGTTGGACCTTAAGGGGCAGAATTTTACACGGGCCGTTAAAGTCTTTTTACTGATAACAGCCCTCAGTCTGGCGCCGTCGTTTATTATCATGATGACGTCTTTTACACGCATCATGATTGTTTTAAGCTTTTTGCGACAGGCATTACGTACTCAGCAGATACCTTCCACCCAGATTATCGCAGGGTTGTCGCTTTTTCTTACCTTTTTTATTATGCAGCCGACATGGCAGAATATATATGACAATGCAGTGGTCCCTTACTCTCAGGAGGAAATGACGCAGACAGAGGCTTTTGCAGAGGCGGGGACACATATGAAAAGTTTTATGCTGGAGCAGATGCGTAAAGAAAGTCTGTTGTTGTTTATGGATGCAGCGGGTCAGGAACCGGTTGCGTCACAGGAGGAAATGCCGATGCGGATCGTTATCCCGGCCTTTATTGTCAGTGAGTTGCAGACAGCGTTTCAGATGGGGTTTCTTTTGTACCTGCCTTTTCTGGTTATCGATGCGGTCGTAGCTACGTTTCTGATGTCTATGGGTATGATTATGCTGCCGCCGATGATGATCTCGTTGCCCTTTAAGATATTGCTTTTTGTTATGGTTGACGGCTGGTCTTTGGTCATGCGGGCGTTACTTTCAAGTTTCGGCGGAGGCTAGAATTATGAGTGAAGGTTTGGTTGTGAAACTTTTGTACGAAACTGTGAAGATCATTCTGATGCTTATTGCACCAGTTCTTATCGCTGTGGTTGTTACCGCTATTGTGATTAATGTGCTGCAGACGGTGACGCAGATCAAGGATCAAGCTCTGACATTCGGTCCGAAGATTCTGGTGGCTTTGGGCGTTATGGTCCTGTTCACGCCCTGGTATTTGAATGTCCTGCAGGATTTCACAAATCGAATGTTCGAATTGATTGGGGGAGGAATGTTTTGAATGCAGAAATACCAATAACGTTCCACGTGTTGCAGTTACTGGCTATTCTGGCACGCGTCGGTGGGTTCGTTATGGCTGTCCCGATTTTGGGCGAACGAATCATTCCCCGTCGTATCAAGGCGATTTTAGCGTTAATGCTCAGTGTGGTTCTTCTCCCGAGCATTCCTCCGGATTGGCGTGTGGTTTCTGCTGAGGCGGAGATAACCCTGCCGTTTGTTCTGATGTTATTCGCGGGTGAGCTTTTAACCGGCGTATTGGTCGGTTTTATCCTGAGAGTTGTTTTAGAGATTTTTGCCGCCGGCGGCGAGTTTACTGCCTTGTCGATGGGATTGTTTCGTGCTCGTATTGTAAACCCCGGAAGTAATACGCCCATAACGGTTGTTGCTGTGCTGTACATGCAGATGATGCTGGTTCTGTTTATTGTCTTCGGCGGTGTCTATGCCGTCATTGAAGTGGCGAGGGAATCGTTTCAGGTTCTGCCGCCGGGCACGTGGTTGCTTGAGCCGCAGATGAAAGAATACCTGATGGAGCATGTAGGCTCGATTTTCTACTTGGGGGTTAAAATTGCATTGCCGGTCATTTTTATGATTATGCTTGTGAATCTCAGTCTGGGCTTGTGCGCCCGATTCGGTCAGGAATTCAACGTGCTGATGCTTTCGTTTCCCATCCGCTTCGGTTTGGGTTTTCTGATTATGGGATTGATTATTCCCGTGCTCGTGAAAGTGGGCGATCAGCAGCTCACGCAGGCGTTTACAGAGATCCGAACGTACATACTCGGAAATTAGTATGACATAATAACTATTGCTGACCCGGATATTGCAGAATCCGGGTTGATAAAAGAGAAAGGTTAACTGTATGCCTCCCCAGGGACAACAAGACCAAGCTAATAAAACAGAAGAACCGACAGAAAAGAAAAAACGCGACGAGAGACGTAAAGGGAACGTCCTTAAGTCTGAAGAGATTAATTCTGTCGTGATGCTGTTAGGCGGATGTCTGTTTCTCACCGTAGCCGCCCCTTGGCTGAAGCAGGTCTATGACAAAGTTTTTAAAATAATCACCGAGATTGACTGCACATACACCTGGACGTTGACAGAGCTGGAACAAGGGGTCTATAGCGCAATAAATATCGTTCTGCCTTTGGTCGCTACGGCGTTTGGAGCCTTTGCATTGTTAGCCGCGGTGGCGTGCTGGTGTCAGACAGGCCCGTTTATGGAGATTGAGCCTTTAAAGCCGAAGCTGGAATACCTCAGTCCGGCCAAAGGGATAAAACAGATTCTTCCTACGCCGAAGAATATAATGAAACTGGTGTTGACGTTAACAAAAATTTTAATTATTGGTTTGTTGATGTATGTCGCCGTCAGCAATGAAGTGAAAACCCTTGTTATCCTGCCTCTACAGGATTCTGTCGAAAAATCTGTTGCCTGGTTTCTCCAATTTGCGCTGATCATAACAGTAAAAATCCTTGTTGTTTTTATTTTGGTCGCCATCATCGATCTTATCTATAGATATAAAGAACGACGCGACAAGATGATGATGTCGAAGCAGGAGGTGCAGGATGAACAGAGGAATACAGAAGGTGACCCGCAGGTTAAGAGTAAACGCAAGCAGAAGATGCGTGACATGAGTTTTTCCCGCATGGTTTCAGAAGTGTCCGAGGCCGACGTGGTGTTGACGAACCCGACACATGTAGCAGTGGCGCTACGCTATGGCGCCGGGGATCATGCCCCACGGGTTGTAGCAAAAGGCTTGCGTAAACGTGCGGCCCGTATTAGGGAAATTGCCGAGGACGCAGGCGTGCCCCTCGTTGAAGAGCCGCCTTTGGCAAGACAACTTTATAGAGATACTAAGCTGGGTGGATGCATCACATCCAGCTATTTCAAAGCTGTTGCTCTGATCTTGGCACGACTACAGCGTGAAGGAATCCGGAATTTTTCGAGCACAGGAAATAAATGAAAGCATAAGAAATAACAATGGCCGAACGATTCACAATACCCAAATTTAATGCCGATGTGATTTTTGCCGCCATGCTGTGCGGGGTACTGATTATTCTGCTGCTGCCGATGCCGCCGATGCTGCTTTCTTTCCTGTTGGTTGTCAATATCTCAATTGCGCTTTTCATCCTGATGTTGATGTTTTATCTGGATGACGCATTGAATTTCTCTTCTTTTCCGGCTTTGCTCCTCATGTTGACGCTTTTCCGTTTGTCTCTCAATGTCGCCACAACGAAGCTGATTCTGCTGGATGGTTACGCAGGGGAGGTCATCAGCGCTTTCGGCAGGGTGGTTGTTGGGAATAATTTCATCGTCGGTATTATCGTTTTTGCGGTCATCGTACTCATCCAGTTCGTGGTTGTCACGCGTGGGGCCAGCAGGATTGCGGAAGTGGGTGCGCGTTTCACGCTGGATGCGATGCCCGGGAAGCAGATGAGCATAGATGCCGATCTGAATGCCGGATTAATTGATGAGCATGAGGCCAAATATCGACGTGAACGACTTTCAGAGGAAGCGGACTTTTACGGGGCCATGGACGGTGCCAGCAAGTTCGTTAAAGGGGATGCAATAGCCGGGCTCATTATTATCGGTGTGAATGTTGTCGGTGGTCTGCTGATAGGTACAGTCCAGCAGGATATGGCGATAGGCGAAGCCTTACAGACGTACACTATTCTCACGATCGGGGATGGCCTGGTCACGCAGGTACCTGCCCTTATTATCTCTATTTCCGCCGGTATGCTTACCACAAAGGCAGCCGTGAATGAGGGAATGGGCGGCCATATAAGTCGCGAGCTTTTACGCAGGCCGGAACCGCTGTTCGTCTGTGGTATTACACTCATTGTGTTTGCGGTATTGCCCGGTTTTCCGTTCGCTCCGTTCTTTATTTTAGGGGGTGCGGCATTAACGGGCGCTGTAGCAGTGACTCGCTACTTACCGCAGGTGGAGGAAAAACAGGCGGGAGCTTCCGGTGCAGGGGGCGGAGGTGCGGCGACTGCCGTAGAGGGCGGGGACAGTTCCGGACAGAATGCTCTTGGTGAGGGGGAGACCACCCAGCAATTGGCACCTACTGTGTCGCCTATGACGCTGGAGATCGGTTTCGGGCTTGTTCCTCTTGTGGACCGAGAACTTGAAGGTGACCTTGTTGACCGGATAAGTAACATCCGGGACGATGTGCGTGAGGAACTTGGCTTCTTGATACCGCCCATCTCAATACAGGACAATCTGACGTTGGGGAACAATGAGTATCGTATCTTGGTCAGGGGGCTTGAGAGGGAGCGCGGAACAGTTTATCCGGGCATGTCTTTGGCTATTGATCCCGGGGATGTCACCGGTTCTTTGGACGGAACCCCGGCCAAAGACCCGGCCTATGGCCTGGAGGCGTACTGGATAAATCCGCAAAGAACTGAGGCCGCTGAGGCGAAAGGATACACTGTGGCTGACAGTGCCAGCGTTATAACAACACACGTGACAAAGATTGTGAATGAATCGGCCGATGAGTTATTGTCACGGCAGCAGGTAAACGATCTGCTGGATATGGTTAAAGAAACCGATCAAGTGGTGGTGAATGAATTAACCCCGCAGCGTATGAGTGTAGGTGTGATTCATCGCGTACTCCAGCAGTTGCTGCGGGAACAAGTGCCGCTCCATGACCTGCCGGTTATCCTGGAAACGTTATCGGACTATGCAGACCAGACCAAAGACCCGGCAACGCTGTGTGAATTCTGTCGCGATGCGTTGAAAGGGCACATCCTTTCTACGTGTATGGCGCATGACGCCACGCTTTATGCTCTTATCTTTGACCCGGCTGTGGACGAAACACTACAATATATGCTCGGCGGAGAGAACGGGAGTGGCGAAAGCATGACGCCGCAGCAGCTTGAAGAAGTGACAAAGGCCGTGGAAAACCGTTATTCAGAAACACAAGTGCCCGGAGACGGGACTCTGGTATTATTAACATCACCGAAAATAAGACTGCACATGCGGCGTTTGATTGAAAAACGCCTGCCGGATATGCCTGTGCTGGCTTATGGAGAAGTTTCGGATGATGTCAATCTCCAGGTGCTCGGCACCATCGAAGTGGAATCGCTAATGGCTCAACCTCAGCAGATGCAGGAGGAAATCTAATATGTTAATTCGACGTTACAGGGGGACATCCCTCTCAGATTTGGAGAAGACTGTGAAACGCGAGTTGGGTGAGCAGGCAGTTATTGCTCATGTTGAAAAAACGCGCCCGCCAAAAAAATGGTTGCGCGGATTCAGTGTCGAATACGTGGTTGTCGCCGTGGCGGACGAGGTTCATCAAGCGGGGGCAGCGGCGAATGCTGATAATGACGACTCAATGACAACGATGTTCCAGGAACAGAAACGGCAGTACAAAGGTGTCCGCCGTTCAATGCAGATGATTGATGAAAAACTGGTCGAACTGAACTATTCGGTAGGCGACCTGCATGATCAATTTCAACGATCCACCCCTGTTCTCCCGTCAAGAACGCTGAATGCCGATTCTGCTAAAGGTCTGGAGCAGTTCAAACAACTCGCCTCAGGGCAGGGCAATGCTCAACAGGTCAAAGAGCCGGGGCTGGATCAGATACCGGTAGTGCCGGGGCTGGATTTCTCGCGAAGCGAAAACGGTCCGCGAGTCTTTCTCTTTGCGGGGCCGACGGGCGTTGGCAAAACAACAACACTGGCGAAGCTTGCAGCGGATTGTGTCCTTTCCCAGAGACGGAAGGTGAGTATGATAACAATGGATACATACAGAATTGCCGGTGTAGAACAACTCCGCCAGTATGCAGATCTGCTCGGTGTCTCTTTACATGTGGCGTTCACTGCGTCGGAGCTTAAAAAGTACATCGAACAAGCGGAATCTCAGGATGTTGTCTTTATCGACACACCCGGCAGAAGTCAGTTTAACAGGACCGGCATCGATCAGATTCAGGACACAATGAGCAAATTCGGGGACCCCTATTCCCTCCTGCTGGTGTCGGCGAATGTGAGACGGGAAGATGCCGACTCTATTTATGCCGGATTCGGACGTATGAATCCCGACAGTCTGATTGTAACAAAAACAGACGAGGCTACGGTATGTGATGGACTGCCTCAACTTTGCAATCTTACCAATGTGCCGGTAAGTTATGTGACGGATGGGCAAAGAGTCCCTGAAGACATAAGAACAGCGACGAGTGAAACAGTTGCTGAGCTTGAGCCCAATACAGGCATTAATGAACGAAACAAGGGAAATGTGGACAATGGAAAGTGGTATTGACCAGGCAGGCACGTTGCGCCAGGACAGCAACGCTCAGCAAAAGGTCACAATAGACAAATCCATGCGTTGTATTACAGTAGCGAGTGGCAAAGGCGGTGTAGGTAAAACCTTTTTTGCTGTGAATACAGCGGTTCAACTGCAGCGCTCGGGGCACAAAGTTCTGTTGCTGGATGCCGATTTGGGGTTGGCGAATGCTGATATCCTTCTGGGAACAACCCCCAGTTATACGCTGCAGGACAATGTGTTCAGTGGGGTTCCCTTAGGCGAGATTGTAGTGAAAGGGCCTCACGAAGTTGATTTGCTTGCGGCCAATTCCGGATCAGGCCAAATGCTGAAGATGGGTCGGGCCAGGATGCAGATGCTGGTGGAAGACCTCCTGGAATTTGCCTCAGATTATGATGTGTTTATATTAGACTGTGCAGCGGGAATTAACGATAGTGTGATGTCGTTTGTTAATGCAACACCGCAATGTGCCCTTGTTACAACACCGGAGCCCACGGCAATTATGGATGCTTATGCACTGATGAAAGTTGCGGAACAACGTAAGCAGAATGGTAAATTCGGTCTTGTGATGAATAATACCCGGGACGTGCGGCAGGGTAATGTGATAGCTGATAAACTTGTAAAAATGGGTAAGGAATACCTGTCCTGTGATGTTGAAAAGTGGGGGGTTATTCCGAACTCCGATATGGTATGGAATGCGATACGAGCCAAAAAACCGATTATGGCTTATGCACCGCAGGATAAAGCGTCAAAAAGCATTGCCCAAGTCAGCAAATACGTTTTACAGCGCAACAGCACAAATGTCAACCTTGATAAAATCGATGCTGAGGGTGTTTTAGACGGACTCTTTAAGCGGGAGAAAACGGTATAATGCGCTCAAGACCACTGGAACAATTCGTTATGCTCATAGCATTTGTCGTGGCCTTTCTATGCTTTGTGATCCAGTTGCTTCAGGGAGCAAGCTTAGTGTACGCCGCCTTTGTTGCCTGCTGCGTAGTATTGGCGACAGCGATTGTATGCTTGTTTCTGTTAAGGGTTTTAGGTGGAATGATGGCACGATACATGCGGGAAATGAAAAGAGCAGAAGACTCAGATAGCGCCTCACCTCAGTTGAGCGGAGAGACAGAAAGTGGCTCTGAGGATAAATGAGGAACTTATAAAAAAACAAACGCCAAGCATTGATTCCGTTTATCGAAGAACCAATGCTTTAGGAGAGCTGAGAAATGGCGGCTTATACAAAAGCAACAGAAACGGTTCCCAGCGACACAAATACAAAGGCGCTATGGCATAAGTACCGTAACGGCCAGGATGAGTCGGGTACCGTGAAGAAATTGGTTGAGCATTATTTGCCTTTGGTCAGAAATGTCGTGCGTGGCCTTGCTATTCGTTATTATGGAAGGATAACGGAAGGTGATATGATGTCAGCCGGTGTGTTAGGCCTTCATGAGGCGATAAGAAACTTTCCGGAACAAAACGATCCCCACTTCAACCGGTTCGCTGTATGCCGCATCCGAGGCGCCGTATTGGACGAGTTGCGTAATGATGATCCCTTGACACGTTACCAGCGCAAAAAGCTTCGGGATATGACAAATACGGTGGAACGCCTGGCTAAGCAGAATGGGCGAAGCCCTACGAATGAGGAAGTCGCCGAGGAAATAGGGGCCGATGAAAGAACCGTCGAAAAATATCTCGGGTTGGAAGAAAACGCTTTAAGTCTGCATGAAAACAGCGACGATGGCGGCAGCCTGGAAGAGGTGCTCCCCGATGAAAAGTTTCAGGGTCCGAGGGAGGAAGTGGATTACAATTTGAGAGTTGATATGATCAGAAACAGTTTGAGCAAGTTGCCGGAAAGAGACCAGAAGCTGCTGTACCTCAGATATTATGAAGAGCTGAGTGTGAAAGAAATCGCAGCCGTGCTGAATATCAGTTCCGGGCGGGTATCTCAACTGTATAATGCGGCGATTACGAAAATGCGTATAACAATAAATGGTAAAATAAAAGAATTTGTCTGATTGGAGAGACGCTGCGATCATATCGGCTTTTGCGCGGTAAGGCGTCTGAAAGCCGAATATTCGGGATAGCTGATTACAACTACCAGGAGACGAGGCAAACGCAATGGCAGATGACAGTGACAGTGCAGGCGGAGCAGAGCGTGTTTGGCAGGCTCCTGTGACTTCAGACGATACCTCTCACGGCGGAGGAGGGAACACATACTTCAGACAGACACGCCAGCGCAAGAAGAAAAAAGAGCAACACAGAAATCCGGTAAGTGTTGAGCTCTCAGAGGAAGCGCGTGAATTGCTTCAGCAGAAAAAGGATCAGCTTGAATCCGAAAATATAAAGAAGAAAGGCGACGACACAGATAAGAAGGATTCAGATACAACCGCCTCTGCGGACGAAAAAGACAAGAAAGAAAATGAAAATGATTGAATAAAGAGAGTGCGATATGCCCCTTAAGCAAAATCAATATCAGGAGATTGAACAGCGTCAAGAACAAATAATGACGCACCAGCAGATTCAGTCTCTGGAGATGTTAGCTGCACCTGTTGCTGATTTACGGCAGATTATCACAACAGAAATGCACAATAATCCTGTTATTGAGGCCGATTTCGATAGTGTGGAACCTTTACCGGCCGAAGAGGAGCCCCCCGCCAATGGGGAGGATGAAGAACGCTGGATTGAACAACTGGTAAGCATCGGTAATGAAAGCTCGCCTGGCGGGGACGTTCAGCCTCGAAATACGCCGGAAGAGGAAGAAAAACGCGAGTACATGTTTCATGCTATCACTGAGAAACGGACATTGCATCAACAGTTGGAAGACCAGTTGCGTTTTCTCGACTTGGAGGAATATCTGGAGAACGCTTGTCAATTGGTGATTGACACCGTGGATGATGATGGGTATATCAAAACACATCCGGCAGACCTTTCTATGGCAGCGGGATTACCCTTGGAACAAGTGGAAAATGCGATACAGATTGTGCAGAAATTCGAACCGGCCGGTGTCGCCGCAAGAGACCTGAGAGAACGATTCCTGATTCAGCTGGAACGGAAAGGTCAGAAGGATACCCTCGCTTACAAAGCTGTTGCAGAATATTGTAACGAGTTAGCCGAAAACCGCTTGCGTGAAATAGCCCAGAAACTTGGGATCGAGATGCCGGAGATGAAAGATATCTTTGAAGTGCTGAAATCCCTCGACCCCTGTTTGTCAGAGGCCCCGGCCCACACAGAAGCCACGTATGTTATGGAAGAAGTTACAGTCGAAAATAAATCAGATGGCCCCCAGGTGAAAGTGAAAAATGATATGTTGCCGAGTGTCAGTATCAGTGCACATTATAAAAAGCTTCTTTCCGATCCGAATGTGCAGAAACAGACGAAGCAATATATTAAAGAGAAAATTAAAGCCGCGACGTCTTTCATAGAAAATCTATCCCAACGCCAACATACGTTAGAACGGATTTCCAGATGTATTGTTGACTATCAGACCGAATTTTTTAAGTATGGGCCATCGTACTTGAAACCTATGACAATGGCAAAAGTAGCGGAGAGTGCAGGGGTCCACGAGACAACTGTAAGCCGGAGCGTGGCTGGAAAATACTTGCGTTGTGATTATGGTTTGTTCCCGTTGCGCGACTTTTTCTCCACAGGTTATGCAGCTAAGGACGGGCAAAGTGTATCAAACCGTGTTGTAAGTAATAAAATCCGAGAATTGATTACGGCGGAAGACCCGACTAAGCCGCTCTCGGATACGAAGATCGCAAAAGCGTTGAATAAGGAAGGCCTGGATGTGGCTCGACGCACAGTTGCCAAGTATCGGGAACAGATGAAAATACTCCCCTCGAGCAAAAGGCGACGCTATTGGTAAGTGAAAAGAAGAAGCGTCTTTGCACGAAACCAGGAATCACTGTCATAAAAAAATTGTTCAATTAACTGTTTGAAAAGGACTTATGTATGCTTGTCTTAACACGCCGCGTGGGCGAATCGATCGTTATTGGTAACAATATCACGGTCAACATTGTACAGATGCATGGGGAACAGGTTCAGGTAGGCATTTCCGCCCCCAGTGATATTCCCGTCTATCGCCTTGAGCTGTATAAACAGGTCAGCAACGAGAATGTGAAGGCAGCGACGAACCAGACAGACCTGGATAAGGGGTTGGGGCTGAACAGTGAGTCTTCTCAGGAGGGAGAAAGCAAGTCGGGAGACCAGTCCTGATCCCATCCTACTCGCGATCTTACTCGTGTTCGCGTTTAAATCTTACTCGCGATCATAATCGAATGTTGTTCTTATTTCAGACATTCCGCCAAAAAATCCGAATTCGATTACGACAACGAACCGAACAATGCCATTGATCAATCAATGTTTTTTCCTTTGCGGGCTCTGCGACTTTGCGAGATAATATCGTGTGTGCGTTATCTCTCTTTGGAGACAATTTTTTCTCTCGCTAAGCTCGCTGAGGTTGCCAAGAAGCTTAGAACAAACTGCCATTTCTCGCCGTTATTCGCGCCTTGGCGAGAGTAAATTGTTAAATTTCCCGCTTGTTCCTTTCGCATATTTCGCATATTTCGTGGTTTGAGAATCGGGATGCGTCAATCGACGGACTGATTAAAGCGCGACTTAGCCCGCATATTGCAATATCCGGGTTAGCGGGAGGGCGATACAGTGGATGCAGGCATGGGAAGGGGTGGTGACATCTGTCACACCATTAAATATTTGCTGTCGTTCTTGCCGCTTTTAAGTTCGCAATTTCCGTCATTGCCCGATTGAAACAGTCGGGACAATATCCATGCGAGTATTGTCTATTGCGCTTCAGCCTCTCTTTATTCCATCCATCGGCTGATTTTATCCGTCCGCAGACACAGCATTGGACTGTAATATCTTTTTTAGCCATGTCCTTTCTCCCTTTTTTATTTACTTAAATCCTTTTATAATTTCCGGCTTTACTCATTACTGTATTTTAACGCACTTTGCGTGCCAACAATGAGAACTGCGGAACCAGCCGGCTCCGATAACCTTGCTGTTATATAAAACACCGTTCTTGGTTAACTGTGTTATTTGTTCTTCGTTGACTTCAAAATTCAAAAGTCAAAATTCGCGACAGCCTAAGCCGGATATTGCACGAATCGTCAGTGCCGTAGATGTTTCCAATGCAAGATGAAGCTGTAGTGCCTACTGCGAAACGCAGGATTGGAAGCAGATGCGGTGC
>Ga0207714_1001862_pt1 | contig 13291 bp, 16 predicted proteins | sample PonA232FremontCA_2_FD_187270 | JGI IMG/M metagenome (GOLD analysis project Ga0207714, IMG submission 187270) | Marine sediment microbial community from Fremont, CA, USA - Pond A23 Sediment 2 (SPAdes) | ecosystem: Environmental > Aquatic > Marine > Unclassified | place: USA: Fremont, California... | reverse complement strand
CCACGAACAGCCCCGCGCACTCCGGCAGTGTCTTAGCGGCCGGATCGACGAACTCGGCGGTTCCGTCGACATCGGATCGGTCGGTGACCTCTCCCCGTCCGGCGTCCAGTTCGTCGCCTGTGGGACATCCTACCACGCCGGGCTGTACGCCGCCAACCTGTTCACCCAGGCCGGCGTCCCGGCGCAGACGTTTCTCGCGAGCGAGTACGCCAGTTCGCCGCCGCCGGTCGGTGACGACCTCGTCGTCGGGATCACACAGAGCGGGGAGACCGCCGATACGCTCTCGGCGTTGCGCGAGGCCGCCAACAGGGGTGCGGAGACGCTCGCGGTGACAAACACCGTCGGCTCGACGGCCGCCCGCGAGTGCGATCACGCCCTGTACATCCGTTCGGGGCCGGAGATCGGTGTGGCGGCGACGAAGACGTTCGCCGGACAGCTGGCCGCACTGAACCTGCTCTCGCTGGCGACCGCCGAAGGGGCACAGGCACGTAGCGATGTCGTCCCTGCGCTCCGGGATCTCTCCGGGGATATCCAGTACATTCTGGACAGCTCGCGCGCCGACGAAATCGCCGACATCTACGCCGACTCGAACGCGTACTTCTTCATCGGCCGCCGGTACCAGTTCCCCGTCGCGCTGGAGGGCGCACTGAAACTCAAGGAGATCAGCTACGAACACGCCGAAGGGTTCGCTGCCGGCGAGTTGAAACACGGGCCGCTCGCGCTCGTCACGCCGAACACGCCGGTGTTCGCGCTCGCCATCGGCGACGGCGAGGCTGCACGCAAGACCGTCGGCAACATCAAAGAGGTCGAGGCCCGCGACGCGCCGGTCGTCGCTGTCACGGACGGTCGCAACGATGCGGCGATGTACGCCGACCACGTGCTGGAGGTCCCGGAGACCCACCCGCGCGCTGCTGCGTTGCTCTCGAACGTCCAGTTACAGCTTCTCGCCTACCACATCGCGAACGACCTGGGGCGCCCGATCGACAAACCCCGGAACCTCGCGAAAAGCGTGACTGTGGAGTAATACTGGTGGCTATACATTCGGACAGATATTCGACCCTACGGGGGTGATAGTGATTATTGCGGTAATTTTCGGCACTGCCACGAAAACCAGGCTGCTCCGGCTTTGAAAGAGCAGATCTCTTCTCACCCGGCGGTAAAGACTCGCAATAATCACTATGAGCCGAGCACGGCGAGGCGAACCTCGACAGCAGTTTGCTGTCGGTGGGTCGAAATTCTTCTGCGTTCTATAGCCACCAGTATAAGCTCTCCGTCCTTTCACTGGCGGCCTCAGAACAGAACGATCAGCCGATACAGCCGTCGAGTCGGGAGAGAGACGGCGAAGAGAGTCGTGGTTGCCCGCCTGGAAGTTACTCTTGTCGGGTGAGGTGTGCAGACTTCGTGATCAGTGTCTTCGCCTTGCCACCGTCGGTGATCTCGACCTTGTAGGCTTTCCCCTGCTCGCCGACGACGGTGCCGGTCTGGCCGTTGAACCGGGGGTGGAACCGGCCGTCCTGGACGCTCGGATCGATCGAGAGGTGGACTGTGTCACCGTCCTCGAACTGTTCGACCGCCTGCTGTGGCGGGGACGTCCCCTGATCGCGTGGGTCGTTCTGGAGTTTGTGCCGGGTTCCCTGCTGTGGGCCGTTGGAGTTGGGCATAAGTGGACTGGTCTAATCCGTTCGGCGTTATAAAACGTGCGTTCCGACCCGACGGTACCCTTCCGATGGGTTTAAACAGAGCGATAGAAAAGGGGTGAGTGCGGGCTCGTAGATCAGTGGTAGATCATCCCCCTGGCACGGGGAAGGCCTCGGGTTCAAATCCCGACGAGTCCAGCAGTACGAACGATTCGCTCGTTCCGACGAGCCCAGCAGTGCGAACCGAGTTCTGCGAGTGAGAGTCCAGTTGAGGCGGGACCCGGACCATGCAAGACGAGCGTGACGAGGCTGGTGACGGATTCGAAAACAGGAGTATCGGTGACCCGGTCGACGAAACATCGGGACCGTTCCTTTCACTGCAGTGACCATCTTTTAATATATTTCCGTCCGTAGATAGAGAAAAGATGGCTGACAACGGAGATCCGCTCGAGTGGATCGTCTTCCTCGCCCGATCCGAGGCCCGGGTCGACGTCCTCGAGTACCTCACCGAACACGGGGAAACGACACAGTCCGACGTAGCCGCGGAGATCGCTGTGTCGGAGCGGACGATCACACGGACGTTCAACCAGTTCGTCGACCGTGGCTGGGTCGAAACGGAGAGCCGGTCGTACCGGCTGACGTCGGTCGGTGAACTCGTCGCCCGGGAGTTTCTGTCGCTCACCGGATCCTTCCAGGAGATCGAAGCGCTGTCGCCGTTCTGTCGCTGGTTTCCGACCGCAGCGTACGACCTAGACATCTCGAAGCTCCTCGGTGCCGAGGTCACAGCCCATTCGGAGAGCGAACCGTACGCGCCGGCCAGGGCACAGTCACAACTACTCGAACGGACGAACACCTACCGGGCTCTGCTGCCGTCGGTCGATCTGGAAGGGACGGAAGTCGCATACGAGGAGATGAAGGCGGGGAGACTTGAGACGGAGCTCATCGTCCCGCCACGCATCAAGGAGACGATGGGGAACCACGAGTACACCCCGCTCCTCCGGGAGCATATCGCGGCCGGCCGGCTTGTCCTCCGCGTCGCCGAGCACGTTCCGGAGTTTCACCTCGGTCTGGCCGACGATGGAATCGTCCAGATCGGTGTCGAAGACGATTCCGGGTTGCCCCGGGCCCTCGTCGAGACGACCGATCCCGATGTCCGGTCGTGGGGGGAGGAGATCTACAGCGAGTACCGGGCACAGAGCACGACTGTCCCGGAAACGGATCTCTGTTGATACTCGCGTCGACTGGCCGAGATGGAACTGTCCCCACGGAGACCAGGCTCGCAGCCTCTACTATCGGCCACCTTCGTCGAACTGGTCGGGCCCGGTGATGGCTCGAAACGGGTAGCCGGGAGATCAGAAAACGTACTCGTCGTCATGGCCCATCATTCCGTCGTCCTCGTACCCACCTGGGCTCTCGTCCTCGTCGACCGGGCCACTCGTCTTGTAGGCTTTCATTCCTGTGGAGAGCAGATCCTCGATCGCCTCTTCACGGTTGAGAAATTCACCCTGCTCGACCATCTGGGCGATCTGCATCTCTAAATGCTCCGGAATTGTAATCTCGACTTTTGGCATCGGAACAGTGGCACCTTCGACTATGGTGTATTTATAGTTGACGGGGAGTTATCTCCGTCGGACACGACCACCGGGCACGTATGTGAGACGCTCGCTGTCGGTCGTCCGGTGGCTGATTCCGTGCCGACCCCCGCCCGGGCCGCCACCGCCCGACCGTATCGGGAAGTGTGTTAACGGTCCTCAGAACACTACTATATTCCTTCGGTTGCAAGGTGGGGACGACAATGAAAAAACAAGAGCTCATTCATCTTCACGGACTTCTCGCACAGGTACAGACACATTACGAGCAGGATACCGGAAATAGCGTCGAGAAAAGCGAGTACGCCGCTCTCGGTGTCGAACCGACATCGATTCACAAGTCCAAGACAGAGCACAAGGAAGCCGTCGCCGCGCTGGCACACTGTCTCACTGACGAGATGACCGAGGACAAACCAGAACGAACCGCGGCAGCCGCCGACTGATCGGATCTTTTCGACACCCTCGCGTCAGCAGTCTCGATCCCGGCCAGCGCGTCGTCACTCGATCGAGCGACGACCTGCAGTGTCACTCGGGTCCGAGCAGTTCGTTCACGATCCGTTCGGGATCGAACCGTTCGAGATCGTCGTACTCCTGGCCCGTTCCCAGGAACAGGATCGGTTTGTCGATGACGTGGGCGATCGAGATCGCCGCGCCACCGTCCTGATCCGCGTCGGCTTTCGTGAGAATCGAGGCGTCGATCTCCGCCGCGTCGTTGAACTCCGCGGCCCGGTTGACCGCGTCCTGGCCGGCGACAGCCTCGTCGACGAAGACGGTCATATCCGGATCGATGACACGGTCGATCTTCGCGAGCTGGTCCATCAGGTCGTTGCTCGTGTGGAGACGTCCCGCCGTATCGCCGAGTACGACGTCCACGTCGTTCGCGTTGGCGTACTCCACGGCGTCGTAGATGACCGCGGCTGGATCCGACCCCTGTTCGTGGGTGATGAGCTTCCGGTCCAGGGTGTCGGCGTGCTCCTGGAGCTGTTCGTTCGCGCCCGCCCGGTAGGTGTCCCCGTTCGCGAGCACCGAGGAGTAGCCTCTGTCTTCGAGATACTTCGAGAGCTTGGCGATCGTGGTCGTCTTCCCGACACCGTTGACGCCGGTGAACGTGATGACGAAGGGTTTCTCCGCGTTCGCGATCCGCTCGTCGAAGTCGAACTGGCCGACGTCGATCACGTCGTACAGCGACTCCCGCAGTGCATCTTCGACGATGCTGCCGGTGCTCTGGAGACGGCTGCGTGTCTCGCCGGTGAGATTCTCCTCGATCCCGTTCAGGATCTCGATTGTCACTTCGAGTTCGACGTTGCTGTCGAGGAGCGCGACTTCGAGTTCGTCCAGATGTTTCTGGAGTTCCGCTTCGTCGATGACGGTCTTTCCGGTCGCGAACGCTTTCGCCCGCTCTGTCAGTCCGGGCGAGGAACTGCCCCCACTTTCGGACGCTGCCGGCTCCGTGTCGGCCGGTTCGTCTCCGGCGTCGGCGTCCGGCTCCGCCGATCCATCCCCGGTCGGTGTCTCACCGGCGTCCGAGTCGGTCAGTTCGTCCCCGGTTTCGCCAGCCTCGGCGGCGGAGCTATCCCCCGCTTCGACCGGCTCCGCGTCGGCAGTCGGGGAGCCGGCGTCGGCACTCCCGGCAGTCGTTCCGTCGGGGTCCGGCTGGGCTTCCTCCTCGACGTCTTCGATGTCAGCTTCCTCTTCGACGTCTTCGGTGAAGCTACTCAGTTTGTCTTTTAATCCATCGAACATCGGCAGGGGTTACTCGTCCTGTTGCTGTTGTTGCTGCAACTGCTGCATCTGCTGGGCCTGCATCTGTTCTGCTTCCTGTTCGAGTTGCTCGGTCTGGGTCTCGATCTCCGCGATGTCGGACTGGATGTCCTCGATACGGTCGTCGAGTGTTCCTTTCTTGGATTCGAGCGAGCTTTTCGCGCCCGCCTGATCCCGTTCCGCGGCGTAGTCGGCGCCGAGATCGACGATCACTTCGTCGATATCTTGGACTTCGGCACGGAGGTAGGCGCCGCCGCCGAGCGGGACCTGCACCGTCGATCCGGAGTCGAGGGTTTCGATCGCTTCGATGGCCTCGTCGATCTCTCGTTTCTCCTCCCGGAGCCCCTCGATTTCCCCCTGAAGGGCCTCCTTGTGCTGTTCGAGTTCTTCGATCTGCTGTGCGACCTGCTGCATCTGTCCGCCGCCGCCGCCACCACCGAGGCTCATGCTGACACCTCCGCGATATCGACCTGCGTGCGCTTGAGGCCGTGGCGCGAGCCGAACTCCGCGTAGACGTGTTCGACTGCGACGTCTTCGTTCTCCGCTTCGAGTGCTTTCTCGAAGGACTGCCATCCATCCCGGGCCTTCCAGCGACCGGTAACGGTGTATTCGTCCATGTCACCTAATGGGCCATCGACGCGGAAGAATCTTCCTACTTGGGTGACCGAGCCGTTTGCCGGGGACCCGACTCTCTCGCCGCCCCAATCTACGTCGTTTCGTCTGTCTCGGCAGCGTCCGGTAACTTCTTGTCGACGGCTTTCTCGACGGTTTCCTCGACGGTGTCTTCGACTTTCTCGCCGACAGCCTGTTCGACAGTCTCCTCGACGGTGTCTTCGACAGTCTCCTCGACGGTGTCTTCGACTGTCTCCTCGACGGTGTCTTCGACTTTCTCGCCGACAGCCTGTTCGACGGACTCCTCGACGGTATCTTCGACAGTCTCCTCGACCGTTTCCTCGACGGTTTCGCCGACGGCCTGTTCGACGGTGTCTTCGACTTTCTCGCCGACAGCCTGTTCGACAGTCTCCTCGACGGTGTCGCCGACCGACTCCTCGACACCCTCCGTGACACTCTGTTCGACAGTCTCCTCGACGGTGTCACCCATACTCGCTTCGACCTGTTTCTCGACGGCATCCTCGACGGTCCGGTCGACCGACTGGCCGACCTCCTTCTCGACGGCGTCACCGACGCTTTTCTCGACAGTGTCTTCGACCTGTTCGCCAACAGTGTCTTCGACGGTGTCCCCGACGGCACTCTCGACTGTCTCCTCGACAGCCCGCGTCATCCAGTCCGGGTCGAACCGACCCATCTTCCAGACGACGTGCAGCGCATACGAGACGAGCACACCGAGTGCGAACGCGATCCCGGTCTGCCGGCCGACGACTGCCATCAGGACGACAGCGACGAAGATCAGTACACCGTACGAGAGATCTATGAGCGCATCTATCCGATTTGGTTCCATACTCCGGATTTGTCTGGCTCCCGTTAATTGTTTCCGAAACGCAACTGAACGCTGGTGTTTTTGCTGTTTCTGAACGGGGGAACACGGCGTCGATGCCAGGAGATAGTTACTGTTAACTCTCGTGACCTAGACCAATACTGTAATGAGCGGAACATCTGCCCCGCGGATCCTCGTCCCCGTGGGCGACTCGGTCACCCTCCGGAACACGGTCGCGTACGTCGTCCGGCAGATGGCCGACACGGGCGACGGCGAGCCGGCGGTGCACTTTGTCTTTCCGACCCGATGGCAGACCCGCAGACCCGACGAGGAGGCAGCCGAGGCGGCCGAGGAGCTTCTCGACCGGATCCGGACCTGGGTCCGGGAAGACCTGGATATCGCTGAAAACGAACCGACCCCCTTTCCGGTCACGACGGAACTCATCGCCACCGACGAGTACCTCTTCAGCTACCGGGATTACGCGGACTCGCTCGTGGGGTACGCGCGTGAACACGACCTCGATCACATCGTGTTCGATCCCGAGTACAACCCAGACGGGCAGGGGCCGCTGCTCACCCCGATCGAGTCCGAACTCGACAACGTCGACGACATCAGCTACGAGCAGGCACCGGTCGAGCGGGAGGTCCGCGGCCGGCGGCTCCTCTCGGGGATCCGGAGTCTCAACACGTTCCTGGCGACGTTCGCGGTCTCCTTTCTTTTCTACCAGTTCATCGGCGGCTTCCACGGAACGTTCGACTACGTCACCGGCGCGATCAGCGCCACGATCGTCGCGGCGGTCCTCTCCGGGATCACCTTCGCCGGGGAGTTCCGCCCGCTCCGCGCGGTGCAGACGTTCCTCCGGATGCTCCTCTATCTCCCCTTCCTGCTCTGGGAGATCGCGAAGGCGAACCTGCAGGTGGCGTACATCGTCCTCCACCCGTCGCTGCCGATCGATCCGAGCGTCGAGCGCGTGCGCCCGGCCGTCCCGATCGGTTTCCCGGTGACACTGCTCGCGAACAGCATCACGCTGACGCCGGGGACAGTGACGATCGATATCCGCGACCGGGAGTTCTACGTCCACGCCCTTTCGGGCTCGTCGCGCGAGGGGTTGTACGACGGCTATCTCGAACGGGCCGTCCGGTTCGTCTTCTTCGGTCGCAGTGGCCTCAGAATCGGGACCCTCCGCGAGCGCGGCCAGGCCGAGGAGGGCGAGGAGTCACAACCGGTCGCCGACGGAGGTGAGTCGCAGTGACGCTCGTCGGCAACGGACTCGTCGGTGATGTCTTCCTGGCGCTGCTCGGTGCGTTCATCCTCACGGCGGTCGTGGCGATGTACCGCGTGGTCCGCGGGCCGACGACACAGGACCGTGTCATCGGTGTCAACGCCGTCGGGACGACCACCGTCATCATCATCACGCTGATCGCGGTGGCGTTCGACGAACCGTCGTTTCTGGACATCGCGATCGTCTACGCGCTGTTGAACTTCCTCATGAGTATCGCGATCTCGAAGTTCACGGTCGAGCGGGGTGGTGTGCTGTGAGCCTGCTGGGGTGGGGCGCCGTCGCGCTCGTCTCCGCGGGGCTTTTCTTCACGTTCGTGGCCGCCGTTGGCCTCATCCGGTTACCTGATCTGTACACCCGGGCCCACGCGACGTCGAAAGCCGACACGCTCGGCACGCTACTCACACTCGCTGGCGTCGCCCTGGTCTTCCAGGCGAACGTCCCGCGGGTAAAACTCTTCGTACTGGCGGTGTTCATGCTGGTCACGACGCCGACGGCGACACACGCGATCACGCGTGCCGCCCACGATCAGGGGATCGAACCCTGGGCACTCGACGGGGGTGAGGAGGAGTGATCACACTGCTCGAAGCGGCGCTGCTGGCGTTCGTGCTAGTGAGCGCGGCCGCGACTATCGTCCTCCGGGACGTACTCGCGGCGATCGTCGCCTTCGGCGCGTACAGTCTCGGCCTCGCGATGCTGTGGCTCACGCTCCAGGCGCCCGACGTCGCACTCACGGAGGCCGCTATCGGGGCTGGCGTGACGACCGTTCTGTTCATCCTGACGCTCACGAAGACGGTCCGACCGCCGACAGAGGAGTCGGTTTTCACACCGATCAACTGGTCGGCGGCGGGGGTCGCCGTCCTCTTCGCCGGCGCCCTGCTATGGACCGTGCCGGCGATCCCGGCGATCGGCGATCCCACTGCGCCCGCCTGGACGAACCCGGAGGTTACACAGTTCTACCTCGAAAGCGCCTACAAGGAGACCGGCGTCGAGAACGTCGTGACGGCGGTTCTCGCCGCGTACCGTGGCTTCGACACCTTCGGCGAGGCGGTGGTCGTCTTCGCTGCCGGCGTCGCCGTACTGGTCGTCATCAGGGAGGAACAGTTCACATGAGCGAACGTAACACCGAACGAAGAGAGCGCCCGTACACCGAAAGCAGCGTTATCATGAGTACCGTCAGAGTCGTCGCTCCCTTCGTTTTCACGTACGGCCTGTTCGTGATGTTCCACGGTGCCGATTCCTCGGGTGGCGGCTTCCAGGGCGGCGCGATTATCGCCGCGATGGTGCTCATGCTCGCGTTTGCCTTCGGGATCGAACCGACACGGCGGTGGTTCAAGAACACGGCCATCGTTCTGCTCGCGACCGGGGGCGTCCTCGCCTTCCTCTTTATCGGTATCGGGCCGCTCGTGCTGGGTGGTACCTTCCTCGAATACGAGGTGTACGGCTTCAAGAAAGCCACGAAGTACGGGATCGAGGGCGTCGAGCTCGGGATCGGTGCGGTCGTCGCCAGCGTCATCTCCGGGCTCTTTTTCGCTATCGCCCGCGGCTTCGAGTTCACGGAGGGGCAGTTATGATCGATCTCCTGACGACGAAGTACAACTACATTGCCGCCATCCTGCTCATGGCCGGCGGTCTGTACATGGTGGTCGGCGACAGGAACCTCGTTAAGAAGGTGATCGGGATGAACCTCTTCCAGACGGGCATTTTCCTGTTTTTCATCACGACGGCGTTCGTCGAGGACGGCCGGCCGCCGGTCATCCAGGAGGGGACCGAGACCTACGTCAGCCCGCTCCCCCACGTCCTCATCCTCACCGCGATCGTCGTCGGTGTGAGTCTGACAGCAGTCGCGCTGACGCTCATCATCCGCATCTACAGCGAGTACGGCACGCTCAGAGAAGACGTCATAACGGAGATGGAAACCGATGACTGATGCGATCGTCCTCGCGGTTGTCGTACCGATCTTCGGGGCGATGCTCTCGCTCATCGCCGGCCTTCGGTTCGACCGGTCGGGGTGGGCCATCGCCGCGCTCACCTGCCTCGGACAACTGGCAACCGCCGGGATCATCCTGGCGACGGTCGTCCGGGACGGCCGCCAGGCCTACGCGCTCGCCGGCTTCCAGCCACCGGCCGGGATCGAACTCGTCGCGGACGGCCTCTCCGCACCCGTAGTGGTCCTGATCGCCGCCGTCTCGCTCGCGGTCGTCGTCTACGCCAGGCAGGCTGGTCCGCGCGGGAACGCCTTCTACACTGTCTACCTGCTTCTCTGCGGCGGGCTTGCCGGCGTCGCGCTCACGGGTGACATCTTCAACATGTACGTCTTCCTCGAGATCACGGGCCTGGCGGCGTACGCGCTGGTCGCGAGCGGTGACTCGACCCGTAGCGCCGTGGCGGGGCTGAAATATCTCGTCCTCGGGACGATCGGCGCGTCGCTTTTCCTCCTCGGTGCGGGGTACGCCTACATCGCGACGGGCACGCTGAACATGGTCGATCTCTCGGAGCAGCTGGCGGCCGCGGGCTACGACTCGCGGCTCGTACTCGGCGCGTTCGGCCTCCTCGTAACCGGCTTGCTCGTCAAGGTCGCGCTGTTTCCGGTCCACACCTGGCAGCCAAAGGCGTACTCCAGTGCCCCCGACAGCGTCAGTGTCTACATCTCGGCACTGGTCTCGACGGTCGCGGCCTACGCCGTCGCCCGCGTGCTGTTTACGGTCTTCACGCCGGCGTTTTTCGCCGCGAACCCGGTCGCACAGACGGCCCTCCTCTACGCGGCAGCGGTCAGTATCGTCGCCGGGAGCGTGCTGGCGATCCTCCAGCGCGATCTCAAGCGGATGCTCGCGTACTCCTCCGTCTCGCAGTTCGGGATGGTGGTCGCCGGCTTCGCGCTGCTCTCGCAGTCGGCGGCCGTCGGCGGCGTCATCCACCTGATCGGTCACGCGGTGCTGAAAGGCGGGCTGTTCGCGGCCGTCGGCGTCGTGGCCGCACAGACCGGCGCCCGCAGCGTCGACGAGTACGCCGGACTCGCCGGCCGTGCGCCCCTGTCGGCCGCGCTCGTCGCCGTCCTCGGGCTCTCGCTCGTCGGCGTCCCACCCAGTGTCGGCTTCGTCGGGAAGTTCTACATCGCCGTCGGGGCCGTCGAGGCCGGGGAGTGGCCGATCGCTGTGGTTATCTTCGTCAGTACGGTGCTGACGCTTGCGTACTTCGCGCGGATCATCGAGCGGATGTACTTCGCTCACTCCTCGCCCGACACCGCGGTTGAGGGAGGCGAGGACGTCGCGGCCGACGGCGGTGGTCCCCCGGGCAGTGTCGCCGGCGACGGTGACGGCGTCACCCCCGAGATGGTCGCCGTCGTCGTGGTCGCCGCCGTCGTGGCGGTGACACTCGGCTTCGCCGGCAGTGCGATCGAGAGCTTCCTCGAACCGACGCTCACGGAGGTGTTCGGCCGATGACCGAGGTCACCTCCCTGCGCCCGCTCGCCGCGGTCCTCGTTTCGGCGGTCGCGATCCCGCTCATCCTCGGCTCCGGCCGGCGACAGAACGTCCGGGAGTTCTGGACGATCCTCGTGGCGCTGGCCAAAGTCGCCATCGTCGGCAGCATGGTGCCGGGTGTCCTCGACGGGACGGTGTACGTCACTGATCTCGGCGAGTACGTCGCCGATGTCGGCTTCGTCCTGCGTGTCGATCCGCTGGGGCTGCTCTTCGGTCTGCTGGCGAGTCTGCTGTGGGTCATCACGAGTTTTTACAGCATCGGCTACATGCGCGGCCTCAGCGAGGACTCACAGACGCGGTATTTCGCCTCCTTCGCGGCGAGTGTGAGCACTGCGATCGGCGTCGCCTTCGCGGGCAACCTGGTCACACTGTTCATCTTCTACGAGCTGTTGACCGTCGCGACCTACCCGCTGGTCGCCCACGACGAGACGCCCGAAGCGCGTGCTGCCGGCCGGAAGTACCTCGCGTACACCTTCCTCGGCGGCGTCGCCGTACTCGCGGGGACGGTGCTCGTGCTCTGGCTCGCCGGGACGACGACGTTCACCCCCGGCGGGATCGACGCACTCGCCACCGAGGACCCGGCTTTCGCACGGCTCGCGTTCGCACTGCTGGCCGGCGGGTTCGGCGTCAAGGCCGCGCTGATGCCAGCCCACTCCTGGCTCCCCGACGCGATGGTCGCGCCGACGCCGGTGTCGGGCCTGCTACACGCCGTCGCGGTCGTCAAAAGCGGTGTGTTCGGCATCGCTCGCGTCACACTGGACATCTTCGGTCCGGAGGCGATGCAGGACCTCGGTGTCGGAGTCGTGCTCGCGGCCGTCGCCGCGTTCACGCTACTCACTGCGAGTGTCATCGCGCTCAGGAAGGACAATCTCAAGCGCCGGCTGGCCTACTCGACGATCAGCCAGCTCTCCTACATCGTGCTCGGACTCGGGGTGCTCTCAGGCGAGGCTGTCGTCGGGGCCTTGCTGCACATCCCCGCACACGCGTTCATGAAGCTCACACTCTTTTTCTGTGCCGGTGCGATCCACGTCGAGACACACACGGACGACATCTCGGATATGGCCGGCATCGGGAGGCGGATGCCGCTGACCATGGTCGCTTTCGCCGTCGCTGCTGCGGGGATGGCCGGTATTCCGCTGGTCGCGGGCTTCGTCAGCAAGTGGTATCTGCTGATCGGGAGCGTCAGCGCCGGACAGGAGATCTTTGCGGTGGCACTTCTCGTCTCGGGGATGCTCAACATCGCGTACTTCTGGCCCATCGTCTACCAGGCCTTCTTCGAGAGCCCCGACGCGCACGACGAGAAACCGCTGATCGAGTCGCCATTCGGCGGGCTGTTCGGTGCCGGGTCGGCCGACTCCCCGGCGGAGAAATCCGTCACGACCGACGGCGGCGCGCCCCACGACGAGCACGACGAACACGACGAACCGACCGAAGCTAACGCCGACGACTCGGATCAGGATGACCACGTCGACGAGGACCACGACGACCACGGCCACCACATCGGCGGGCCGCCGCCGGGTGGGTGGGACCGCCGGAACTGGCGGGGGAACGAGTCGACCTGGTTCATGCTCGGGCCGATCCTCGCGGCGGCAGCCGGCGCGCTCGCGCTCGGGATCGTCCCCGCGACGGCGATTTTCTTGCAGATCGTCGAGGAGGTCGCGATCAACGTGGGGGTGATGCCATGAGCACGCTCGGTACCGTCCCACCCGGACTCGTCGTCATCGCCGCAGCACTGCTCGTCCCGCTTTGCTCCCGGCGTGTCGGGCACGCGCTCGGGCTGGCGGCGACAGTCGGCGTCGTCGGCTGGGCTGGCGTCATCCCGGCGGGAACGTACCTCGACGTGCAGTTCCTCGGCTTCGAGGCCATCCTCTTCAACGTCGACGACTTCTCGCGGCTGATGGCGCTGATCTTCGCGTTCATCGGCGCGATCGGTGTCATCTACTCCTACGCGACGGAGGCGGAGAACCGACAGACAGCCTTCGCACTCGGCTACGTCGGAACCAGTATCGGGGCCGTCTTCGCCGGCGACTGGCTCACCTTCGTCTTCTTCGTCGAACTGATGGGTGTCGCGTCGACCCTGCTGGTCTGGCAGTACGGTGGCGAGGCGG
>Ga0207714_1001861_pt1 | contig 13295 bp, 10 predicted proteins | sample PonA232FremontCA_2_FD_187270 | JGI IMG/M metagenome (GOLD analysis project Ga0207714, IMG submission 187270) | Marine sediment microbial community from Fremont, CA, USA - Pond A23 Sediment 2 (SPAdes) | ecosystem: Environmental > Aquatic > Marine > Unclassified | place: USA: Fremont, California... | reverse complement strand
CGTCTGTTCGTCCGTCGGCTCGCGGGGAGCGACCGCTCGCCGGCGAAACGAATAGGATTCTCTGGTCCATTTTGATGGACGTGTACGCCGGACTGAAGAACACTCCCTGTTGTCTGTGCGGGCGCGACGACACGCACACCCGGATCGCGGTCCCGCCGCGGGCGCTCACGCTCATGGAAAACAGCGGGCCGATCGCGTGGCGCGACGTCGTCGGGACGGTGACGCTCCGCTTCTGTGCCGACGACTGGGCCCTCGTGAGCGACCTCGCGATCGAGGCGAACACCCACCCGCTCTCGCGGTGTAACGCGGCACACGTCTCGTTAGACCTCCGGGAGGACCACGAGGCACTGCTGTCCGCGACGAAGTCCGCGACCGACCAGACCGAACTTGAGTCCCGGCTGGAACGCGAGGCCGAGGCGACGCTGGACGCGGTCGACGACCCGTACACCGAAGAGCGCGACGTCGTCGAGGCGGTCGTCACGCTGCGCGCGCTCGACGCGCTCGGGGTTCGCGAGGGCTCAGACCGCACCGGCGAACTCGCCGCCGACGACTGAGCCGCCGGCCCGTCACCGTCGGATCTCGAACCCCGTCTCGCCGTCCGGCTCGCCGTACTCGACGTCGACCGAGTCGACCTCGGCGGCCGGGCTCCCGGTCTCACACCACGCGACGAGGTCGCGGACGTCGCGTTCCGCCCCCTCGAAGACGGCCTCGACGCGCCCGTCGTCGCGGTTCCGCACCCAGCCGTCGACCCCGCGCTCCCGGGCCGCGTCGCGGGTCGACGCGCGGTAGTAGACCCCCTGGACCCGGCCGGAGACGAACACGTGTGCGCGAACGCGGCCTGTCATCGCCGGTCCGTACGGCCGGCGGCGAATTAATCCCCCGGCCGCGGTCGCCGGCACACCGCCGTCGCTTCACCCGCCCGCCGTGGCCGCGACCGACGGCTTCTAACTCGCGGCCGTCGAGCGTGCGGGTATGGACCTGTTCGGAACCGCGGGGATCCGCGGGAGCACAGCGGACCGCGTCACGCCCGAACTCGCGCTCGCGGTCGGGCAGGCGGTGGGCGCGGAGATCCGGTCGCGAGACGCGTCCGGCGCGCGGGACACAGACGCGCTCGAACCGACCGCCGTCCTCGCCCGTGACGGCCGGGAGACCGGGCCGGCGCTCGCGGCCGCGACCGCCGCGGGGCTCGCCGCCGCCGGCGTCGCGGTCGAACGCGCCGGCCGCCTCCCGACGCCGGCGCTCGCACACGCCTCGCGCGGGCGCTACGGGGTGATGCTCACCGCGTCGCACAACCCGCCGACGGACAACGGGATCAAGCTGTTTCGGGACGGCAGGGAGTTCGACCGAGAGCTGGAGCGGGCGGTCGAGTCGCGGGTCGGCGACGATCCGTCCGCCGCCGACTGGGACGCGTGGACGGAGCCCGTCCGTACCCGCCCACTCGCCGAGTACCTCGGCGACGTGCGCGAGTACGCGGGGCGGTTCGGGGCCGGTCTCGACGGGCTCCGCGTCGCGGTCGACTGCGGCAACGGGATGAGCGGGCCCGCGACGCCGACCGTCCTCCGCGAACTCGGCGCGGAGGTCGTCACGCTCAACGGGAACGTCGACGGCCACTTCCCCGGTCGCGGCAGCAAGCCGACGCCGGAGACGCTCGCCGACCTGCGCGCGTTCGTCGCCGACGCGAACGCGGACGTCGCGGAGCCGGGGCGGCCGACCGGCGGACGCGGCGACGGCGAGGGAACCGACGGCGGCACGGAGGGGTTCGCGTTCGGGATCGGTCACGACGGCGACGCCGACCGGATCGTGGTCGTCGACGCCGACGGCGAGATCGTCCACGAGGACACCGTCGTCGCGGTGCTCGCGGAGCGGTACGTCGCGGAGAGCGACGCGGCGGACCCGGTCGTGGTGACGACGCCGAACGCCTCCGGTCGGATCGACGAACGCGTCCGCGCGGCCGGCGGGCGCGTCGAGCGCGTCCGGCTCGGCGCGCTCCACGAGGGGATCGCCGCGGTGCGGGACGCCGCCGCGGACGGCTCGAACGCGGCGGCAGGCGACGGCGCGACCCGCGTCGTCTTCGCGGCCGAGCCGTGGAAACACGTCCACGTCGGCTTCGGCGGCTGGATCGACGGCGTGGCCTCCGCGGCGGTGATCGCGCGCCTCGTCGCCGACGAGGGGCTCGACGCGCTCCGCGAGCCGGTTTCGGAGCGCCCCTACCGCAAGGTCAGCGTCCCGTGCCCGGACGACGCGAAGGCGTCGGTGATGGACCGGCTGGAGACGGCGCTGCCGGGCGCGTTCCCCAGCGCCGCGGTCGACACCGACCACGGCGTCCGGCTGGAGTTCGACGACGCCTCGTGGACGCTGGTGCGCCCCTCCGGGACGGAGCCGTACGTCCGGGCGTACGCCGAAAGCGACGACGTCGACGCCCTCGTCGCGGAGGTCGAAGCCGCGGTCGAAGCCGCGGTGCGCGCGGTCGACTCCGAGGCGTGACGGCGCGCCGTCTACGGTTCGAGACCGCCCCGGAACGAGAGCGACGGGCTTATGCCGCGTTCCCGTCCCCTTGCAACCGATATGGATGCTAACCTCGACCGGCGGCGGTTCGTCACGGCGGCAGGCGCGGCCGGCATCGTCGGCCTCGCGGGATGCAGCGGCGGTCCGAGCGGCGACGGGGCGGACGGCGACGACGGGGCGGACGGCGACGAGCCCGCGGCGAACGTCGGGATGGTGTACGCGACGGGCGGTCTCGGCGACGGGTCGTTCAACGACCAGGCACAGCAGGGCGTCCAGCGGGCGGAGTCCGAGCTGGGAATCTCGTATCAGGAGGCGCAGCCGGACGAGGTGGCGCAGTTCAGCGGCTTCCAACAGCAGTTCGCTGAGTCGAGCGACCCGGACTACGACCTCGTCTCGTGTATCGGCTTCCTCCAGGCCGACTCGCTGTCGGAGACGGCCGCGTCGTACCCAGACCAGGCGTTTATGATCGTCGACGAGGTCGTCGAGAGCGACAACGTCGCGAGCTACACCTTCCGGGAACACGAGGGGTCGTACCTCGCGGGCTTGGCCGCGAGCCTGCTCACGACCCGAGACTTCGCCGCCGGCGCGGGGTCGACCGCGGGCGACGCTGCGAGCGTCGGCTTCGTCGGCGGCGTCGAGTCGGACCTGATACGGAAGTTCCAGGCGGGGTTCGAGGCCGGCGTCGCCGCCGGCGGCGACGACGTCGGCGTCGAGGTGAACTACACCGGGAGCTTCAACGACTCCGCGGCGGGCCGCGAGGCGGCGACCGCGATGTACGACAGCGGCGTCGACATCGTCTACCACGCCGCGGGCAACACCGGAACGGGGGTCTTCCGGGCGGCACAGGAGGAAGGGAGGTTCGCGATCGGCGTCGACCGCGACCAGTCGATCACGCGGCCCGACTACGCCGACGTCATCCTCGGGAGCGTGGTCAAACGGGTCGACACCGCCGTCTACAACGCGATCGAGGCGACGGTCAACGACGAGTTCCCCGGCGGGTCGAACGTCGCGCTCGGACTCGACAACGAGGGCGTCGCACTCGTCTACGGCGACCAGCTCGGCTCCGAGATCCCGGGCGACGTCAGGGACGCGGTCGCGACCGCCCGCGAGGAGATCATCGCCGGCGAGATCGACGTTCCCGCCGAGGTGTAGGCCGAGCGAACGGCGCGGAGACCAGCTCAACGGCGGGTACGCCGCGCGACGCGGGCCCGTCGACGCCGGGCGACGCGTATCCAAAGGTATTCAATCGGCCTCAAACCAGAGAGAGTCACGTAATGGTCTCAGCCGTCCACCTCGACGGTATCACGAAGCGGTTCCCCGGAGTCGTCGCGAACGACGACGTCGACCTCGAGGTCGAGCGTGGCACCGTCCACGCTCTCTTGGGCGAGAACGGAGCGGGGAAGACGACGCTGATGAACGTGCTCTACGGGCTCTACGAGCCCACGTCGGGGACGGTCCGGATCGACGGGGAGTCGCGCGCGTTCGACTCGCCGCGGGACGCGATCGACGCCGGGATCGGGATGATCCACCAGCATTTCATGCTCGTCGACCCGATGACCGTCACCGAAAACGTCACGCTCGGCAGCGAGCCGCGAAAGTGGGGTGGGCTCGCGGTCGACCGGGCGGCCGCGCGGGAGGCCGTCGTCGACCTCGCCGCTCGCTACGGGTTCGACGTCGACCCGGACGCGCGTATCGAGGACGTCTCGGTCGGGGAACAGCAGCGCGTCGAGATCCTGAAGGCGCTGTACCGAGGGGCCGACACGCTGATCCTCGACGAGCCGACCGCCGTGTTGACCCCCCGGGAGGTCACGGAGCTTTTCACCGTGCTGTCGGAGCTCACCGCCCAGGGGAAGACGGTCATCTTCATCACCCACAAACTCGGGGAGGCGATGCAGGCGGCCGACGAGATCACCGTGCTCCGAGACGGTCGGAAGGTCGGTACCGTCGACGCGGCCGCGACCGCCCGCGAGGAGCTCGCGGAGCTCATGGTCGGCCGCGAGGTGCTCTTGGACGTCGACCGCGAGCCGGCCGAGACGGGCGACGTCGTCGCCGCCGTCTCGGATATCGTCGTCGACGACGACCGCGGGGTCCGGGCGGTCGACGGCGTCTCGTTCGCGGTTCGGGCGGGCGAGGTGTTCGGGATCGCCGGCGTGGACGGCAACGGGCAGACGGAGCTCGTCGAGGCGTTGACCGGCCTCCGGGTTCCGGACGGCGGTTCGGTCCGCTTCCGGGGCGAGGACGTGACGGACGCGTCGCGCCGGGAGCGGATCGACGCCGGAATGGCGTACGTCCCGGAGGACCGCCAGGAGCGCGGGCTCGTGTTGGGGTTCGACCTCGTCGAAAACGGGCTGCTCGGGAGCCAGCGCGACCCCGAGTTCGGGTCGAACGGGCGGATCGACTGGCCTGCGACGCGTGACCACGCCGAGGCGATCATCGAGGAGTACGACGTGCGACCGCCGGACGCGGACGCGGGTGCGGCGTCGCTTTCCGGCGGGAACCAACAGAAGTTCATCGTGGGCCGGGAGCTCGAACGCGACCCGGCGCTTGTCGTCGCCTCGCATCCCACCCGCGGCGTCGACGTCGGGTCGATCGAGTTCATCCACGAGCGGCTGCTGGAGCTCCGGCGGCGGGGCGTCGCGGTCGTCCTCGTCTCGTCGAAGCTCGAGGAGGTACAGGGGCTCTCGGACCGGCTCGCGGTCGCGTACGAGGGTGAGTTCGTCGACGTGGTCGACCCCGGCGAGACGACCGAGGAGCGGCTCGGGCTGCTGATGGCCGGAGAGCGTCCCGGCGACGGGGGCGGCGAAGGCGGGAGCGACCGGACGGACCGAGACACACCGGCAGGTGCGCTCGACGACGCCGACGGGGAGCGGCCGTGAGCGCCGCGGACCGCGCGCGCGACGCGCTCGACCGTCTCGCTGAGGCCTCGGCGACCGAGCGGGTGCTGATCAGCTCGGCGGCGCTCGTCCTCTCCGTCCTCGTCGGTGCCGCGCTGGTGCTCGTCGCCGGTCGAATGACGGCGTGTACCGCCGACGAGGCGGTGTACTACTTCGGAACCGGGTTCTGTTACGACCCCGTCGTCGTCTTCGACCGCCTCTTTTTCGGGGCGCTCGGCGACCCGCTCGGCGGCGAGTGGTCGCCGAACGGGCAGTTCGCGGTCACCCTCAGGGAGACGACGCTGCTGCTTTTCACCGGGCTCTCGGTCGCGCTGGCGTTCCGCGCCGGGATCTTCAACATCGGGACGCAGGGCCAGATGGTCGCCGGCGCGCTGGCGACCGCCCTCGGCGTCGGCTGGGCGTCCGCGTTCGTCTCCGGGGCGCTCGCCACCGTCGCGTTGGTCCCGTTCGGGGTTCTCGTCGGGGCGACCGTCGGCGGGCTCTACGGGGCGGTGCCCGGCGCGTTGAAGGCGTACGCCGACGCCAACGAGGTGATCACGACAATCATGCTCAACTTCATCGCGACCGGCGTCGCGCTCTACCTCGTCAGCGGCGTCTTCAAGGACCCGAACAGCGCCGCGAACCAGACCGTCCCGCTCCCGGAGTTCGCGCGGTTCCCGTCCCTACTTTTCGGCGGGCAACAGGACTTCTCGCTCGTCGCGCTGCTGTTCGGGCTCGTCGCCGTCGCCGGACTGTATTACGTTCTCGAACACACGGCGTTCGGGTACGACGTCCGGACGACCGGGGCCCAGCCCGAGGCGGCCGAGTACGGCGGCGTCGACGCCGAGCGCACCGTCGTTGCGAGCTTTGCGCTGTCCGGCGCGCTCGGCGGGGTCGCGGGCGCAATGTACGTGATGATGGTGCTCGGAACGTTCCAGACGGGGATCCCGTCGTACGGCTTCGACGGCATCACCGTCTCGATTCTCGCCGGCAACAACCCGCTCGGCGTCGGCGTCGCCGCGCTGCTTTTCGGGGTGTTGAAAAGCGGGACCACGGTGGTCCAGTTCGCCACCGACGTGCCGCCGCAGCTCGTCGGCGTCCTCCGCGGCCTCATAATCCTGTTCGTGGCGATGCCGGAGTTCTTCCGGCTGCTGGCCCGCGGCCTCCCGGGTCGGAGGTCGGGGCGCGGCCCCGAGGCGGCCGCGACCGACGGCGGTGTCGCGGTCGGCGACGGGACGGCAAGCGGCGAGACGGCCGGAAGCGACGGCGCGGAGGCGGCCGATGAGCGCGGCCGGGAGCGGCGAGACGGAGGCGGCCGATGAGCGACGCCTCCGCTGACCGGGACGACGACGCGGCGCCCGCGGGCGAGCGCGAGGGGCGCTTCGAGCGGTACACGACGCGTACGCTCGTCGCCGGGACGACGGTCGCGGGGGTCGTCACGCTGCTTGTCGCCGGCCTGCTGTTCCCGGACTCGCTCCCCGGGACGCTCGCGGCCGTGCTCACGAGCGGGGACACGCTCGCGGCCGCGCTGCGGCTGTCGGTCCCGATCGCCTTCGCCGCCCTCGGCGGGATCTTCGCGGAGAAGTCGGGCGTCATAAACATCGGACTGGAGGGACTGCTCATCATCTCGGCGTTCGGCGCTATCTACGTCGCCGACGTGACCGGCGGGATCTGGATCGGGTTCGTCGGCGGCGTGGCCGCGAGCACGCTGCTCGCAGCGCTTTTCGCGGTCGTGACGATCGGGTTCCGCGCGGACCAGATCATCGCCGGGCTCGCGGTCTGGCTCATCGCCTTGGGGCTCGCTCCCTTCGCCTCGCAGGTGATCTACGGGAGCCCGAACACGCCGACCGTCGCGACGTCGCCGTCCATCTCGGTCCCGGTGCTCGCGGAGCTGCCCTTCCTCGGCGCGCTGTTTTCGGCGTCGCCGTCGGTGTATCTGCTTTTCGCCGCGGTCGCTCTCTCGTGGTACGTCCTCGAACGAACTCCGTTCGGCCGGTGGATACGGGCGAGCGGCGAGAACCCGGAGGCGCTCGACACCGCCGGCGTGAACGTCACGCGCGTCCGGTACGCGTCGGTGCTGCTCTCGGGCGTGCTCGCGGGGATGGGCGGTGCCGCGCTGTCGCTTGATCTCGGGCAGTTCACCGGCAACGGGCCGACGATGGTCAACGGAAAGGGGTTCATCGCGATCGTGGCGTACCTGTTCGGGAACTACAATCCGGTCGGCGCGTTCCTCTCGACGCTGCTTTTCGCCGGACTGGACGCGGTCCAGACCGTCCTCCAGCTCCAGGGGATCGGCATCCCCCGTCAGCTCATCCGGGTCGCGCCGTTCGTGGTCGTGATCGTCGTGCTCGCCTTGGTCGGCCGGACGCGGCTTCCGGCGGCCGCGGGCGACCACTACGAAACCGAGGAGTGAGCGATTCCGTCCCCGACGGCACGACCGAAACGTGAGCAAAGAGTTTTGCCGGGGGCACGACACGACTCGATAATGAGTATCGACGAGTACGACGCCGTCGTGGCCGGCGCCGGAACCGCGGGCTGTTACGCCGCCGCGACGATCGCAACGGAGGGGCTCGACGTCGCCGTCGTCGAGCGGAAAGACGCCGAGGAGGCCGGCCATATCGCCTGCGGTGACGCGCTGAAAGGAGCCGACGCCTTCCCGGAGGCGATCCCGAGAGACCGGCTGGCGTCGGCGTTCACGAACACCGACGTCGACCACGGCCGGTTCGAGATCCCGCAGGAGGACACCGTCTTGGAGATCCCAGTTCCCGGCGAGCTCGCGGTCATCGACCGCTGGGAGTTCGGCCGCCAACTCATCGCCGGCGCAGAGGCGGCGGGCGTCGACTTCCACTACGACACCGTGATCAACGACGTGCGCCAGGACGAGACCGGCCGCGTCACCGGACTGCGCGCGATGCGGAACGGCGAGGCCCGGACCTACGAGACGGACCTCGTGATAGACGGCGCCGGGTCGCTCTCGCTGCTCCAGGACAAGGCCGACTTCGAGGGGACGACGTTCGACACGAACGTCCAGTACTCCCAGTTCTGCTCGGCGTACCGCGAGATCGTCGACGTGACAGACCCCGTCGAGTGGGACGACGCGCTGGTGTTCAAATCGACCGACCGCGCGGCGGGATACCTCTGGTATTTCCCCCGGACCGCGACGAAGATCAACGCCGGCCTCGGGTTCCAGATGACGGAGGAGCCGATGCGGCTCGTCGAAGTGCTGAAACGCGACCTCCGGGAGCGGCCGGAGTTCGAGGGCGCGACGGTCACGGACAAGCTCGGCGGCGCGCTCCCGACCCGTCGCCCGTACGACTCGGCGGTCGCGCCGGGGTACATGGCGGTCGGCGACGCCGCGGGCCACGTGAACCCGACCACCGGCGGCGGGATCGCCGGCGCGGCGTACGCCGGGACGTACGCCGGCGAGCAGGCCGTGAAGGCGATCACCGACGACGACGTCAGCGAGGAGAACCTCTGGCGGTACAACACCCGCGTGATGGACCGGTTCGGCGGGCGTTACGCCGGCCTCGACGTGTACAACGTCCTCTCGACCGCCGTCGACGTCGACGACCTGATGGGGCTGCTCGCGTCGCTCCCGGGCGAGAAGCTCGCGGAGGCGCTGTACGAGGGCTCCACGTCGATATCCTTCGGGCTGAAGCTGAAGGCCGCGGTGAAGAGCTTCGGCTACTGGGGGACGATCCGCAACTTCTACCAGACGAAGTCGCTGGCGGACGAGCTAATCGACCACTACGACGAGTACCCGACGAGCCCCGCCGCGATGGCCAACTGGACGCGCGAGCGCGACGCGATCATGGACCGCGTGTACGAGACGACCGGCGCGGACGCGAAGTACTGAGTCCGTGAGCGGCCACCAGCTCACGACCGTCGAGACGGTTCGCGAGGCGGGGTCGTGGGCCGTTGACCGCCCGCGAGGGCGTGGGGGCTGTGACGCGCAGCAGGTCGGTCGTCTGCCCGAAGCACGGCCCGGCGTTCGACGCGTGTCAAGGGTCCTGCGACACCGGCGAAGCCTCGGCCGTTCGGTTGTGCGCGGCCGTTTATAAATGACCGATCGACACCACCGAAGCCCCAGCCGCTCGGCTGTACGCGGTCGCTTATAAATGACCGATCGACACCGACACCGCCGAAGTCTCGACCGCTCGGCCGTACGCGGTCGCTTATAAATGACCGATCGACACCACCGAAGCCCCAGCCGCGAGGCGGGCGCACGCTCGCTGTCGCCCGAAAAGCTTCGATTTTCGGGATGTCGTCAGAATCCTCTGGATTCTGACTGCTAGCCGGAAGTCGGAGACTTCCGGCAATGACGAGAGAGCTTCGCTCTCTCGAACCACGCTCCTCACTCGGTCGCTCCGCTCCCTCGTTGCGGTGCTTTCGTCGCCATCAGAACGCTCTGCGTTCTGATTGGCTCACGAGAGCTCCGCTCTCGTGAACGCCTGCGCCCGCCTCGCGGCAGCGTGGCGCGACGCGCCACGGGCAGCCGGACGTAGTCCGGCGGCTGCCCCTTCGAGTCCCGCCCCGCACAGCACCGCACCCGCACCTCACGCCTCCCCAGCCTCGTCGGTCGCCGTCGCTTCGCTCGGCGACCGACTCCCTCGCACGCGCTCCTCGCGGCCGCCGAGGGCGGCCGCTCGGAGGCGCGCGCCACCGCGATTATTTATAAAAGTTGTCGCGGAGTCGGTTAATTATCGTCGGGGAAGCGCTCCAGAGTCTTATGGTCGCGTCTCGGTGACCCGCCGGATCGCGCCGGCGATCGCGTCGATACCGATCGCGATGTCGTCCTCGACGACGTCGAAGTCGGTCGTGTGGTGGCCGCCCGGGTTGTCGGTGCCGACGCCGAGGTAGCAGGCGAGGCCGCCGCGCTCTTGGACCCGGTTCATCAGGTACGTCGCGTCCTCGGAGCCGCCGAGGTCGTCGCTGTCGACGATGCTCGTGACGCCCGCGACGTCGCCCGCGGACTCGCGGACGAGACCGGCGAGCGCGTCGTCGCTCGACGCGCTGGGGGCCTCGCCCAGCGTCGACACCTCGACCGCGCAGTCGTGCATCTCGGCGGCCGAGTTCAGGATGCGGTCGGCGTGGTCGGACATGTACTCGGCCAACTCCGTCGTCTGACCCCGGAGTTCGCTCTCGATGTGCGACGCCTCGGGGATGATGTTCGTCGCGGTGCCGCCGCCGACGAGCCCGGCGTTTACCCGGGTGGGGCCGTCGGCGTGGCGCGGGATGGCGTAGAGGTTCTGGACCGCCGCCGCCATCGCCTGGACCGCGTTCCGGCCCTGCTCGGGGCGCGCCCCGGCGTGGGCGGGCTCGCCCTCGAACGCCGCGAGGAGGTGCCGCACCGCGAGGAACCCCTCGACGCCGCAGACGACCTCGCCGGAGGGGTGGTCTAAGCCGACGTGGACCGCATAGAGGTAGTCGACGTCGTCGAGGTGGCCCGACTCTGCCATCGGCTTGCCGCCCGCGACCTGCTCTTCGCCCGGCTGGAAGAACACCTTCAGCGTGCCGGTGAACTCGGCGTCAAGGACGGCGTCGAGTGCGCCGAGGCCCATCGTGGCGTGGGCGTCGTGGCCGCAGGCGTGCATGAACCCCTCGTGTTCGGAGCGGAACCCCTCCCCGGCCGGGACGTGGTCGCTCGACTCCGACTCCGTGATCGGGAGCGCGTCGACGTCGACGCGCAGGCCGACGACGGGGCCGTCGCCGCGCTCGACGACGGCGACACAGCCGGTGTAGCCGCCCGAAAGCTGGTCGAGAATCTCGGGGTCCGCGCCCGCCTCGCGGGCCCGCTGCTCCCACTCCGCCAGCTCCTCGTCGTCGGGGACGTTCAGCCGCTCGTCGGTCGCTAACGCCTCCGGCCCGACGTGCAGTTCCGTGAGGTCACGCTCGCGCAGCGCCGCGACGATCCGGGCGGTGGTGTAGAACTCGCGCCACGCCGGCTCGGGGTGGCGGTGGAGGTCGCGGCGGAACGCGCGGTACTCGTCGGCGAGTGCGGTCATAGGCGTTCGTGGCCGCGAGCGTTCTTAAAAGATCACGTGCGGGCGACGGCGGACCGATCGCCTCGACGCGTCAGTCCCGGCGATGGCCGAGCGGCTTCTTCCGGTCGACTTCGACCTCGACGTGGACCGAGTCGGGAAAGTCGCGGCCGACGACGTCGCGGGCGATGTCGTCTGCGCCGTGGATCTCCATCGAGCGCTCGTACACCTCGTACCGCCACGGGGAGAACTCGTCGCCCGGCCGGAGGTTCTGATAAAGCGGCGCGCGGACCGTCTCCGAGGGGCTGGCGTGGGGGCCTTTACACTCGGCACCCTTTCGTTCGAGCGTCGCTTTGAGCTCGCGGACGGTCTCGACGAGCACGTCTCGGTCGCCGGACGCGAAGTCGAGCTTCGTGACGAATGTCATAACGGGGTCGTCAAATCGTGGTCGCCGGAGGGGTAAAAGCGCGTCTACCCGCCGGGAGCCGACGCGCCGGTTCGAGAGTCCGACACGTTCTTGTGGGGAGATCGCTTACCTGCGGGTAATGACGGTCGAAGCGACAAGCGCTGGAGCCATCCTCTTCCGGGACACCCGCGGCGAGCGGGAGTACCTGCTCTTGAAGAGCCGACCGGGGGACTGGGAGTTCCCCAAAGGCGGGATCGAGGGAGACGAGGAGCTCCAGCAGACGGCGATACGGGAAGTTAGCGAGGAGGCCGGAATCGAGGATTTCCGGCTGATCGACGGGTTCCGCGAGGAGTACGACTACGTGTTCGAGGCGAACGGCGAGACGATCCACAAGACGGTTCACCTGTTCGTCGCCCGCTCGTTCGAGGCGAGCGCCGAGATCTCCCGGGAACACCGCGACCTCCAGTGGCGCGACTACGACCAGGCGGTGAACACGATCACCCAAGACGGCCCCCGCGAGATATTCAAGACGGCCCACAAGTTCCTCGACGAGCGGAAAGACGAGGACGCCGGAGAGTACGTCTGACAGCCGCGACCGCGGTGACCGGTCTCGCCCGGTCACGACGGCCGTGACGCCCGACGCCGAGTTCGGCTACGAGCTGCTCGTCTGCCGGTACGCCGAGCTGGCGTGGCACCCGAGCGAGGGACCGCGCCCGGCGATCGTCTCCCGGCAGCTCGGCACGGAGCGCCGCCGCTGGGACACGGTCGTCGTCGAGGTCGACCCCGCGGCGTTTTCGGCGCGACGCGCGTTCGGCGACCGGACGATCGACTCGGACCTCCTCCACGTCGTCCGGCACGCCCCGGCGGAGTGGGCGTGGTACCGCGACGCCCTTCCCGACCCCGACTACCCCTGGCGGTACGTCCGGCAGGCGGTCCACCGCGCCGCGGAGCGGGACCTGGTCGAGACGCGCCGCGACGGGAACCGCGTCCGGCTCCGCAGACTGCGGCCGTACCCGGACTGGGTCGAGCGGGTCGTCGCGATAGAGAACAAGCCGGACCTCGACGCCAGCGCGGCCGACCGGCTCGCCGACCAGCTGCGCCACGACGTCGCGACCGGGCTCGCCGACGAGGCGTGGCTCGCGACCGAGACGACGGGCGACCGCGTCGAGCCCGCTCTCCTGCGCGAGCTACCGGTCGAGGCCGGCGTCCTCACCACCGACTTCGCCGGCGGGGTCGACGCCGACAGCGCGACGGTGGCGTGGCACCCGAGCGACCTCTCGCGGCCCGCGGGAGCGGGGCGCGGCGATCGCCGCGACCCGGAGACGGAGACGCGCCGCCTGGAGATCGCCGAGCGCGCCTACGGGAAGGGATGGCGGTCGTACCGCGAGACGATGCGGCCGGACTGCCGGCACTTCGAGCTCCGCCGCGAGGGGCGGGCGCTCGTTCCGTACTGTGCGGCGAAACGGAAAGTCCCCACCGCACGGGAGTGTTCGGGCTCCTGTCCGGAGTTCTCGCCGGAGCCGCCCGCGT
>Ga0207714_1001860_pt1 | contig 13295 bp, 13 predicted proteins | sample PonA232FremontCA_2_FD_187270 | JGI IMG/M metagenome (GOLD analysis project Ga0207714, IMG submission 187270) | Marine sediment microbial community from Fremont, CA, USA - Pond A23 Sediment 2 (SPAdes) | ecosystem: Environmental > Aquatic > Marine > Unclassified | place: USA: Fremont, California... | reverse complement strand
AGGTGGGTCGAGGTGGCCACCTGGCTGATGATCACCACGCCCAGGGCGAAGGCGGCGGTGAACATGATCCCGATGGCGGTATCCGACTTGAGCCGCGTGGTGCGCTCGATGAAGCCGATGCCCAGGGAGGTGAGCGCCCCCGCTAGGAAGGCGCCGATGAAGAACGGCCAGCCGGCCAGGTAGGCGAGGGCCACCCCCGGCAGCACGGCGTGGGAGATGGCGTCGCCGAGCAGCGCCCAGCGCTTGAGCACGACGAAGCAGGAGAGCACGCCGCAGACCAGCCCCACGGCGATGGCGGTCAGCAGCGCCCGCTGCATGAAGCCGTAGCTGAACGGCTCCGCCACGGCCTCCGGCAGCAGGCTGACCAGCGCCATCATCCCGGCAATGAGGACGTCGATGACAGCGTCGCCCCACCCCATCAGCCGCTCTCCTCCAGGCCCTCGGCAAAGGTCGGATCCGCGGCCCGCAGCAGCAGGCGCTCGTCCGCCGCCACCTCCTCCGGCGGCCCGGAGGCGAGCACCGAGCGGTTGAAGAGCACCGCCCGATCGGCGTTACGGCGCGCCCCTGCGATGTCGTGGGTCACCAGCAGCACGGTCCGCCCGGCGGCACGCAGCTCCTGCATCACGCGGAAGATCAGCGCCTCGCTGTCGCGGTCCACCCCCACCAGCGGCTCGTCAAGCAGCAGCAGCCGCGCCTCCTGGGCCAGGGCCCGGGCGAGGAGGATGCGCTTCTTCTGCCCGCCGGAGAGCTCGCTGATGTGGCGGTCGGCCAGCTCGGCCATCCCCGTGGCGGCCAGGGCATGCGCTACCGCCTGGTGGTGGTCGCCGCCGAGCAGCGGCCGGGGCAGCCAGCGGCGCAGGCCGCCCTCGCGGCGCAGCATCGGGTAGCGGGCGGAGAAGACCACATCGCGGACCGAGGCGGGGAAGTCCCAGTCCAGGATCTCGTGCTGCGGCATGTAGGCGATGGCCCCGCCGCGCCGGGCGGCTCTCGGCCGCTGACCGGTGACCCGGATGCTGCCGCGGCGCGGCCGCATCAGGCCCATGATCAGCTTGAGCAAGGTGGACTTGCCGGCCCCGTTGGGGCCGATCAGGGCCACCAGCTCGCCGCCCGGGATGAACAGCTCCGCGCCGGCGACCGCGTCCACGCCGTTGTAGCCGGCGTAGAGGCCCTGGGCCTCGATCGCCGGGGCCACGGTGGCCGCGCCCGAGCCGTACGCAGCGGCTGCATTGCGGTACGCCAAGTCCGCCTCGTCCTCAGTCCGCACCCAGCGCCCTTGCGATCGTCTCGGCATTGTGACGCATCAGGCTCAGGTAGTCCGCGGCAGGCCCCTCGGGGCCGCTGAGCGAGTCCACGTACAGCGGGCCCGCCACGGCCAGGCCGGTCTCCGCCGCCACCGAGCGCACGTAGCGATCGGAGATGGTGCTCTCCCAAAAGACAGCGGCCGGCTCGCGCGCACGGATCCGGTCGACGATGCGCATGATCTGCCGCGGTGAGCCGCCGCTCTCGGTGTTCGTGCCCCAGATGCCGTCGTGCTCGAGGCCGTAGGCGGCGGCGAAGTACGGGAAGGCGGCCTCGGTCGTGACCAGGAGACGGTTCTGCTCCGGGATGGCCGCAAGCGTCGCCGCGAGCTCCTCGTGCAGCGCCGTGAGCCTCTCCCGGTAGGCCGCCGCGTTGGCCGCATAGGTCTCGGCCCCGGCCGGATCCTGCTCGCTGAGCACGTTGCGGATGGCCTCGACGTAGGCCGCCGCCCCGCGGGGATCCAACCACAGGTGCGGGTCCGGCTCACCGGCAAGGTCTCCGGACTGGATGGGCCGGGTCGGGTAGCCGCTCGCCTCGGCCACCGGGACGACGGGCACCCCATCCCCCACGGTAGCGCGGACCTGGTCCATCCACTGCTCGAGGTTGTAGCCGTTGTAGAGGACCACGTCGGCCTCGGCGAGGGCGCGGAAGCCGCGCGGCTTGAGCTTCCACTCGTGGATCTCGGCGCCGACGGGGGCCAGGTGCTGCACCGCGACCCGCTCGCCGCCGACGGCCTCGGCGAGATCGGCGAGGACCGTGTAGGTCGCCGTGACGCGGAGCTCGGCGTCCTGGCCGGCGCTGCTCTGGGCGGCGGCCAGGGCGGGGAGGCACGCCAGCGCTACGGCCAGCGCCCGGACGAGGGCACCCAACCGCCCCGAGCGCCGGCTGTGCCTGTGCGTAGCCCATTCCCTGCGCTTGCCCGTGTGTACCATCCGCGTCAGTCTCCTTCCTGCGCTCGCTGTCGTCCAGCCGCGCGGGGCGCGCAATGCGCCGGCTTGGCCGGCCCGGGGCCTTGCATTAGCTGCCGGGCGGGGCTGGGGCCGCCGAGGCGCCCGGTGGCGGGCGTTCCTGGACGCCACGGAAATTATTTAAACAATTCTAATGATTATTTGCAAGCAGTGGCCGCGCAGCACGCCCATCGCACCCCATGCAGCGCAGCGGCGCCGCGGTCACGCCCCGCCGCGCTGCCGCTGCGCCCAGGCCAGCGCCTGCCGGGTCGCCGCGTCGGCCGTGGCCGGTGGCTCTGCCTCGCCCCGGGCGGCCGGGATGAGCCCCTTGGCCACCTGCTTGCCGAGCTCCACGCCCCACTGGTCGAAGGGGTTGATGCCCCAGATGCTCGCCTGGACGAAGACCCGGTGCTCGTGGAGGGCGATGAGCCGCCCCAGGCTCCGGGCGTCGAGCCGCCGGAAGAGGACCAGGGTGACCGGCCGACCACCCTCGTAGGCGCGGTGCGCTGCTGCCGCGCCCTCGCCCGCCGGCGCCTGGCCGTGGGCCAGGGCCTGGGCCTGGCCGAGGGCGCTGGCCAGCGTCAGCCCGCGGTGGTCGGCGGGGAGATCGGCCTCGTCGCAAGGCACCTGGAGCTCGGCGATCACGCGGCCGGTGCCCTGGTGCAGCCACTGGAAGAAGGAGTGCTGGGCGTTGTTGCCGACCTCGCCCCAGAAGCTGGTACCCGTCGGATAGTCCACCGGCTCGCCGTCACGGGTGGCGGACTTGCCCAGGCTCTCCATATCCAGCTGCTGGAGGTAGGCCGGCAGCCGCCGCAGCCCCGGGTGGTACGGCAGCGCCACGTGGCCGGTCACGCCGCCCAGGCCGATCTGCCAGGCGCCCAGCAGGCCGAGCATCACCGGGATGTTCTCGGCCAGCGACGCCTCGCGGAAGTGGCGGTCCACCTCCCGCATCCCGGCCTGCAGCTCGCGGAAGCGCGCCATGCCTACGGTAGCCGCCAGCGGCAGGCCCATGGCCGAGGGCAGCGAGTAGCGCCCGCCGACCCACGGCCAGATCCGGAAGCGCCGCGCCTCGGGCAGGCCGAAGCGGGCCATGGCGCTGTCGTCCGCCGAGATGCCGGCGAACTGCTCCGGCACGGCGCGGCCGGCCTCCGCCGCCAGCCAGGCCCAAGCGGTGCGGGCGTTGGTCAGCGTCTCCAGGGTGGTGAACGACTTCGAGGCGACGCAGAAGAGGGTCGCGGCCGGATCGATGCGCTGCCAGACGGCGGCGAGCTCGCGGCCATCGACGCCGGAGACGGTGTGCAGCCGCAGCGGCTCGTCGCCGCGCGCCAGCGCCTCGTGGGCCATGGTCACCCCGGCCTCGGAGCCGCCGATACCGATGTTCACCACGTGCCGGATGGGCCGGCCGTCGTAGCCCCCTACCTCGCCGGCGCGCAGGCCCTCGACCAGGGCCGCCATGCGCTCGAGCTCGCGGTGGACCTGCGGGACCACGTCCTCACCGCCCACGACGACGGACGCGTCCGGGGCGCTGCGCAGCGCCGTGTGCAGGGCGGGCCGGCCCTCGGACTCGTTGACCACCGCGCCGGTGAAGAGCGCCTCGATGCGCTCGGGCACGCCGCGCTCGCGGGCGAGCTCCAGCAAGCGGTCCCGGGTGGCGTCGGTGAGCGGGTGGCGGGAGAAGTCGACGAGCAGATCGTCGAGGGCGAGGCTGTAGCGCTCGGCACGCCCCGGATCGTCGCGCAGCAGGGCGCCGCTGTGGGCCCGCGCCGCATCCCTGGCGAGTGCCCGCCAGACGGGTGATCGCGTCAGGACGGCAGACATATCCCCTCCTCTATCGCCCGATGCCGCACCCCGCATCGTCGAGGCGCCGGCGGCCGCTCTCAAGCCGGCCGCGGGTCCTAGCCCAGGGGACGGCGGATGCTCTCGCCCCGGCCCATGCCGTAGTAGGTGAAGCCGAGCGACGCCATCACCGAGGGCGGGTAGACGTTGCGGCCGTCGAAGACCAGGGGCTGGCGCAAGGCGTCGCGGATGCGCTCGAAATCCGGGCTGCGGAAGACGTGCCACTCGGTGCAGACGACCAGCGCGTCGGCATCCTCGACGGCGTCGTAGAGGTTGTCGCAGAGCACCAGGTCGTCGCGCTCGCCGTAGAGCCGCTCCGCCTCGTCCATGGCCTCCGGGTCGTAGGCCTGGACGCTGGCGCCGGCGTCCCAGAGCGCCTCCATGACCACGCGGCTCGGCGCCTCGCGCATATCGTCGGTGTTCGGCTTGAAGGCCAGCCCCCACACGGCGAAGGTCCGGCCGCTCAGGTCGCCGTCGAAGTGGTCGTGGATGCGATCGACGAGCACCTGCTTCTGCCGGGCGTTGACGCTCTCCACCGCCTCGAGCAGCTCCGGCCGGTAGCCGTGCTCGTGGGCGGTCTGGGTCAGCGCCTGGACATCCTTGGGGAAGCAGGAGCCGCCGTAGCCGCAGCCGGGGTAGATGAAGGCGTAGCCGATGCGCGGGTCGGAGCCCATGCCGACGCGCACCTGCTCGATATCCGCCCCCAGGCGCTCGGCGAGGCTGGAGAGCTCGTTCATGAAGCTGATCTTGGTCGCCAGGATGGCGTTGGAGGCGTACTTGGTCAGCTCCGCCGAGCGCACATCCATGCTGATCAGCCGGTCGTGGCTACGGTTGAAGGGCGCGTAGAGCGCCTTCATCAGCTCGCCGGTACGCGGGTTGTCGGCACCGACGATGATCCGGTCCGGCTTGACGAAGTCGTCGATGGCCGCCCCCTCCTTGAGGAATTCGGGGTTGGAGACGACATCGTAGTCGATCGACTCGCCGCGGGCGGCCAGCTCCTCGCCCACGGCGGTGCGGACCTGGTCGGCCGTGCCTACCGGCACCGTGGACTTGTCCACGATGATCCGGTAGTCCGCCATGTGCTGGCCGATGCTGCGCGCCACCGAGAGGACGTGGCGCAGGTCCGCCGAGCCGTCCTCGCCCGCGGGCGTGCCCACGGCGATGAACTGGAACAGCCCGTGGCGCACCCCCTCGGCCGGATCCGCGGTAAAGCGCAGCCGCCCCTCCTCGTGGTTGAAGGCCAGCATATCGTCGAGGCCGGGCTCGTAGATCGGCACCTCGCCGCGGCGCAGCTGCTCCACGCGCTCGGCGTCGATATCGACGCACACCACATCGTTGCCGGCATCGGCGAAGCAGGCCCCCGTGACCAGCCCCACGTAGCCGCTACCGAAGATTGTGACCTTCATGGCCTGGCTCCCATTGCTTGAGGCTCCCTATCCGATCCAAAGTCCCGATACCATGCCACGAAGCGAGGCACCCTCTCCGTGCAGCAGGCGCTGAGATTGTCGAGGCCGACGACCGCGTGGCCCGCATCGAGCAGCCGCCGGGCCAGGTGCATGCCGATAAAGCCGGCCACGCCGGTGACAAGGATACGCAAGGGTGGGCTCCCTACCGCTCAGGGCCGCCTGCCAGGACGGCTACAAGCCTAACCGAGCGGTGGGGGAGCGTACAGGGCGGGCGCCTGCCCCGTGGGCCAGCGGCCCACCCCTCGGCCAGGATGGTGGCCTGGGATGAAGGCCCGGCGCCTGCGCGGGCGCCGGGCAGCCGGTCAGCGCTCGTAGACGCCGACGATGCGGTTCATGCCGAGGATGTGCGGCTCGGCCTTCTCCAGGAACTGCCACAGGGTCAGCTCCGGCTCCAGGCCCAGGCTCTGATCCAGGGCGAGGACCCAGAAGTAGTACAGGTGCGGACCGTGGCCCTCGGGCGGATTCGGCCCGCCGTAGCCGGTGCTGCCGAAGTCCGTCACGCCCGTCGTGCCCTCGCCGGTGCCTTCCTCCAGGCCGTTGATCGAGCCCGGCAGGTTGTAGAGGACCCAGTGGACGAAGCCGTAGACGCCCGGCTTGACCAGCGGCGCATCCGGGTCGTGGCACATGACGGCGAAGCTCTGCGTTCCCTCCGGGGCACCATCCCAGGTCAGCGGGGGCGAGAGGTCGTCGCCCTCGACGGCGTAGCGGGCCGGCATCCGGCCCAGCGTCTCGAAGCCACTGCTCGTGACCTGCATGTCCGAGAGTGCAAACCCCATACGATCCCTCCTTCGGCTGGCATGTACGGATGCTCGCAGTTTACCTTGCCAGAAATCACCGAGGATTGTCGCAGGCATGGCCGCCCCAGCACGCTGCTCCCGCAGGCTCCACCTCCGCCTACTCCTCACCGCCGCCCTCCTCGCGGCCACGCAGGCTGGCGCCGGGGTTGCGGAGCTGCCCAGGGGGACCGTCCTCATCGACGGCGCGCCGATCGAGGCCCGCATCGCCGATACGCCCGCGGCCCGGGCCCAGGGCTTCCAGCACGCCAGCGAGGCGCAGATCCAGTCGGAGGCCATCTACTTCACCTGGGACGAGCCGCAGCGACCGCACTTCCACATGCGCAACGTCACTGCGCCCGTGGTGATCGCATGGATCGACCCGGCAGGCGTGGTCATCGGGACCGAGCGCATGGCGCCTGGTAGGTCAGGCTATAGGCCGATCGAGCCGGTGGGGGCAGCGCTGGAGCTAGCGCCGCAGGCTGCCCGGCGCCTGGGGCTATCCGATGGCATCCGGGTGGAGCGGGCCCTGTAGCCGTCCGGGGCTCCCCGCCTCCGCTGCTTGTAGGGTTACGGTCCTGGCCGGCTCGGTCTGGCGGGGACGTCCTATTCCTCGAAGTGATCCAGGTACTGGCCGTAACCCGCCTCTTCCAGATGCTCCTTGGGAATGAAGCGCAGAGCGGCGGAGTTCATGCAGTAGCGCTTGCCCGTGGGCTCGGGCCCGTCGTCGATAATGTGGCCCAGGTGCGAGTCCGCCTGCCTGGAGCGCACCTCGGTGCGGGTCCCGAGCCAGGAGCGATCCTTGCGGGTGACGATGTTGTCCGGCTCCAGCGGGCGGGTAAAGCTGGGCCATCCCGTGCCGGACTCGAACTTGTGCTTGGAGGAGAACAGCGGCTCGCCGGAGACGATGTCCACGTAGATCCCCGCCCGCTTGTTGTCCCAGTACGCATTGTCAAAGGCCGGCTCGGTCCCCTCCTGCTGGGTGACCTTGAACTGCATGGGGGTGAGGCGCTGACGCAGCTCCTCCTCGCTCGGCCTGGTGGAGGCGGAGCTGCTGGTGTGCCCCTCCGTCCTGTTCATGTATTGGTCCGGATTGTCCCAGTGCTTTTCGATGAACGAGTCCCTGCCGGAGAAGTAGCGGTAGAACTTGTAGCGGATGGGGTGATTGTCCGCATAGTCCTGGTGATATGCCTCCGCGGGATAGAAGTTCTTTAGCGGCTCGATGGGGGTTACCACCGGATCGGGAAAGCGGCCGGACTGGTCCAGCTCGCGCTTGGACGCCTTGGCGATCTCCTCCTCCCGCTCGGTCTGGTAGAAGATGGCGGAGGTGTACTGCTCGCCCCGATCGCCGAAGGACCCCCCGGCGTCCGTGGGATCGAGCATGCGCCAGAAGGCTCCCACCAGCTGGCGATAGCTGATCTGCTCGGGATCGTAGATCACTTTCACCGTCTCGCGGTGTCCCGTATCTCCGGAGGAGACCTGCTCGTAGGAGGGGTCCTCCACATGCCCGCCGCTGTATCCGGAGATCGCCTCGCGGACACCGGGGATCTTCTGGAATTTTGCCTCGATGCACCAGAAGCATCCCCCGGCGAAATGGGCCACCGCGGCCTGAGCGGATGTAGCCTGGGTCAAGCCCATCAGGGTAACCAGGGTCATTGCCAGAAGCGTTCTCATGGTCCTTCCCCGATCGGTTTGGGTGGCGGGGGCTTGCCGCAGGGGCGTCGACGGCCTGACCCGATAGGCTGTACAGGCCCTTTCGAGCCCCCTGCCTAGCTTCAGCCGGAGCAGCTCGCTCCCCCGAGGACGCAGAACTGGGCGCAGTGGGGGTGGTTCAGCGCCACCTCTTGAAAGCTCTCCGCCAGGGTGAGGCCGAGCTCGAGGTCAGGCTCGTAGGGCAGCAGGGTGCACGGCACGACCACCGGCCGCTCTGCCCCCTTGCGCTTGACCACCATCCGGGAGGTTGCGCACATCATCTCATCCGGGCTGCGCCCGAGCTTGGCCCAGCACGACTCGGAGATCTCCGGTACGTCGAGGTGGCGGTCCATCTCCGGGAACAGGATCAGCCGCCCCGGCTCCTCCGTATCGATCGCGATCCCGTGGGCCTCGAAGAGCCGCTGATAGCCTGCCCGCATTTGCGGCTCGGGCTCGCCCCCTGCCTGGCGCCCGGCGACGTCGACATTGAAGCCGTTGTCGGTCAGCCACTGCAGGCCGCGGAGCATGGGCCCCCACGATCTCGGCCCGCGCTGGGCCTCGTGGCACTCCTGGCGATAGTGGTCCGCCGAGACCCGAAGCCGCAGCGCCCCCTCGAAGCGCTCCCGCAGCCTCAGCAGGTCGCCGCTGACCTTCATCATCGGCCGCATGGCGTTCGTCAGCACCAGGGTATGGAAGCCCCGCTCCAGGGCGTCCTCGAGCATCGGGATCGTGTCCGGGTTCATGAACGGCTCGCCGCCCGTAAAGGCGATGGTATGGGTCCCCAGACTCGCCTGCTCGATCTCATCGAGGTACCCCGCCACCTCAGCCGCGGAGAGATAGACGAGCCGATCATTACGGGGGGAGGACTCGATGTAGCAATTGCGGCACTGGAGATTGCACAGGGTCCCGGTGCAGAACCATAGGGTCTCCAGCCGCTGAAGCCCCACGCGCGCCCGGGGCTCCCCCGCCGCGGTGGTCTGCGGGTCCTGGAACTTGCCCGGGGCGAAGAAGTAGCGTGCTTGCGGGCTCTCCTGCGCCCCCGGATCCTGGATCTCGGTCGCCGTCTGGTGTGTGCTCATGCTGGCCTCGGTGGCGGTCGTGAGGGCGTACCCACCGAGAGGCTCAGTGGACCGGGGGATAATGACAATCGTAGGCTAGAAACCTGGAGCGTGCACGTGGCCGGGTGACGGGTGAAGCCGCGCTGGCGGCAGGGCTGCCGGAGGCCCTCGGCCGAGCAGCGCTCCGCCGGCGGGTCGGCTGGCTCAACCGGATGTAGCCATGACGGGACAGGCTCGTGGAGAGAGCTGGGGAGTCGCAGGTGAGCAGGAGGAATCCCCCTGGACGCGGTGCAGCAGGGCGCCCAATGGACCAGGCCGCGGCTCGCGCTCCGTCTGTCAGCGTGATCGTGCCGAGCCTGGCGGAAAGGGCGCACATCGCCGGGACGCTGCGCAGCCTGCGCGATCAGCTCGCCCCGGGGGACGAGCTACGGGTCGTCGATGGTGGCAGCCACGACGGGACGGTCGAGGTGGCTGCCGCGATAGCGGACGCCGTCGAGGTCTCTAGCCCGGGGCGTGCGGCCCAGATGAATCGCGGTGCCCGGGGGGCGCAGGGCGATGTCCTCTGGTTCGTCCATGCCGACACCGAGCTCCTGCCCGGCGCGGCCGAGGCCCTGCGCGAGGCGGTCCGCGAGGGGACGCAGTGGGGGCGCTTCGACGTCGCGATTGCCGGTACATCCCGTTGGCTCCCTCTGGTCGCGGCGCTGATGAATCGGCGCTCTTGCTGGAGCGGTATTGCTACGGGCGACCAGGGGATCTTCGTCACGCGCGCCGCCTTCGAGGCCGTGGGCGGCTACCCGTCCCTGCCGCTGATGGAGGATGTGGCCTTGAGCACCACGCTGCGCAAGCGCGCGAGGCCGGCGTGCCTGCCCCGGCTCCTCCGGACCTCGGGGCGGCGGTGGGAGCAGCGGGGCCTGTGGCGAACGGTGCTGCGGATGTGGGGCTTGCGGCTCGCGTTCGCGATCGGCATCCCGGCCGAGCGCTTGGCGCCGTACTACCGCTAGGGAGGCAGGCTTGCGCATCTTCGTCCTGGCCAAGGCGCCCGTGCCAGGGCGGGTGAAGACCCGGCTGGCCGCGACGGCCGGGGAGCACGTGGCGGCCCGCGTCTATCGCCAGGTCACCGAGCAGGTCCTGCGCGTCGCCGTCGATACCGGCATGCCTGTGACCCTGGCGTGCGCGCCGGGCCCGGCCCATCCCTTCTTCCACCAGCTGCGCCGGCGCCATGGGGTGGCCCTATGCACCCAGCCCGCCGGCGGCCTCGGCCGCCGGCTCCAGCTCCTGCTGCACGGGGGCGTGCGCAGTGACGGTACGAGCGCTGTCGTCGGTGCGGATTGCGCCGGGTTGACAGGCGACCTCCTGCGGGGGGCGGCCCAGGCGCTCGCGGCCGGGAACGACGGCGCGATTGCGCCGGCCCAGGACGGGGGGTACGTGCTGCTGGCCGTGCGCCGTGCGTATCCGGCGCTCTTTCGCGGCGTTCCCTGGAGCACCTCGGCGGTGCTAGCCACTACAAGGCGGCGAGCCCGGAGTGCCGGCATCCAGCTCACGCAGCTCCCCACTTCCTGGGATCTGGACGATGAACGGGATTGGCGGAGGTGGCGCCGGGGAAAGACCAGTGTGCCGCTCAACCTCCTGCAGCGTTAGCTCGGCCACGCGCAGCTCTCTACCACGGCGCTCTACGCCGACGCCCAGGGGACGAGCGGCGCGGCAAATCGCCGAGCGAATGGGAGAAGATACCGGATGCTGCTAGATTGCTCGGCAAGGGCGGCGATGTGCTAGGCTCATCGAGCCTGCACTAGGGGGCGAGCTAACTGCTCCCATCTCCGAGCAAGGTGACCATCAGTCGCGGTGGAGCAATATCATGGAACCGGCGCCCCGTTCCGACGAGCTACTCAACGAGCTTCAGCAGTGGATCCAGCAGGAGGCGCCTGATCCAGGCGCTCTTGACCGGATGCAAGTAGAAGCCAATCGTGCTCTCGAAAATGACCCAGCAGGGGCTCAGATGGTGCTTGGCCTGATCGCCACTTGCCGGGAGCAGCCCCAGAATATGCGCTCATACCACCAGGCCGCGATCCGCGAGAACCCGGGCGCGGCTGTTCTGCACGCCAACTACGCCACCTCCCTTGCATGGAGCGGCTACCTGGAGGAGTCAATCGGTCGCCTCGCCTATGCCGAGCACCTCGCTGCGACAGATCCAGAGATGCTAATCAAGATAGCCGAGGAGTACTTTGCCCTCGGGCGCCTCGAAACCGCGGAAGGGGCGCTTGATCATGTTAAAGAGTTTTGGCCTCAGCATGAGGCACTACACCCGATCGTTGATATCGTAGCCGAGGCGAAAGAACTCCTGCGGCGAGACGGCCATACGGAGCAGGAGCTGCATCGCGCCCTCACCCAAGCTTGCGAGGTTATGCAGGACCAGGGTATTTACCTCTGCCGCCAGAGGATGGATCCCGTAAGCACGGACGAAGAGCGCTGGCTCCACCACACGCTCAAGCTTCCTACCCGAGGGCCAGAGGAAGCCGCAGAGCTGAACGAATACCTCATCCAATGGGCGAGCACCAACGAGGTGTCGATCCTGCTCCAAGGCACGCTCATGATCGACTTTGAGGGCAGCGACCTGCAGCATGCCTGTCGGGCCTGAAGAGCTGGAAGGGCTGGCACGCCGCTTGGCTGATAAGGAGCCCAACGAGATCGGGCGCCGGTGCCTAATCTCGCGGGTCTACTACAGCGCCTATCATCAGGTGGCTCCGCTCCGGGAACAGCTTCCCCCTCCCTCGGATGAGAGGTGCGGGATGCATGTTTACCTGGTTCGCCAGCTCCAAGAAGCCAGTAACCTCTCCACCTTCAGCCCCCACCTGGGTAGTGCACTGACCCGGCTCGGCCACAGGCTCGACCGGCTACGGCGAAAGCGCATCAAGGCGGATTACAAGCTGAACGAGAACGTTTCGACAAGCCAGCCGCCGCAAGTCCTCGGAGAACTAGAGCAACTCAAGGAAGAACTCCGGGAGGTCGATCAACTGCTCTAAGAGGAGGGATTACCCCCCACGGAGCCTCAACGATACGCCTGCAGCAGCTCCATAGCCCGCTCCAGGTCTCGATCAGATGATCGATGATCAAGCGCAACGGCGAAGAAACCCAGACACCCGGCTACAGGATCCACCCCCCAGGCCCGCACAACGCCCCGGGAGCGCGAGGAGATCTACAACTCGAATCCCGGCGCGGCCCTGGGCTTCCTGCGCAACCGCCAGCGCAAAGGCGCCGTTCGGGATCCCTACCCTGCTGACGGACAACGACCTGGAAAATCAGAACGGAATATCGTCGTCGAAGTCGGCCGGCGCCTCCTGCGCGCCGCCGCCGTCGCCGCTACCGGCCGCCGGTGCCGATGCCGCCGGCTGCTGCCCGGCGCCGCCCATGGGGGCACCGGCGCCACCCCCGCCGCCGGCGCCACGGCTGTCGAGCATCTGCATGTCGTTGGCGACGACCTCCGTGGTGTAGCGGTCCTGGCCGTTCTGGTCCTGCCACTTGCGCGTCTGCAGCCGGCCCTCGATGTAGACCTTGCTGCCCTTGCCCAGGTACTCGCCGGCGATCTCGCCCAGGCGGTTGAACATCACTACCCGGTGCCACTCGGTGCGCTCCTGCTGCTCGCCGGTCTGGCGGTCGCGCCAGGTGTCCGACGTGGCCAGGGCGAGGTTCGCCACGGCGCTGCCGGACGCGGTGTACCGTACCTCGGGATCCCTCCCCAGGTTGCCGATCAGGATGACCTTGTTCACGCCTCTGCTCGCCATGGCCGCGCTCCTCTCTCGTGCTGCTGCTGGTGCCGTTGGGACGGGGCTGCCCCGTGCAGGGGGCGCGGCGCCTCCGCTGTGCTGCGCCCCTGGACGCCTCAATGTAAAGGTTTTGCCGGCCCGGTGAAAGCGAGGCGCACCGCCCGCAGCCCGATCGTGGCCACAGCCTGACACGTGCGCGGCCAAGGCGGTACGCTGGAGGATTGACCCGCTCCAACGGCTCGGTACCAGCATGGATCAGATCCGCATCCGCGGCGCCCGGACCCACAATCTCGCCAACCTCGACATCGACATCCCGCGCAACCGTCTGGTCGTGGTCACCGGCCCGTCGGGCTCGGGGAAGTCGTCGCTGGCCTTCGACACCCTCTACGCCGAGGGGCAGCGGCGCTACGTCGAGTCGCTGTCGGCCTACGCCCGGCAGTTCCTGTCCATGATGGACAAGCCC
>Ga0207714_1001859_pt1 | contig 13296 bp, 8 predicted proteins | sample PonA232FremontCA_2_FD_187270 | JGI IMG/M metagenome (GOLD analysis project Ga0207714, IMG submission 187270) | Marine sediment microbial community from Fremont, CA, USA - Pond A23 Sediment 2 (SPAdes) | ecosystem: Environmental > Aquatic > Marine > Unclassified | place: USA: Fremont, California... | reverse complement strand
GTGCTCGAGCCCACGATGCGGATCTGATCCCTGGCCTGGACGTTGCCCGCCGCCAGGGCCAGTAGGAGGGTTGCTGCCGCAAAGGCCGCGGCCAGCCTCTTCGTGGTCGAGTTCATGCCTGCCTCCTTGATCTTGGTGTTGATGGACCCAGCCTGAAAACTCCTTCACGTATTGCTGAAAAATGTTACGAGCATTTTACATTTCTGTGAATATATTTTCTTCAGCAAGGACGGTACTAACCGGGACGGCTCGTGAAATCAAGGCGACCGCGGAACGGAAAACCCTCTATACTGACGGATTGCACCCGAGTGTGCCCGCAATCCTACACTGTCCAGCCCCAGCTCGAAACCGGGACTCCCAGTTCAGGAGTCGTCTTGAGCCCCGACTTGCCAGCTCCCTCCACCGCTCAACGCCTTTACGCCATTCTCGAGGCCCTCTGACATCCATCGCACCACACCTATTGGAACCGATACGGTGCCCAACCCCGGAATCCACACGATTGTGACATATGCTTCAAAAAGATGTCACACACACCGGCTATTTCATTCGCACCAGGCGTAACCGATCCCTGAACCCCAGGGCGGGAAACCGCGGATACGCGGGGGGGACCGGTATGTCTGGACCTAACCTTCTTCGCGAACCTCCCCTCCGGGAGCACTCCATCGGGGAGTGCTCCCGGCCCGACAACCGGAACCCGGACAGTTGTTCGCCGAGTCCGGTGCCGGGCATTTTTTGACGAACCATGTTGTGAAGGATTCGCTGCCGGTTCGCACGAAATCGGGACCACAGTCCCGTGAACATTGTGAGCTATTCTTTTCCATCGCTTGTCCCCACCGGGAGGACCCATGCTCAAGAAGCGCGCCATGCAAACCAGGCTCACAGCTGCCAGTGGTATCGCCCTGTTTCTCACCGCCGTGCTCATTGTTGGCATTGCGGCCATAACCTTGCGTGATAATGCCCTGGTTCTTCGCAAACAGGCCCTGGGGAAGGCCAAAACGCAAAGCGCTGAAATGGCGGAAAAGGCGGCCTCGCGTGTCGGATCCAGCCTGGAGCGGGCCGTTTCCACGAGCCGATTGCTCGTGGTTATGCTTCGCGGGGCCAAAAACGACCGGAACAACCTCATGATGAGCCGTATCACCGCATCGTCCATTATGCGATCCATTCTGCGGGAACACCCGGAATACAAAGCACTTTACACGTATTGGGAGAAAGATTTCGACAACTTTGGGCCCATGCGGAGAATCATCTACCGCACAAAGGAAGGGAAGCTGGACCAAACGAAGCTTGCCGGGTCGACGAGCATGGGCGAGGGCACCTATTTCACACGTCCCAAGGAAACGGGCAGGCCCTGCGTAACACCACCATTCAGCAAGGCCCCCGGAATTCGGTCGAGCAAAATGGTCGCGGTCAGCGTTCCCATTGTGCTCAAGGAGACCTTTCAGGGCGTGATCGGTGTGGTTATGCCGGTATCGCGTCTCCAGGATATCGTCGATTCCGCCGGGGGGATGTTCGACGGCCTCGGACAGTTCGCGATCTCAAATAAGAATGGAGAGCTCGTCGCCGTCAAGGATCATCCTGAGTTGCAGAGCAAGACCACGAACAAGGTGAAAGGGGATCCCCCGCTCGTGCTTCAGGCAATCGCTTCCGGCGGGAAGAAGCAGGAAAGCCAGGCTGCGTCCGGCGATGAAAAAGCCGTGCAATCAGCGTTTCCCGTCCACTTGGGCTCCCAAGAGCCCTGGAGCGTGCACGTCACCGTTCCCGGCGACGCGGTGACAGCCCAGGCTGACAGCCGGATGCGGTCGGCTATGAAGAGTATCCGCTTCATGAGTATTTCCGGGCTGCTTCTTGCACTGATCGGCTCGGGCTCCATATGGTTCCTTGCCAGGCGCATTGTGCGCCCCATCCACCATGTAACCAACTCCCTCGCGACGAACGCAACCCGGGTCAACCAGGCCTCGGAACAGCTCGACGAGACCAGTCGGAAGCTGGCAGAGGGCTCCAACGAACAGGCCTCCAGCCTGGAGGAGACCTCATCCTCGCTGGAACAGATGTCCTCACAGACCCGACAGAACGCAGACAGCGCCGTTCAGGCCGACTTCACTGTCCAGGAGGCCGCGAACCGGGTGGAAAGCGGCGCGGAGACGATCCAGCGCATGTCCCGAGCCATGGAGGAAATCAAAAGCAACACTTCCGAGACCTCGCGCATCATCAAGACCATCGACGACATCGCCTTCCAGACCAACCTCCTGGCCCTGAACGCGGCTGTCGAGGCCTCCCGGGCCGGAGAAGCGGGCAAGGGCTTCTCCGTGGTGGCCGAGGAGGTGCGCAATCTGGCCCAGCGCACCGCGGAAGCGGCCCGGGAGACTTCGGAGCTCATCGAGAAGTCCCAGACCAGCGCGGAAAACGGGGCCCTTGTCGCGGAGGAGGTCTCCGGCAACCTGGAGTGCATCAATCAGAGCACGGAGAAGGTGAACAGCCTTATGGGAGATATCTCCGCCGCATCCAGGGAACAGTCCCAGGGCATCGAGCAGGTGAACAACGCCGTCTCCGAGATGGACAAGGTGGTGCAGCAGAATGCCTCGGATGCGCAGGAGTCTTCCGGTGCGGCCCAAGAACTCGCCTCTCGGGCTAGGGAGCTGGACGGGATCGTGCGAACGCTTCTGGGTGTGGTGAATGGCGAGGGAAAACACGGAGGAAGCCGATGAGGTAAAGGAGCCACTATGTCGAAAGATCAGCCAATCGACCCCAACGTTACCCACTCGGAAACAGAGCATCTTTCATTCCATTCCGGAAGAGTTTCCGGAAACGACAATTCCTGCCTCTCGATGCTTTATATTCCCAAACCCACAAGGAATTGCCGGTTCGTTTCCCTCATCGTGCTCCGACTGAACGATTTCCATCTATTTCGTGGCCTCTACGGCGACTCTTTCTCCCGTTCGCTTCAAGAGACGTTCGCCAGCTCGGTCCGCCGTTGTCTCAAAAAAGTCCTTTCCGACCATCCCGGAACCGATTCGCTCACCCCAATCGTCACGGAACCCGGGGAACAGGCCCTTGTATGGTTCGAAAACCGTGACCGGTCCGACGGACCGGATATCGCCTTTGCCCTTCAAAAAGCCGTTCAAGATGATCTTTCCGGGGTCATCCAACGCCGAACCGGGCAATTCCTCCACATCCTCGTGGGGCAGGCGGAACGGCGTCTTTCCATCAGTGACGGCATGTGGAAGGGCTCTCTTTTCTCCTGCCTGGAGGAGGCTCGTTGCATGACCCAGAGCGGATTGAACAAGCGGGATATGCTGCTCAATGCCGAATTCAAGGAAATTCTGGCCCAATCCCGGATCAAGCCGCGTTATCAACCCATCGTGCACATGAACAACGGGAGCGTCTTCGGCTGGGAGGCCTTGAGTCGGGGCCCCGGGGAAAGCAATTTCCACTCCCCTCTTTCGCTTTTCCAGTTCGCCGAGGAAACGGGAAGCCTTTTTCAACTGGAACGTGTCTGCCGGGAAAAGGCCATCACTCATTGCCGGGATTTCATCGGCACGCGCAAGCTTTTTCTGAACATCCATCCCCAAACCATAAGCGATCCGGATTTCACTCCCGGCGAAACGAAGCGGATGCTGGAAAAGACACGGATCGATCCGGAAAACGTTGTCTTCGAGATTACGGAACGTCACGCCGTGGAGAATTTCCAGTTCTTCCACGACACCCTGCAGCACTATCGGAACCAGGGCTTTCTCGTGGCCGTGGACGACGTCGGCTCCGGGTACTCCGGGCTCCTGTCCATAGCCCGCATCCGGCCCGATTTCATCAAGATCGATAAATCCCTTGTTTTGAGCGCGGACAGCGACCCCGTCAAACGGGCCCTGCTGGAGACTTTCGTCACCTTCGCCGATCAGATCGGAGCCAAGATCATCGCCGAAGGCATCGAGACAAGCTCGGTATTCGCCACACTTGCCAACCTCGGTGTCCATTTCGGACAGGGCTACCACATCGCCAAGCCCGACTATCCACCGCGCCAGGTGGACCTCTCCCGGGAAACCGCCAAAACCTCCCGTTCAAATCCAGAGAGCAGCCGCTGCAACCTCCCCGTGGGCAAGCTGGCCCGCTCGGTCCCCACAGTGGACCAGGGCACAGCCGTGGAAGAAGTGCGCACGAGCCTCGACTCCCTCGGACCCCTGGGCAGCATTGTCGTGGAACAGGAAGGGACTCCGGCCGGGCTTATCATGAGCCATCATCTCACGCGTCAACTTTCCACTCTCTACGGGGTTGCGCTCTACAGCAAACGGGACGTGACCTGTGTCATGGATCACGATCCCCTGATCGTGGATGAATCGGAATCCGTCGAATACGTGGCCAGAATGACGACGCTGCGGGGGAAGGGCAATGCGTATGATGACATCGTGGTCACACGCCGGGGCGAACTCCTCGGCGTGGTTTCCGTGCATCAGCTCGTGGAATCCATGGCCTCGCTCCAGGTGGAAATGGCCAAGGGCTCCAACCCCCTCACCGGGCTATTGGGCAACCTGGCCCTGGAGTCCGAGATGGAAAAGCGGATCGATCTGGGGCGCCCATTTTATATCGTGTATGCCGACCTGGACCATTTCAAGGCCTACAACGACACCTACGGCTTCCAATATGGCGACCAGATGATCCTTCTGCTGGCCAGAATCCTGCAGCGCTGCCAACGCCGCTACGGAGATGCCTCGGATTTCCTCGGACACGTGGGCGGGGACGATTTGGTCCTGATTACTTCAGCGGATCCCGAACGCCTGTGCCTCGGAGTAACACGCTGTTTCGAGCGGGCGAGCCGCGGTTGTTACACGGAACGAGACCGTGAGAGGGGATGCATGGAGGCCCAGACTCGCGAGGGCGGCACGGCGCAATTTTCTCTGGTGACCGTATCCCTGGGCATCCTGCGCGTGGAGGGAGCCACCTCGCTGCAGCGGATCAGCGAACGCGCGGCAGAGATCAAGAAGTACGCCAAGTTACAGACTGGTAACAGTATCTTACGGGATCGCCGAACTCCCCTCGGAAGAAATCGAACAACAGCAGTGACGTGAAAGGCTGAACTACATGGTCTTTGGACACCAACACTAATCTCTCTGCTTTCCCTCGGTCTGCTTTATCCAACACTCTAATTTAAAGATAAATCCAACTTAATCAAAATGTAACCAAGTTGTCATCACCATGTAAAACTTTGCCATGACTATTCTTAAACCGAAGAAATCGGGGGCTTGAAATGACGCATCTGCTGTATCGCTGAATCGATAGTGATCCCCACGGGCACACTAGACAGGAAAAGAAGCTCAGGTAAGTATTTTCGGCTGATCTCACATAGAGAAAAAGTAACCCCAAGGGAAGAACATGATTCAATCTTCTGCTTGCTTTGCTTACTTGTGTATTGAACACTTATCTACCTATCTTAACGACAAAGGGGACTACCCTGCCCTGAAAACAGTGCCTTCGCTGAACTCTAGAAGATCTTCTTGGCAGGAGCTGTGCCTATTCGATCGAGTGCTTTTTGGACAAAGAGCTATATTTGCCGGTGGGTCAAAAAGCGTGCTCACCAGTACTGGCCACAGCATCAAAGTCTTGGTTATTAGCGTCCGAAATCCATAGATGGAAAACAGAACCGAAAACTCACCAAGGCGTATATTTTCCAGAAAACTTCTTTGAAGCCATGAATGTATTTCTATTCGTGCACTTGCACTTAGCAAATATACATATTTTTGTTCAAAATAGAAAAATTAAAAGGGAGAAACTCTATGAAAGGAAAAATTGTTTCTCGCAGAAATTTTATTAAATTAAGCGGAACTGCTTTGCTCAGCAGCCCATTCTTTATGAGCTGGGGGACTCGGGTCTTTGCTTCTCAGACAAAAACTGATTTTAATCAAATTAGATTTGGGGTTATAGCGGATGCTCACCTGGATGTCCAAGGACAAAACGGGATGAAGATGAGCAAAGCAAGCCTTCGTTGCATACAGAAAACAGTACAGGACCTTAATCAGGAAGGAGTTTCTTTTGTCATAGTGGCAGGTGATCTCTTATTAGATGGAGAGAAAAGAAACGCTGAAGCCATCAAAGATGAACTGGATGCTTTGAAAATGCCTTATTATGTGGTGGCCGGAAACCATGATTATATGCCACTGGATCCGGACAAACGTAGAGAAGGATATGATTACATAAGCATTCATGAGTTTGTCGATTTTTTTCAGGGACATGGATATAACACGTCTGGTAAGCGATACTATGCTCAAGAGATCGTCCCCGGTTTTCGGATCATTGGACTTGATGCTTGCCTACCCGAGGTCAAGGGCAAGTGGGGAGGGGTGCTGCCACAAGAACAGCTCGATTGGCTCGATAAACAATTGAACAGTCATGCAGATGCCTTGAACTTAATCGTAATGCATCACAATGCCGTGCGTTGGACTGCTGATGAGGTTCCTGGAGGTCCAAAGCAGTGGTTTGCCATCGACAATGATCAGGAGTTTCGAAAGCTGATGTCAAAACATGCCCCAGCTGCTCCTGTGGTTCTTTCGGGGCACAGGCACCTTGGACTCCATTTTAGCAAAATCAATGATGTTTATTATTTTGCTTTACCTTCAGTTAATTCTCATCCCATGCGTTATACAATATTCTCCCTAACCAACGAATCCATATCATGGAAGACTCCAATGGTAAGCGTTCATGAATCTACTCATCTTAAAGCAAAAGCTAATTTGCTCAAGTCTACGTGGTGGAGACCATCACATTTTACCGAAAGAAATGCTTACAATGATGCAAAAGTAATTGAACTTTATGAAAATAATGGCATGATTACTGGTGATTATTTATTATAAGAATATTTAATGCGTATTAGACGATATATTACAATTCAAACAAATTATTTTTTCCTACATAAAGACAATTATATTTGAAAAATCACCTTTTATAACAAAAAATTTTTTGAATTGGAAAACAAACACTGCAAATCTACAAAATAAAAAAATATCAATAATACTTTGTATTAGACATCGCGTAAGTATAAATTATTCCAGTTATGAATCAAATAAAAATATTTATTGCAATACAAGTATCACAATTATTTTTAATCCTAACTGGAAAATCATAACAGATAATCTTCTCGTTATGCTTAATAGATCAGTCAAAGAGGGTGGAACATGATCTGTACTTCAACTATGTGACACTCCACAAGAGCAAACCAACAAGAAAAGGAGCTCGAGCATGTCTGCAAGACCACTCGCCAAAAGACAAACCTTGTCCCTCAGCCTGACTAATCCCCTTCAATCGGCCGGTTCTCTGGTGTTGCTACTCCTGACTGCCACAGTCCTTGTAACCTTTTTCGCACATCCGGCAAAAGCTGACGAGCAGTGCAGTCACAGGGGCGAGCTCGACGAGCGCTATTGCGACGACAACCGGGATATGGTTGCCGATCTTCCTTTGGACAGCTCCGAGTGGACCAACCCGGATACCCTGATCTTCTCCTACGTGCCCGTGGAGGACCCGGCACTGTATCAGGGAATGTTTCAACCCTTTCTGGCCCACCTGGAGGATGTGACCGGCAAGAATGTCCGCTACTACTCGGCCCAGTCCTATGCGGCCCAGATCGAGGCACTGCGAAGCGGCAGGCTGCATGTGGCCGGTCTTTCCACGGGTTCGACCCCTTTCGGCGTCAACATCGCCGGATTCAAGCCCTTCGCCATCATGGGGACGGAGGAGGGGGAATACGGCTACAAAATGCAGATCATCGTTCCCGACGAGAGTTCCATTACCTCCCTGCAGGACCTGAAGGGAAAAACCGTGGCTCACACGGAGCAGGCTTCCAATTCCGGGAATCAGGCCCCACGAGCCTTGCTGAGCAAACGCGGCGTAAAGCCGGGCGAGGACTACGAAGTCAGCTACTCTGGGGGACACGATCGAAGCATCCTCGGCGTGGCCAACGGAGACTACGCCGCTGCCCCCGTGGCCTCTTCCGTGTTGGATCGGATGGCGGACCGTGGTGCTGTGGATATGGACGAAATCCGCATCATTCACGAAAGCCGGACCTTCCCCACAACGTCCTTCGGCTATGCCCACAATCTTCACCCCAATCTCGTCCGCCTGATCCAGAAGGCCTTCTTCAGCTTTGATTTCGCAGGAACCCAATTGAACAAGGAGTTTTCCGACGTGGACCGCTTCATCCCCATCACCTACAGAAATGACTGGCAAGTGATCCGCACGATCCAAGAACAAAACAACGTGGACTACACCAGGGAAAACATCAGCGAATGATCTACCATTTTAGTTGGTTGCCACACACATTCCGGAGCAACCTCCTAGCAAATCGAACCGGAACCCTCTGCCGCGCCACGGTTTCGGTTCAACAACCATTTCTCCTTGAGGGGGAAGCATGTTGCATATCGAAAATCTGACCAAAACCTATCCCAACGGTCAGACCGCTCTCAGGGAATGCTCCTTGTCTATGGAGCGAAGCCAGATAGTGACCGTAATCGGTCCCTCCGGAGCGGGCAAGAGCACCGTCCTTCGCTGTATTAATCGCCTCGTCGAGCCGACGCGGGGCCGAATTCTCCTGAACGACACCGAAATAACCGCACTGGGAACTAAAAAGATGTGTCGAATGCGCCGTCGCATGGGAATGATCTTTCAGGAGTACAACCTCGTGGAGCGCCTCACGGTCATGGAGAACGTGCTTTCCGGGCGCCTAGGCTTCGTCTCTCTGTTCCAGGCCCTGTTCCGCCGATTTCCCCAAGGTGACATCGAATCGGCCTTCGAGCTGCTGGAACGGGTTGGCCTCTCCGGATACGAAAACAGTCGGGCCGACGCCCTTTCCGGTGGACAACGCCAACGCGTGGGCATCGCCCGTGCTTTGATGCAGCAACCCCGGATCCTGCTCGTGGACGAGCCCACTTCCTCGCTCGACCCGAAAACAGCCCGCACCATCATGTCCCTGATCGCCGAGCTGTCTCGGGAGCACGGCATCCCCGCCCTGATCAACATTCACGACGTGGGTCTGGCCACAAAGTTCGCCCAACGGGTCGTCGGCCTATCTCATGGGGGAATCGTCTTCGACGGCCCGCCGCAAACTGTGGACACCTCCAGTCTCACCCGCATTTTCGGCGAAGCGGACTGGGGGACAACAGGAGCCGTCACCTCCAACACGTCGGATATCGCCCAGAAGGACACCTTGATCGAGGCCACGGAAGGAAACGCTGTCCTGGAGGCCACGAAGGCATGAGTCATAGGGCCGCCGAAACAGAACCGTTAAGGATCTCCTGGCGTCCTCCTCCCAAAATCCGCAACCCGTTGCTCCGCTGGTCCCTTCTGGTTGGCTGCGGTCTCTATATCATCTACGCGATTGGGGATGTGCATCTGAACCCGGAACGGTTCATTGCGGGCATTCCTCGCGTCGCCGAGATGCTGGGAGTCATGCTGCCCCCCGATTTTTCCCGCTGGGATCTACTTTTTAGCGGCCTTTCGGAAAGCATCCAGATGGCGGTCATATCCACCGCCATCGGCATTGTGCTGGGCATTCCCGTTGCTGTCGGCGCGGCCAAGAACCTGGTTCCCGCTCCGATCTACTACCTCTTCCGCGGCTACATCGGATTGGTCCGCACACTGCCCGAAGTCCTGATCGCCATCTTCTTCGTCAAGGCTATTGGCTTCGGCGCCTTCGCCGGCATGCTCACCCTGACCGTGGCCTCCACCGCTTTTGTGGGCAAGCTCCTGGCCGAGGAGATCGAGGCGATCGACCCCGGACAGGTGGAGGCCATACGGGCCACTGGAGCGGGATGGTCCAAGGTGCTCATCTACGGCATTCAACCCCAGGTCCTGCCGCGCTCAATCGGCCTGAGCATCTATCGATGGGATATCAACTTCCGGGAATCAGTCATTCTGGGGATTGTCGGCGCGGGGGGTATCGGGGCGACCCTGTACAACGCCTTCGGACGCTATGAATACGACTTCGGTCTGGCCATCCTGTTGGCCATGATCGCCATCGTTCTCATCGCGGAGTGGGGTAGCGGGAAAATCAGGAGGAGCATCAAATGAATCCCACGAGCCATGTTCTCGGAGGCCCCTTCGGCGCCCGAAAACCCGTTAGCCGGATTAAACGGCTGGGCGGATTCACGGTGAAGCTCCTGGCTGTGGCGATCGTGGTCTGGTCCGCAACTGGCCTCGATATCCATTGGCCCTTCATCCTCGACGCCCCGCGGCAGGTTCTGGACCTGGGGTTGCGTATGCTGCCGCCTGATATCAGTTTTGTGGACGATATTGTTCCCCCCATGCTGGAAACGATCAATATCGCGACCCTGGGCACCGTCCTCGCTGGCGCTCTGTCTGTTCCAGTCGCCCTGATGGCGGCGCAAAACACCACGATCAACCAAGCAACTCTGTGGGCCGCCCGGGTGATTGTGGTCAGTTCCCGCTCGGTGAACGAACTGATCTGGGCCATCATCTTCGCCGAAATCTTCGGGCCCGGCCCTTTTGCCGGTGTGGTCGCCATCGCCGTCAGCTCCGTGGGATTCACCAGCAAGCTTATCGCCGAGGGCATCGAGGAGATCGATTCGGGCCAGGTGGAAGCCGTTACCGCGACCGGAGCCGGCCAAGGCAAGGTTCTGGCCTACGGAATCGTGCCGCAGATCATGCCCACAGTGGCCGGTGTGCTCACCTTCCGATGGGATATCAACATCCGCCAGTCCTCGGTCATTGGCCTCGTCGGAGCCGGTGGCATCGGCATCACCCTGAACAGCGCCATGAATCTGTTCAACTGGGATCAGGTGTCGGTCATCCTCTTGGCCATACTCCTTGCGGTTCTGGCCAGTGACTGGGTGTCAAACATCCTGCGCAGGCAGTTCATATGAAGCACAACACGACCGCTCACGGGACAGCGAAAGGAGTCGGACAGCTCGTTCCCGAAGGGGAAGAAGGAGCTCATGCAGCGGACAGGCTTCGGACAGCCGGGAGGAGGGCCCGGTTTGCTTCTCAGCCGTGGACACGTTCCAGCTCCCTGAATATCCCCGGGAAGAGCTGTACTATCCGCCCTTTCTCCGGATCCTGGACTACTGCTCCGGGTAGGAAATCACGCACATCCACAGCCTGATCCCGGGTTCCATGGGTCACGCCGCTCTAGGGGTCGCCAAGGTGCTCCAGCTCCCCCTGCGGGCACCACCGCGCCGGATTGCCGGAATACATCCGGAAACGGACACAGGACAGGAACATGGAGGAGATGGTTGGGAAACACCTTCTTTGATACTTGAATCAGATGCACACGGTGCCCGTACCATCCGTGAGCACCGCCAGAAAACTCGTCAAAAGAAGACTGCCCGCGGGCAAGGTACGCACCGGAGCCTATTGCGCAGACGGGGAGGTCCTCCGCACAGCCGAACAGACCTGCGCCCAGGCCCGAGATTTCAACGGTGCCGCTGAAGCCGGCACGCCCCTCTGATGGGCCCGGCGGCACGGCCAAATGGGGCTGCACAGCCCTCCGACCTCCCCCTTATTAGTCACACCTCAGCGAGAACAAATGGAAATCACCCCGCCCGGAGAGAAGTGCGTCCGGCCTGGGCAGACCCATTTGGCGATTCCGGCCTAGCCCGGTTCAGCAGTTGTCATCTCAGTGTGATCCGTAAGTCATTTTGGAGAAACATCTCTTTGGTGGATTGTCCGGAGTTGCGGGCCGCTACCAAATGGCGGACCGAAGTTGCTCACCCGTCTGATGCGGAAAAGGGTGGACTTGCAAGCGACTCAACGGAAGAAACCAAGGAGAAGGAAGGTATGAGAAGCTGGAGGTGTGTCACATTGTTGGTGTCGTGTTTCTTTGTCCTCTGTCTCGCGTCCGCGTCCTCCGCTGCCCAGACTGAGGACAGGCTGCAAAAGCTGGAGCAGGAAGTGGAAAAGCTCAAGGCCCCGCAGGAGACCTCGAGCAAGATGGCCGACTTCATCGATCGGCTGAACATGTCCGTGGAGCTGGGGATCTGGGGAACCTACACCAGCCGTTACGACGACAATGCAGGGGAAGAGAGCGACATCGCGCTGGACACCCTGGAAGTCTACTTCGAGCCCAGGCTCAACGACTGGATCCAGGGCTACGTGGAGCTGGAATACGACGACGATGACGCGAGCATGAAGGGCGAAGAGGGGCGCATCATCGTCAAGAACACCGACGTGTCTCCGGTCTATGCCGAGTTCGGCAAGTTCGAGGCCATCCCCTACGGCGGTTTCGAGACCTTCATGATCGAGGGCTCCCTCACCGAAAATCTAGGCGAAATCAAGGATGTCGGCGCAGTGGCCGGCTTCGAGCGGGCCGGATTTAATCTGCGGGGCTGCCTCTACAACGGGGACGTGAACGAGGCTGGAGAAAAGGACGACCATTTGAACGACTACTCCCTGAAGGCAACCTACTCCACGGAGCGGGGTCCCATGAGCCTAAAGCTCGGCGGCAGCTACCTGAACAATGTGGCCAACAGCGACGTGAAGGATTACTTGGACACAACTCCAGTCCAGGACAAGGTCGCCGGAGCCGACGCCTTCGCCGTCATTGGCTGGAAGGATCTGACCGTGATCGGGGAATACATCGCCGCTTTGGACGATTTCCAGGAAATGCAGTACAACGGGGAAAATGCCGACCCCTCCATATGGAACGTGGAGCTCGGATACGGCTTCGACTTGATGGAGCGGCCCTGCACCGTGGCCGTGGGCTATAGCGCCTCCGAGGAGTTCGCCAATACCGCAACCGGTGACTTCATTCCCGAGACCCGCTACATGGCCCACTTCGACACGGAGATCATGGACAACGTCTCCTGGGGTGTCGAGTATCAGCAGAACGAGGCCTACGACGAGAGCGGGATACCCTCTGCTCAGCGGGGGCAAGAGGAGAACGTGGTCCGGACCGAATTGGCCATGGAGTTCTAGCTCGCACCTTCGACCGCGATGACGGTGCTATTCATACCGTCCAAGCCTGATCCCCGGGGACTCAGTCCCTCGGGGATCAGTTCGTTGATTATCGGGTCTTTCGCCGGGTTCTCCCGGAGCTGTGCTCCGTAATCAGGCGGGGGTATCAGGCAGGGGCTCCACGAAAGCAAGGGAATGGAAATCCCAACTGACTAGAACACCTCCGCCTCGAACCAGAAAAGCTGGGCCTTGCCGCTTTGCCAGCAATTGGGGGGCATCCCCGCCTTGAGGCAGGTCTGGGAGAGAAAGGTCTCCCGGTCCCACCCGTTCTCCGAGGCCACCTGGGGCAGCAGCAGGCCGGAATGGACCCCCTTCTGGATCGCCAGACCGTGTCGTCCCGGCTCCACGTCC
>Ga0207714_1001857_pt1 | contig 13314 bp, 10 predicted proteins | sample PonA232FremontCA_2_FD_187270 | JGI IMG/M metagenome (GOLD analysis project Ga0207714, IMG submission 187270) | Marine sediment microbial community from Fremont, CA, USA - Pond A23 Sediment 2 (SPAdes) | ecosystem: Environmental > Aquatic > Marine > Unclassified | place: USA: Fremont, California... | reverse complement strand
CGGCGCCGACGTCGTCCGCATCCTCGAAGAGACCGAACCGGACCACGTCCGCGGGCTGATCGAACTCGGGTTGAAAAACGCTGACGCCCTCAAATTCAAACTCGCTCAGGTCGCGACCACGTTCGGTGCGCTCAAACGCTGGCGTGGCTCCGGGAGCGGCCGTTTCGGCAAGCGCCGGTTGCTGGCGGCGCTCGAAGACACCCCGATCTACGAGGAGGCACTCCGTGAACTGATCCACGAGGAGCTCTCGATCGAGGGTGCGAGTGCCGTCCTCGAACGGATCCAGTCGGGCGAGATAGCGGTCGAGACCGTCGGCGAACACACGCCACTTGGGACCGGCGGCCGCAGTTCGGGGACGGAGCTGCTCACGCCCGAAAACGCCGACGCGAGCGTGATCGAGACCGTCAAAGAGCGGCTCCAGGAGGATCGTGTCATCCTGTTCTGTCTGCACTGTCAGGCCTACCAGCGGACGAAACAGGTCAAACGCGTCTCCGACCAGCCGGCCTGTCCGCACTGCGAGTCGACACAGATCGCCGCCCTCAACCCCTGGGACGAGGAGACGGTCGCGGCGGTGCGAGCACAGGACAAAGCGGACGAACAGGAGTCTCGCACCGAGCGGGCCTACCAGTCGGCCAGTCTCGTCCAGAGCCACGGCAGACGGGCAGTGATCGCACTCGCCGCACGCGGTGTCGGCCCCCACAACGCGGCCCGGATTATAAACAAACTCCGGGAGAACGAGACCGACTTCTACCGCGACATCCTCTCGCGTGAACGCGAGTACGCCCGGACACGGTCGTTCTGGGACTGAGGGAGTCGGGGGAAAGCCACTGTGGAGACGGAGAGCTTCAGTATTCAGTGGTAACGTATAACAGAGCCCGGCTTGACTACCCGGTAATGAGCGTTCCCCAGCGACAGTTCGACCGACTGATCCCCGGAAAACGGCGTTCCGACACGAATCCACTCGGTTCAAATGGGAATTTTCAAAAGCACGCCGTGTGCATCAACAGATAATGGTACTAGAGCAACTTGCATTCGGGCTGTTTGCACTGGTTACGATCGCGAGCAGCCTGGGTGTCGTTCTCGTCCGCGACGTGTGGCACGCGGCGTTGCTGCTCGGTGTCGCCCTCTCGAGTGTGGCGGCACACTACATCATGTTGACCGCCGAGTTCCTCGCCGTCATCCAGGTGCTGGTCTACATCGGCGGCGTGCTCGTGTTGCTTACGTTTGCGGTGATGCTCACGCGGGAAGAAGAGCCCGACACGCCCGAGGAGCAGATCACACCGACCGAGGACACCGATGGCACGGTTCCGGAGGTGAGTAGATGACGACGCGTCCGGAACTGATCGATACCGACCGGAGTCTGCTCCCCGGACTCGTCGCCGTTGCCGTGTTCGGGCTGTTCGCCGCAGTCGTGCTCTCGGCCGAGTTCGCCGTGGTCGAGGGGTTCACCGACGGCGGGATCAGCATCGTCGAGGATATCGGGTACGCCCTCATCGGCTCGCCGGGCGAGGGAACGATCGAGGGAACGGAGGACTTCCTGGTCGCATTCTTGCTCGTGGCGGTCCTGCTCGATGCGGCCCTCGACGGGGCCCTGATGCTCGCGAAACGTGACGACGGAGGTGAAGACTGATGGCAGTCTCGATCGAGTGGTATCTGCTCCTCTCCGCGGCCGTGTTCTCGATCGGGCTGTTCGGGATCCTCGTCCGCCAGAACGCGCTCATGTTCCTGATGTCCGTGGAACTACTGCTGAACGCGGCCAACATCAACTTCGTCGCGTTCTCGCTTTACTGGGGGAACCTGACCGGACAGCTGTTCGCGCTGATCGTGATCGCCCTCGCCGCAGCCGAGGTCGCGGTCGGGATCGGCATCATCCTCGTAGTGAACCGCAACTTCGACAACATCGACGTCACAGAAGCGGCAACGATGAGGTGGTAAGATGGTTGGGAAGCTCTCGGCTGTCGTGCTCTTCGGACCCGGGATCGAGGCCGCCGAACTGACGGCACTGTTCCCGTTGCTCACGTTCATCATCATCCTCTTTTTCGGCAGGTATCTCCCGCTGAAGGGGGCGATCCCCGGCATCCTCGCCACTGGCGGCGCGTTAGCCGTCTCGCTGTGGGGTGTCGCCGACATCGCGACCGGTGCGGGGCCGCGCCAGGAGACGTTGCTCACCTTCGTCGAGGGTGTCGCCGGCGACGGTGTCACACTCACCTTCGGCATCCTGATCGATCCGCTGGCGATACTGATGCTCACCATCGTCTCGCTGATCTCGTTTCTGGTCCACATCTTCTCGCTTGGATACATGAACGACGAGGGCGAGATCGACCTGCCGCGGTACTACGCCGGCCTCTCGCTGTTTACCTTCTCGATGATGGCGTTCGTCTTCAGCGATAACCTGTTGATGTCCTTTGTCTTCTTCGAACTCGTCGGGCTCTGCTCGTTTATCCTGATCGGCTTCTGGTTCCGCGAGGCAGGGCCACCGAGTGCCGCGAAGAAGGCGTTCCTCGTCACCCGCTTCGGGGACTACTTTTTCCTCATCGGGGTCGTGGCGGTGCTTGGCACCTTCGGCACCGCACAGTTCGCCGGCGCGGACTCCTTCGTCAGCATCGCCACCGAACAGCTAGAGAACGGCGGCACGATCATGAACACGTTCCTCGGCTTCGGTGACGGGGCCTGGATCACCGTCATCGGCCTGCTCGTGCTCGGCGGCGTGCTCGGGAAATCGGCACAGTTCCCCTTCCACACCTGGCTCCCGGACGCGATGGAGGGTCCGACGCCCGTCTCGGCGCTGATCCACGCGGCGACGATGGTCGCGGCCGGCGTCTACCTCGTCGCCCGGATGTACGGTTTCTACGTGCTCTCGCCGACGGCACTCTCTATCATCGCGCTGGTCGGTGGCTTCACCGCGTTTTTCGCCGCGACGATGGCCCTGGTCAAACAGGAACTCAAACAGGTACTCGCGTACTCGACGATCTCCCAGTACGGGTACATGATGCTCGCGCTGGGTGGCGGCGGCTACGTGGCCGCGGTCTTTCACCTGACGACCCACGCCATCTTCAAGGCGCTGCTCTTTCTGGGTGCTGGCTCGGTCATCATCGCCATGCACCACAAGGAGAACATGTGGGAGATGGGCGGCCTGCGCTCGGAGATGCGGGTGACCTACCTCACCTTCCTCGCGGGGTCGCTGGCGCTTGCCGGCATCTTCCCCTTCGCGGGCTTTTGGTCGAAAGACGAGGTGCTGTTCGAGACGCTGGCACACGGACTCGGCGGGTCGCCGGTACTACTGGTCGCTTACGCCTTCGGCGCACTCGCCGTCGTCCTCACCGGCTTTTACACCTTCCGGATGGTCTTTCTCACCTTCCACGGCGAGCCCCGGACGGAACTGGCCGCGGACCCCGAGCCGGTCCGCTGGAACGTGAAGTTCCCACTCGCAGTGCTCGGCGTCCTCTCCGTCGTCGCCGGCTTCATCAATATGGGTGTCCTCAAGGAGATCATCGGGGAGGGGAACCTCTTCCTGCACGAGTTCCTCGACGGGAAGACGATGGATGCGGACCTCGATTCGGTCGGGCTGTCGGCCCATCACTACGCGGAGGTGCTCGAATCCGACTTCGCGGCCGGCTACGAGGTGGCGGAGCTGAACCCGCTCGGACCGGGAGCGGTCGCGACCGTGCTCGCGGTCGTACCGGTGGTCGCGGCGTGGTACCTGTTCCGTGGCCCGGACGTCGAACCGAAGATGACGAAACTCGGCAGTGTGCGGACGCTACTCATGAACAACTACTACCAGGACGAATACCAGGTCTGGCTCGCTCGCGGCCTCACGCTTCCGGCCGCGAAGGTTGCGAACAAGTTCGACCAGGGGATCATCGACGGCGTAGTCGACGGGGCTGGCGGCGTGAGCCTCTTCGCCGGCGAGCGCTTCCGCAAGATACAGACGGGCGTGGTGACGAACTACGCGGCGTTGCTCACGCTCGGATTCCTGTTACTCGCGCTCGTCTTCGCGCTGGTCGGGGGGTGGATATAGATGCTGATCGAGTTCCTCCTCGCGGCCACGCTCACCAGCGCGGTCGTGGTCTTTCTCGCTCCGGACCGGATCGCCCCGAAACTGGCGACGGGGCTGAGTCTGTTGCCCCTCGGTGGCGCGCTCGTGATGTGGAGCCGCTTCGACGCCGCCGGGAACGCGTTGCGCGCCGGCGGCGAACCGGCCTTCGAGACCACGGTCGAGTGGTTCGAACTCGGCCAGTACACGCTCCAGTGGCAGGTCGGTGTCGACGGCGTGAGTTTCCCGCTGCTCGTGTTGACCGCCGTGTTGACGACGCTCGCGATGGTCTCCTCGTGGACGCCGATCGACGAGCGCCAGTCGCAGTTCTACGGACTCATGCTGTTGATGGAGACCGCACTGATCGGTGTGTTCACCGCGCTCGATTTCTTCGTCTGGTTCGTCTTCTGGGAGGGGGTCCTGATCCCGATGTACTTCCTGATCTCCGTCTGGGGCGGCCCGCGGCGCAAGTACGCCGGGACGAAGTTCCTGCTGTACACGAACCTGGCCTCGCTGGTGATGTTCGTCGGCCTCTTCGTCCTGGTCCTGGGGCTGGGAGATTCGCTGACAGCGCTGTCACTGCCGGCGATTACACAGGCGCTTCAGGCCGGTGAACTCGGCTCCTTTGCCGGCATCCAGGCCGATACCCTGCGGGTAATCGCGTTCCTGTTGCTCTTTCTCGGCTTCGCGGTCAAGGTCCCCGTGGTCCCCTTCCACACCTGGCTCCCGGACGCCCACGTCCAGGCCCCGACGCCGGTGTCGGTGATGCTGGCCGGAGTGTTGTTGAAGATGGGGACCTACGCCTTGCTCCGGTTTAATTTCACGATGTTGCCGGACGTGGCCGCCGACTACGCCGAGATTATCGCGGCGGTCGGCCTCATCAGCGTGATCTACGGGGCGATGCTGGCGATGGCCCAGAGCGATCTCAAGCGGATCGTCGCCTACTCGTCGATCTCCTCGATGGGCTACGTCATCCTCGGACTGGTCGCGTTCACGCCAGACGGGATGGGTGGGGCGACCTTCCAGATGGTCAGTCACGGCCTCATCTCGGGGCTGATGTTCATGACCGTCGGCGTCCTCTACAACGCGACCCACACCCGGATGGTCGGCGACATGGGTGGGCTCGCGGATCGGATGCCCGTGACGGCCTGGATCTTCGTCGCCGGCGCCTTCGGCTACATGGGGCTGCCACTCATGAGCGGCTTCGTCGCCGAGGTGCTCGTGTTCATCGGCGCGTTCGATTCGACCGTCGTCGCCGGCGCGCCGCTTTTCACCGCAGGTGCGATGTTCGGGATCGTACTCGTGGCAGGGTACCTGCTGTGGGCGATGCAGCGGACGCTGTTTGGCCCGTTCAAGCTGGAGACGGAGTACGAAATCGAGCGTGCACCGCTGCACGATATCGCCCCGCTCGCGGTGTTGCTCGGCCTGGTGATCCTGCTCGGTGTCCAGCCGGATCTCATCTACGAGGTCATCCAGGACGCGATCATGCCGATCGTCGACAGCGCAGAGGGGACCGTCGGCGTCGGCGACCTGCTCGCGGCGTACGGAGGTGAGCTGGTATGAGCACAGTCGGAACGTTGCCCGACTGGGCGGCACTCGCACCGGCGCTCGTGTTGCTTTCCACGGCGTTCGTGCTGTTGCTCGCCGATATGATCGCCCCGAAGGAACAAAACAGCGTGGTGCTCTCCGGGATCTCGGTGACGGGCGCGCTCGCCGCCCTCGGGACCTCGGCGTGGTACCTGCTCGCCGGCACCGGTCAGCCTGGCGCGGGCGATCTGGACGGCGACGGCGCGATCGAACTGTTCGGCGGGAACCTGATCGTCGACGGCATGTCGCTGTTTTTCGCCGTCATCATCACGAGTGTCGTCCTCATGGTCGTCCTCGCGAGCTACGAGTACCTCGCGGACCAGCCCAACCAGTCGGAGTACTACTCGCTTGTGTTGCTCGCGGCGACCGGGATGGTGATGGTCACCTTCGCCAACAGTTTCGTGACCGCGCTCGTCAGTATCGAACTGGTCTCGCTGCCGTCGTACGCCCTGGTCGCCTCGCTGAAGACAAACCGCGGGAGTTCCGAAGCCGGACTGAAGTACTTCCTGATCGGGGCGCTCTCCTCGGCAATTTTCATCTACGGGATCTCGCTCGTCTACGTCTCGACTGGCTCCATGCAGTTCGACGCCGTCGCAGCCGTCCTGGCTGACGGCGGGGTCGGCGACCTCGACGGACTGCTCGGACTCGGCGTGTTGATGATCCTCGGCGGGATCGCGTTCAAGATCGCCGCCGTCCCGTTCCACTTCTGGGCCCCGGACGCCTACGAGGGGGCACCGGCCCCCATCTCGGCGTTCATCTCCTCGGCCTCGAAAGCGGCCGGCTTCGTGCTCGCGTTCAGAGTGTTCGCGGATATCTTCAACTACACCGGCGTCACGGAGACGATGGACTGGGTGATCGCCTTCCAGATCCTCGCCATCGTGACGATGACGGTCGCGAACTTCGCCGCGCTCAAACAGACGAAAGTCAAACGCATTCTGGCGTACTCCTCGGTCGCACACGCCGGTTACGTCCTGATCGCGCTGGCCGCACTGACCGGGGGTGCCGACGGCGCCTTCGTGCTCGGGTCGGGGCTGGCACACCTCATGATCTACGGCTTCATGAACACCGGTGCGTTCCTCTTTATCGCGCTGACAGAGCACTGGAACGTCGGCCGACAGCTCGAGGACTTCTACGGGCTCGGGCAGCAGGCCCCCGTCGCCTGCGGGGCGATGACGGTCTTCCTGTTCTCGCTCGCCGGCCTGCCGCTGGGGGCCGGCTTCTTCTCGAAGTTCTACCTGCTGTGGGCCTCGATCGAGGGTGAGGTCGCGCTTCTCGGGGTCGCCCTGATCGCCAACAGCGTCGTCTCGCTGTTTTACTACACCGGGATCGTCAAGGCGCTGTGGGTGGAGGAGCCAAACGGCGACCTGGAGATCACCACGTACCCGACTGGACTGTACACCGCCATCGTCCTCGCAGCCATCGCGACGGTGTTGCTGTTGCCCGGCTTCGGCTTCGTCATCGAGTTCGCCGAGACCGCAGCCGGGATGGTCGCCTGATACTGATTACTGCGGTTATTTTCGTGACCACGTCACACTGAGCACTGTGTCACGACCTGTAACAACATATTGCGTTTCCCCGGCGGGAAAGACTCGCAGGAATCAGTATGACGGCTGCCGTGGTTCGACGGGGACGGCGAACGTACGCAGCGGTGAAGCTGTTATTATTTATGAATGTTCTTGCCATCAGCTTTATGCTCTTGAAAAGAAAACAGCGTCAACGTACCAATGGAACGGCGAAAATTCATGTTAGCGGCTGGCACAGGGGCGGTAGTAGCGGTGGCTGGTTGTAGCGGCGGCGGCGGTGGCGGAGGGGGCGATTTCGACACGAGCAGCCCGACAGCGGTCGTCGAATCCTTCTACCAGATCGGCGACGGGCTCGATCAGGACAGCAGCGTGGACGATCTTCTCGACACGATCGAACCAGGCTTACACAGCGCATCGCCACTCCCGGATCTCCTCGAACAGGCGGAAGATCAATCCGCAGACCAGGCCGCTGGCCAGCAGCAGAGTCTCTCGAGTGTCAGTGCCGAAGTGACCGAAGAAAACATCGGTGCCGATCGGCTGAGCCAGGAGTTCGGGCTCGGATTCAGCGGGGTGAGTCAGGAGGATATCGACACGATCGCAGAGGAGAACGCAGTCGTCGAGGCGACCGTCGAGTACGAGGATTCGCCGACACAGAACCCACAGCATCTCACCGCGACCGAGAACGGTGACTGGCTCATCGTGGTGTAGCTACCCCACAGTTTTCGACCGGATCCGTCACGTGTAGCGGCGCTGCAGTGGTTCAAAACTGCCAAGTACCGACGCTTTCTTCCCCACCGTATGAAAGCCACAGCGAGGGCCCACCCGATACAGGGACTGATCAAGTACCACGGGATGCGCGACGAACAGTTGCGGCTCCCGTACCACGACTCGATCAGCGTCTGCACCGCGCCGAGTCACACGAAAACCACCGTCGAGTTCGATCCCGGTCTGGACGACGACCGCTATCTGATCGACGGCGAGGCGGTCACCGGCCGCGGCGCGGAGCGAATCGGGATGGTCGCCGACCACGTCCGCGAACTGGCGGGGATCGACCACCACGTCCGGTTCGAATCCGAGAACTCCTTCCCGACGAACATCGGCTTTGGCTCCTCGTCGTCAGGTTTCGCGGCGGCAGCGACAGCGCTGGTCGAGGCCGCGGGTCTGGAGCTGAGCCGGCCGGAGACCTCGACGGTGGCCCGCCGTGGCTCCTCCTCCGCCGCCCGCGCCGTGACGGGTGCGTTCTCGCATCTGTACTCCGGGCTGAACGACGAGGACTGCCGGTCGAAGCGGATCCCGGTGCCCGAAAGCGTCGAAGACGACCTGCGGATCGTCGCCGGGATGGTGCCCTCCTACAAGGAGACCGAACAGGCCCACGCGGAGGCCGCCGACAGCCACATGTTCGAATCGCGTCTCGCACACATCCACAAACAGATCGCGACGATGCGGGACGCCCTCCGGAACGGGGAGTTCGACCGCGCGTTCGAACTGGCCGAACACGACACCCTCTCGCTGGCCGCGACCACGATGACCGGACCCGCGGGGTGGGTCTACTGGCAGCCACGCACCATCGAGATCTTCAACACCGTTCGCGAACTCCGCGACGACGGCCTGCCAGTCTACTTCTCCGTCGACACCGGGGCGAGCGTCTACGTCAACACCACCGCCGACTACGCCGACGAGGTCGAGTCCGCCGTCGCCGACTGCGGTGTCGACACCCGTGTCTGGGAGGTCGGCGGTCCAGCGCGTGTGCTCCCGGAAAACGAGTCGCTCTTCTAGCGGCGTTCAGAAGAACTCTCGGAGACGGATCTGCTGGTGTGAAAAGCTCCTCGAGCGGTGCCCGGAGCACCGGTCCGGATGTCGAGACCACCCAGTCGGGCGGCCGTATCGATACTGACAGCACCGACCGCGAGCCGCGAGAGTGTCGAGACACCGACGGAGAGATCCGGGTCACTGCCGGCCGTGGACTTCGCCCAGTGCGTCGACCGTCGGCGCCGTGACGACGGTGACCCGGTCGCCCGCACTCTCGATCCGCAGGGCCATCTCGTACTCGCTGTCGGGGCCGAACTCGTAGGTCCGGTCGAGCCCGGCCACTGGCTGCCCGCCGCGGTACGCGATCATCGACTCGTAGCTCTCGACGAACTGTTCGACATCCGCCGGCGTTGCCCACGCCAGTTCCCAGACGGTGGCGGTTTGGTTCGTCCCGACGTCGCGGTAGACGTAGATTTTGTCGTCGCGCCATCCCTCCGTTTCCGGCTGTAGATAGTTGAGCGGATCGGAGCGGTTGACCTCGCCGTCGGGCCCGAGGTTCAGGATCTCGCGTGGCTCGTATATCGAGACTGCCCCTCGCGACTCGTAGGTCGGCGCGATGAACATCGCGGAGATGCCGGCGACGCCGACGGTGTCGTAGTCGGGGCCGTCGAGGGTCAGCCGCTCCCAGCGGTCGGTGCTCCGATCCGGGACGGAGATGTTCGCCAGATCGAGGCTCCCGTAGCTGTCGGGTTTGACCACGTAGTAGGCACTCCGCGGTGGCTCCTCGTAGAGGTCGTTGACTGCCGCCCAGCCGCCGCGGTCGAAGACGTATTCGACGAAGCTCGGGCCGTCGCTGTAAGGCTGGAAACTCTCGAAGTACAGCCCCCAGTTCGCCGGCTCCGAGGGGTCGCCGTCGCCGGAGCCGTCCCCGTCACCCGCCTCCCCCTGGTTGCTGACACAGCTCCAGAGTTCCGCTTCGCAGGCGGTCCGGTACCGCTGCTCGATCAGCGAGACGTCACCCTCGATCAACCCGAGGATGCCGGCGTCGACGTCCGACGTCTCCCGGCCGTACTGGCTCAGATTGAACTGCTGGTCCTGGATCGCGTGGCCGAGTTCGTGGGCGAGGACGGGTTCGTCGATGTCGACTCCGCCGTCGGTGACGATGTTGATCTCCTCCGACCCAGGGTCGTAGGAGCCGCCGACAGTCCCGCCCCTGTTCCGTTCGCGCTGCTCGATCGAGTCGTTGGTACTACTGACGAGTAACATCGTCTCCAGTTTCGCGTTGTCGAAGCGGGTCTCGTTGGCGGGGATGTCAGCGAACTGCGCGGACTGGTTCTCGCGGAACTGTTCGCGGTCGAGGACCTCGACCGGTGGCGATCCGCTGCCGGCGTCGAGACACCGCAACGCCTCGACCCTGGCGGCGGTTCGCGCGCTGAGCCGCCGGAGATCCGCGTCGGAGAGTCCGTCGGTGGCGTTTATTTCGATCGGTTCGTCGTACCAGTAGCCGTCGACCCAGCCGATGACGCCGCTTTCGTTCGCGGGATCCGCGAACTCGTCGGGCAGGGTCGCCGCACACGACTGAACGAGGCTGTCGAGTGTCACCTCGTCCTGTGTGGGTTCACTCGCCGCTGGTCCCATGGGCGGGGCTGTGGAGTCGCCAGGGGAGAGGGCGGTCGAGTCGATCGCACCGATACCAGCGATAACGAGGAAAACCAGGGCGATAGCTACGGTCACCTTTGGCCGACGCATACCTCCTCGTTGTCGCTCGGGAGAAATAAGAACTCGCTCTCAGAACCAGGGTGGGCGCTCGGGTTCAGGCTCGGACTCCGAGTCGCGGTCCTCGCCGGTGTCGCGTTCGAGAAGCGACCGGGCCCCGCCGTCTGACATCGCCGACGTGATATCGATCTCGTCGGGGTGATAGACCGAGTCGCGGTCACGGGCGCGTCCCGGATCGAAGGCCAGCAGTGCCGTTACCGCCAGGACGATCAGGGCGACAGGCGCTTCGCCCGGGACGAGTCCGATGATCGAAAGCGAGAGGACGCCGAGTGCGACCGAACTGCCGAACCGGAACCGGTCGAGTTCGACCGCGTTTCGCAGCCACGGACTGGTGGCCGCCACGACGAGCGCGAAGGCCACGCCGACGCCGGCCGCGGCCGTCGCCCGACCGATCAGGACGGGATCCAGCTGGACCGACAGCGTCGCGCCGGACGGCGACAGGCTCGCGACAAGACCGAGCAGGATGATGACAGCCGGGCCCGGCAGGTACTCGCCGACCCGCGCACTCGCGGTCGAGGCGGCTACGGAGAGGATCACGAGGGCGGCGAACCGCTCGAAGATCGCGATGTTCAGCACCGACGCAAGCGTCGGTGCGAACGCGGCCTGGACCGCCGCGGCGGGGACGATCAGGGCCCCGACGGCGAGCACGACACGGATCTGTTCGCGGGGCTTTTGATCCATCTCGGCGAGGATCACCGCGACCATCGCGGAGCCGCCGAAGATCAACAGTCCGACCTCGACGATACCGACAGGGCTCGACAGCGCCCCACTCAGGACGACGGCGGCGAACACGCCGTCGACGAGCGGGAGCGCCATGACGACTGCAAGCAGTCGCGTCGACGAGCGGACGCGTCGCTCGAGCGAGAGCGCTCGTGGGTGTCGTGAGCTACTCATCGGACACTAGGGAAGGCGTCCCCCTGCCTGTGGGTGGTCCCGTCTCCCACGCCGGGAGTGAGTCTGTGCCGTCCAGCCGGCGCCGAACCGCCCGAAATTGGTCCCCGGTGTAAAATTGCGCCCCACTGTCTTCTTGCCGCAGCTGGATGCGAAACACGACTTTCGGACACTACCTCCGCTGGTGGGACGCACGGAGTTCATGGTTATTAATACTGTTTAAAGCCATATAGTGATTGCGTGAGAGACGGACACACACCGGGGATCCCGTGGGATCGGTTCGCAGACGTCCGGTATTTACCGGGGAAAGTCCACAAAGGGTGATATTTCGAGCGGAAGTGTCTCCCTTCGGCTCGTGCAAGCCGGCCACAGCGGCGGGCGGAGAGACGGGCGTACGTGCCGGCTACGCCTGTCTCGCAACGCTTTTGGCCACCCGCTTCCCACGGCTTACATGGCGAAGGATTCGGAACCGTTCTCGGAGAAACTCCACGTACCGGAGGCATTGACCTTCGACGACGTACTGCTTCGGCCCAAACAGAGTGCGATCGAGCCCGACGAGGCCGACACGAGTACCCGCGTCTCGAAGAACGTCCGGCTGAATATCCCCGTTCTCTCCGCAGCGATGGATACCGTCACGGAGAGTGAGCTGGCGATCGAGATCGCCCGCCACGGGGGGCTGGGTGTCCTCCACCGCAACATGGACACCGAAGCGATGACCGAGGAGATCGAACAGGTCAAACAGGCCGACGAACTGATCATCCGTGAGGTCGTCACGGCCGATCCGGACCAGACCGTCCGCGAGGTCGACCGGATGATGAACGAGGCGGGCGTCTCCGGCGCGCCAGTGATCAACGACGACGACGAGGTGCTCGGCATCATCTCCGGGACCGACATCCGCCCGTACCTGGAAGTCGGCGACCGTGACGAGGTCCGGGAAGCGATGACTGACGAGGTCATCACCGCCGGGGAGGACGTCACGCCGCGGGAAGCGCTGGAACTGATGTACGAACACAAGATCGAGCGCGTCCCGGTCGTCGACGACAGGAACCGGCTGACCGGCCTGATGACGATGGCCGGCATCCTCCAGCGCCGGGAGTACGACAACGCGGTCCGTGACGAGAACGGGCATCTCCGCGTCGGTGCCGCCGTCGGTCCCTTCGAAACCGACCGCGCACAGGCGGCCGACGAGGCGGGCGCTGATATTCTCTTCATCGACTGCGCACACGCCCACAACGCGAACGTCATCGAGAGTGCCCGCGAGATCAAGGCCGAAACGGACGCCGACGTCGTGGTCGGCAACATCGGCACCAGGGAGGCAGCCCGCGACGTCGCCGACTTCGCCGACGGTGTCAAGGTCGGTATCGGCCCGGGGTCGATCTGCACGACCCGCGTCGTCACCGGGGCCGGCATGCCACAGATCACCGCCATCGCCCAGGTCGCGGACGTGGCCAGCCAGCACGGGATCCCCGTGATCGCCGACGGCGGGATCCGCTACTCCGGCGACGCGATCAAGGCGATCGCAGCCGGTGCCGACGCCGTGATGATGGGGTCGTACTTCGCGGGGACCGACGAGGCACCGGGCCGCGTGATCACGATGAACGGCAAGAAATACAAGCAGTACCGCGGGATGGGCAGTGTCGGTGCGATGCAGTCCGGCGGCGGCGACCGCTATCTCAAGGACGATGACGACGACGAGTTCGTCCCCGAGGGCGTCGAGGCGGCCACCCCGTACAAGGGGACACTGGAGTCGGAACT
>Ga0207714_1001855_pt1 | contig 13319 bp, 13 predicted proteins | sample PonA232FremontCA_2_FD_187270 | JGI IMG/M metagenome (GOLD analysis project Ga0207714, IMG submission 187270) | Marine sediment microbial community from Fremont, CA, USA - Pond A23 Sediment 2 (SPAdes) | ecosystem: Environmental > Aquatic > Marine > Unclassified | place: USA: Fremont, California... | reverse complement strand
CCAGCCATAAAGCCTCACCGGGGCGAGGCGGCAATCCGGCGGCCTCAGCCTTGACAGGCTGGTGCGCGTGGGTATGGTCGCGCGCCGAACGACACCGCCGACGGAGACCAACCGCCATGGCGAAGCCGACGACACAACAGATCAAGCTCGTGAGCACGGCCGGGACCGGCTACTTCTATGTCAAGAAGAAAAACACCCGTGCCACGACGGAAAAGCTCCAGTTCAAGAAATACGATCCCAAGGCACGCAAGCACGTGCTGTTCAAGGAGCAGAAGATGCGTTAACAGGGCCGCGTCTCAAGCGGTACTGTGAAGACGGGCCGGCGCCGGACAACGCGCCGGCCCGACGCATTTGCGCCCCAGGTTTGCGGAAACGGAACGTGCCGCTCCGGCTTAGAAGCACCCGCTGGCGTGGGGTGTCGCCGGCATGCGGGTAGCGCGAGCGGCTTTGCGGCCATTATGCCGAAATCGGCCGCGGTTTACGTGATTTACCAGTCGCTCGCCTGATACGCCTCGGCCGGATCGGCATTGCTGTTGTCGACGCAGCGGTTCCGGCCCGCTTTCTTCGCCTGATACAGCGCGACATCGGCGCGTTCGAGCACGTCCTCGGCCATATCGTCCGGATCGTTCGTCGTCGCGACACCGATGGAAATGGTGATGGCCAGGCGCGTATTGCCCTCGACGCCGATGGGAAAGTCCGTCTGCGCCACGCGCTTGCGCAGTCGCTCCATGATCTTCATCGCCTGCTCGCGCGACGTCTCGGGCATCACCACCACGAACTCTTCGCCGCCATAGCGTGCCACGAGATCGATGCTGCGAAGGTTGTTCGTGGCGATCGTGGCGAGCAGCTTGAGAACCTCGTCGCCCGGCCCGTGGCCGTAGGTGTCGTTGACCTGCTTAAACAGATCGACGTCGAAAATGGCAACCGAGACCGGCTTGCCGCTCTGCCCGATGTCGAGCAGCTTCCGATCCAGGTGCGTGGTCAGGTAACGCCGGTTGAACAGCCCGGTCAGCGGATCGGTGAACGCCATGGACACGCTCTTCTGGATGCGCGTGCGCAGGCGCTCGTGATAGCGCCGCCGGCGTACCTGCGTGCGCACCCGCGCCAGCAACTCGCCCTTGTCCAGCGGCTTCACCAGATAGTCGGAGACGCCGAGTTCCAACCCCTTCGCCAGGCGCTCCAGATCGGCGTCCTCGAGCACCATGAGCTGGGGCACGTGCCGGCTCTCTTCCTGGGACCGCAAATGGGAACACAGGCGCAGGCCGTTCTCCCCGTCGACATCGATGCCCACGATGATCAGGTCGAAGTCCGCCTCGCGCGCCCGTTGCCGCGCTTGCTCGCCGGTCTGGACGTGCTCCACCTCGTGCCCGCCGTCGGCGAGATAGGTGGTGAGGCGGCGGGCCGTGAACGTGCTGTTCTCGACGACGAGAACCCGGGCCTGGTCCCCGGTTTCCGCATCACGGTTCTCCATGATGCCGAGCTGGCCATAGCTTTCCTGGCGCACGCGCAGCTCGTCCATCATCATTTTCAGGCGCAGCAGCGATCGCACCCGCGCGAACAGCGCCGTGTCGTTGACGGGCTTGGATAGGAAGTCGTCCGCCCCGGCGTCCAGACCCTTGACCTTGTCCGAGATCTCGGAAAGCGCGGTAACCATGACGACGGGGATATGCGCGGTCGCTTCATTTGCCTTGAGGTGCTGGCAAACCTCGAAGCCGTCCATCCCCGGCATCATGATGTCGAGCAGAATCAAGTCGGGGGAATTGTGCGCCGCAACGTCGAGACACTCGCGGCCGTTCGACGCGGTCAGGACCTCGTAATACTCCGCCGAAAGCTTCGCTTCGAGAAGCTTGACGTTCGCCGGGATGTCGTCGACCACGAGAATACGGGCGGTCATGGCGGTCCCGATCCCCCGGGCATCAGCTCAGAAAACGGCGCACGGTCTCGAGGAAATTCGACACCGAGATGGGCTTGGCGATATAGGCCTCACAGCCCCCTTCGCGGATCTTTTCCTCGTCGCCCTTCATGGCGAACGCGGTGACGGCGACCACCGGAATGGCCTTGAGGTTGTCGTCCTCCTTGATCCATTTTGTCACCTCCAGTCCCGATACCTCGGGAAGCTGAATGTCCATCAGGATCAGATCGGGATGGTGCTGCCGTGCCATCTTGAGCGCCTCCATCCCGTCCTTGGTCTGGAGAATGTTGTAGCCCTGCGTCTCCAGAAGGTCGTGGAAAAGCTTCATGTTGAGGTCATTGTCCTCAACCACCAGCACCGTTTTGGCGTTGCCATTCTCCATGAACCCGGCCCGGTCCTCTGTTGCCGCCGTTCGCGTGCCGCTTCGACGATCGCCGCGCGATCCTGCAACGGCGAATGTACGCGAAATTGCGTGCTGTCAAGCTTCGCCCTTCAGTTTAGCATGCCCCAACCCTGTTAACACCGCGTAACGCCATGCGCATCGGGATCGACCTTGGCGGCAGCAAGATCGCCGCCGTCGCCCTCGACGCGGCGGGCGAGGTCCGGCAACGCCTACGCCGGGCAACACCGCGCCACGACTATGCCGGCACCATCGCAGCCGTGGCGGGACTCGTCCACGACCTCGAGGCCGGCGCGCCCGGACGCACCCGTGTCGGTGTCGCCACACCGGGGGCGATCGATCCCGGCACGGGCCGGCTGAAAAACGCCAACTCCACCTGGCTCATCGGCGCGGCCCTGCACCATGACCTCGCCGCGCGGCTGGCGCGTCCCGTCCGCCTGGCCAACGACGCCGACTGCTTCGCCCTGTCCGAGGCCAGGGACGGCGCGGCGGCCGGCGAGTCGCCCGTTTTCGGCGTGATCCTGGGCACCGGTGTGGGCGGCGGCGTCGTGGTCAACGGCCAGCGCCTCACCGGCCCCAACGCCATCGCCGGCGAATGGGGGCACAACCCGTTGCCACGCATGACGGCCGCGGAAGCACCCGGGCCGCCGTGCTACTGTGGCCGGCGCGGCTGCATCGAGACCTTCCTCTCCGGCCCCGGCCTGAGCGCGGACTATGCCGCGGGCGGCGGCGACGCCGGGGTGCCCGCCGCGGCGATCGCGGCGCGCGCCGACGCGGGCGAAGCGGCCGCGGCAGCCGCGCTGGAACGCTACGTCGCGCGCCTGGGCCGCGCCCTGGCGGGCGTGGTCAACATCCTCGACCCGGCCGTGATCGTGCTGGGCGGCGGCCTGTCCAACATCGATCGGCTCTATAGCGACCTGCCCGGCGCCATGGCACCGCACGTGTTCAGCGCCCACGTCCGAACCGACATCCGGCCGCCGCAGCACGGCGACGACAGCGGCGTGCGCGGTGCCGCACGGCTCTGGGATGCGGACGAGACCGGCGCGTGACCGACCACCCGAACGGCTGGTGAAACCCGGAACGATGGACCCGCCCGCGACCACGGTTTGCCGCGACTGCTTCGCCCTGACAGTGGAGGCCCCGGGCGGGCGCTGTCCGCAGTGCCGCTCGCCGCGGCTGGTGACCCATCCCGAGCTGACCCGGCTCACCCGGGCCCACGTCGACTGCGACGCCTTCTACGCCAGCGTGGAAAAGCGCGATCACCCCGAGCTGGCCGACCGGCCGGTGATCGTGGGCGGCGGCACGCGCGGCGTGGTGGCGGCGTGCTGCTACATCGCGCGCATCTACGGCGTGCACTCCGCCATGCCCATGTTCAAGGCGCGCCAGCGCTGCCCCGATGCCGTCATCATCCGGCCGGACATGGCACGCTATCGCCGGGAGGGGCGGCGCATCCGGGAGATGATGCAGGCGCTTACGCCGCTCGTGGAGCCGCTGTCCGTGGACGAGGCGTTCCTGGACCTCTCGGGCACGGAAGCGCTGCACGGCGGCCCGCCGGCGCAAACGCTGACCCGCCTTGCGGCGCAGGTCGAACGCGAGGTCGGCGTGACCGTCTCCATCGGCCTGAGCCTGAACAAGTTCCTGGCCAAGGTCGCGTCCGACCTGGACAAGCCGCGCGGCTTCGCCTGCCTGGGCCGGCGGGAGGTGGAGAGCTTCCTGCCCGAACAACCGGTGCGCATCATCCCGGGTGCGGGCGAAAGCCTGCAGGGCCATCTGGCGCGGCTGGGCATCGGTTACGTCGGCGACCTGCGCCAGTGGTCCGAACCCGAGCTGGTCGCCCGCTTCGGCAGCATGGGCCAGCGCCTGCACGCCCTCGCACGGGGGCACGACGACCGTCCTGTCAAGCCGGATGCGCCGGCGAAGAGCATCTCCGCGGAAACCACGTTCGCCGAGGATACCGGGGCGGCCGGCGTTCTCCTGCGCCGGCTCTGGCCGCTTTGCGAGACCGTTGCACGCCGGCTCAAGGACAGCGACCGGGCGGGGCACACCGTTACGCTCAAGCTCAAGACGGCCAATTTCCGTACGCGTACGCGCCGGCAGACCCTGGCGGATCCGACCCAGCTCGCCGAACGGCTGTACCGCACGGCCGAGCCCATGGTTCGGGCCGCCGCGGACGGCACCGCCTTCCGCCTGATCGGGATCGGCGCCAGCGATCTCGCCGAGGGCGCGCGGGCCGACCCGCCCACCCTGCTCGACCCCGAACGCAGCCGGACCGCGCGCGTTGAGGCGGCGATCGACCAAGTGCGCGCAAAGCTCGGTCCGGACGCAATCGCGAAGGGTCGCGTCTGGCCTTCCGGGTGATCCGACCGGACAGAAACGGCCCAAACGGGCGTCTCGCGCCATAGCGTGACCCGTCCGGTTATGCTACGAGACCGGTGTCCGGGATGTTCCAGGAGACTGCCGGATCAAAAACGGACCGCCGATTCATGGCGATGACACGGCGGCGGGACACCCGAACGCCGTCCCGCTGCCCGCCGCGGGGTCCGGACTTGGGTGATCAAGGGAGGCCAACATGACCGACGACGACAAGCCCGAGAACGAGAACACCGCCCAGAACCGCGGGATGACCCGTCGCGGCCTGCTCGACTTTGCGGGCAAGCTCGGCGCCGCCGGCTCGCTGATGGTGATGATGCCGCGCGGCCTGCGCGCCCAGGAGGGCCCGGTCAAGATCGGCGTGATGGGGCCCTTCACCGGCCCGTCGAGCCGCACCGGCGACGCCATCAAGAAAGGCACCCGGCTGGCGCTGTCGCACGCGCGCGAGAACGGCGACGTCCCGCTCACCATCGACGGTCAGAAGCGTGATGTCGAACTCGTCTGGGTGGACAGCCAGTCCAGCCCGGAGAAGGCGGTGAAGGCCATCACCGACGCGGTGAACCGCCAAGGCGTCGACTTCATGGTCTCCGGCTGGCACTCGTCCGTCGCCATGGCGGTCATGGACGCGGAGGCACCGCTGGATATTGTGCACGTCGGCCACAATGGCGAATCGCAGTTCATCTGCGAAAAGGTCAACGAGAACCCCGAGAAGTACAGCGGCTGGTTCAAGGGCTGGTCCTCGCCGCCGATCTTCGCCGGGCTGTACGGCGAGCCGCTCAACCACTTCATCGAACAGGGCATGTGGGAGCCCCGCAACCGCAAGGCGGCCGTCGTCGTCGAGGACTCCGACTACGGCCGCGGCTGGGGCGAGGCCCTGCAAACGTCGCTGGAGAAGGCGGGCTTCGATGTTCTGCCCTACGACGTCATCCCGCTGGACGAGACCGAGTTCACGTCGCTGATCACCAAGTATCGCGCCCAGCAGGTCTCCGTGGTCGGCATGACGGTGACGGGCAACGTCTCCGCTTCCAACTTCGTCAAGCAGTTCCGCCAGCAGCGCATGGAAGCCCTGCTGATCGGTCACGGCCTGACCTGGTTCAGCGAATGGCACGACCTCACCGGCGATGCTTCGGACTATGTCGTGACCATGGATTCGCCGCGCGTCATTGCGGACTACCAGCGCAAGTGGGTCGAGCAATACCGTGAGAAGTTCGGGGAGGACCCCTCGTTCGCGCCGTCCGGCCACGGCTACGACTACTTCACCCTGAGCGTGAAGGCGATCAACGAGGCCGGCACCCTGGACTACAACACACTGGTCCAGACCCTGCGCGATATCGATCACCAGGGTGTCTGGCACCACTACAATTTCGCCAACAGCGCGGACACGGAAAACGCCCTGTGCACCAACGAGGTGCAGGCTGGCGGCTTCGAGGAAGGCTTCTTCTTCCCCATGGTCCAGCTCAAGGGCGGCGAAGCGAAGATCATCTGGCCGCTGGAGTACGCCGAGGCGGAATTCCAGCAGCCGCCGTGGATCTAGGCCAGGCCGGCCCGACGCGGCCGCACGGCCGCTGGTTCCGGGGCGGCGCCGCACGGCGTCGCCCCGACTCGCTTGACACCCCGTTCGCGGTATAGCAAACGCACCGCCGGTCACGGCAGACCCATCCCACGGAACGCGGCAAGCGGTCAGGCATGGCGATCCTCGAAATCGACAACCTGCGCAAGCATTTCGGCGGCAACATCGTCCTGGACGGCGTCCAGCTCAGCGTCGAACAGGGTGAGATCCAGGCCGTCATCGGCCCGAACGGCGCGGGCAAGACAACGCTGTTCAATATTATCAACGGGATTTACCAGGCCAGCGACGGCTCGATCCGGTTCGACGGCCGGGAGATCATCAACCGGCCGGTCCACCGCATCGCCGGCATGGGCATGGGCCGGACCTTCCAGGTCGCGCGCGTCTTCAACGAGATGACCCTCCTGGAGAACATGCTCGTCCCCTCGGTGCGCGGGCACATGAGCGATCGCCGCGCCCGGGAGCGCGCGAAGGAGCTGCTCGCCATGGCCAAGCTGGATTCGCTGATGCACCAGCCGGCCGTTGAGATTTCGGGCGGGCAGAAGAAGCTCCTCGAGTTCATGCGCACCATGATGAACGATCCCGCCCTGGTGCTTCTCGACGAGCCGTTCAACGGCATCAACCCCGCACTGATCGAGGTCCTGATCGACATCGTGAAGTCGCTGAACAAGCAGGAGAACAAGACGTTTCTCCTGATCAGCCACGAGATGCCGCACGTCAGCGAACTCTGCGACGTGGTCACGGTCCTCGCGGCGGGCGGGAACATCGCCAAGGGCACGCCGCAGGAGGTTCGCGAGAACCCCGACGTGATTGAGGCCTACCTCGGGCGCTGACGCGCACGGCGCCCGCGCGGCCGCCGCACACGCCTGATAGCCGGAGCACTGGACAAACCATGCCCCTCGAGGTTCGCAACATCGTCGCCGGCTACACCAAGGAAGTGCCGATCCTGCGCGACGTCGACCTGACGGCGCAGGACGGCCTGGTCACGGTGATCCTGGGCCCCAATGGCGCCGGCAAGTCGACCCTGCTCAAGACGATCTACGGCTACATCCGCCCGCAGGAAGGGGAGGTCCGGCACGACGGGACGTCGCTGGCGGGCTACAAGCCCAAGGACATGCTGCGCGAGGGCATCGCCTACCTGATCCAGGGCCACAGCATTTTCCCGCGGATGACCGTCAGCGAGAACCTTGAGCTGGGTGCCTGGATCATGCGCGACGACCGGCAGCGCATGGCCGAGGCGTTCGAGGAAGTGTATGAGCGCTTCCCCCGGCTGAAGGAAAAGCGCACCGAGCCCGCCGGCGTCCTCTCGGGCGGCGAGCGGCGCATGCTCGAAATCGCGCGGCTGACCATGACGCGGCCCAAGACCCTGCTGCTCGACGAGCCCTCGGTGGGCCTGATGCCGCGGCTGGTGGACTCGATCTACGAGGAGATCGAAAAGCTCAAGGCCGCGCGCTACACCATTCTCATGGTCGATCAGAACGTGAAGAAGTCCATCGAGATCGCGGACTATGTCTATTCGCTCCAGCTCGGGCAAAACGCGCACGAGGGTGAAAAGCACGCGTTCGAGCAGCGCCTGAACGAAATCGTCAAAGAGTGGATCTAACGGCCATGGATTACTCGATGCTCCTGGAGCCGGGCATTCTCGCCCAGGTCCTCTCGCAAGGGCTGGTGCGGGGCTCGATGTACGCGCTCATGGCCTCGGGCCTGTCGCTCATCTTCGGCATCATGGGCGTGAAGAACTTCGCCCACGGCGAACTCTTCATGCTGGGCACCTACGTGATGTTCTTCGCCCTGGCGGTGCTCGGCCTGCCCTTCCCGCTGGGTATCCTGCTCGCCGCGGTCGTGCTCTTTTTCGTCGGCATGGGGATCGAGCGCACCCTGATCGAGACGCTGCGCAAGCGGGCCGGGCGCGACTGGCTGCTCGACGCCTTCGTGCTGACCATCGGCATGATGGTGGTGCTCCAGAACCTGGCGCAGATCGTCTTCGGCAGCGACCGGCGGGGTGTTACCGGCCTGATCGAGGGAACCTTCGTCTCCGGCTCAATCGTGATCAGCTACGAGCGGATCATGATCGTCTGCGTCGCCGCGCTGGTGGGCGTGCTGCTCTGGGCGTTCCTCGCCTTCACCAACTTCGGCAAGGCGATCCGGGCGACGTCGCAGGATCCGGACGCGGCGCAGACCCTGGGCATCGACATCGCGCGGATCTACACCCTGACCTTTGGCATCGGGGCCGCACTGGCGGGGCTCGCCGGCGCCCTGCTGATCTCGATCTATCCGGCCTATCCGACGGTCGGGTTCCAGCCCGTGATCAAATCCATCGCCTGCGTCATCCTGGGTGGTCTGGGCTACGTGCCGGGGGCGATCGTGGCGGCCCTGCTCCTGGGTGTCATCGAGGCGTATTCCGTGTTCTTCATGGCCTCGGGCTGGCAGAACGTGCTCACCGCCGGCCTCGTCGTGCTGATCCTGATCTTCCGGCCGGCCGGCTTGTTCAACTCGGCAAAGGTGGAGCGCGCATGACGGCGACAACCGCGAGTTCCGTGCCCGCGAGCCAGCAAAGCCGCGTCACGCCCATGCGCGTCGCCAAGGTGGTGGTGCTGCTGGCGCTGCTCATCGGCATTCCGCCCCTGGTCGACAGCCCCTTCATCACGCGCGTGTTCATCTCGGCGCTGATGCTGGGCACGATCGCGGCGATCTACGACCTGATGATCGGCTATGCGGGGCTGATCAACTTCGGCTACGCCGGCTTCCTGGCCGTCGGGGCCTACGGCTCGGCGCTGGCCAGCTTCCACTACGGCATCTCGCCCTGGGCGGGCCTGCTCATCGGCGGCGTGCTGACCGGCGCCGTCGGCTTCGTCGCGGGCATCATCACACTGCGCCTGAAGGGGCTGTACGTGGCGCTGATGACCTTCTTCACCGGCGAGGCGATCCGCTACACGATTTCCAACACGCCCGACTTCACCCGCGGCATGCAGGGCCTGAGCACCGCCCCCTTCACGGACATCCTCGGCCTGGATTTCGCCCGGGAGAACCTGCTCAACTACTATTTCCTGCTGCTCGTGCTCGCCGGGATCATCATGGGCCTGCTGGCGTGGCTGGTGAACTCCCGCATCGGCCTCGCCTTCAAGGCGCTACGCGAGGACCAGCTCGCCACCCAGAGCCTCGGCCTGAACACCACCAAGTACAAGCTCTACAACTTCACCATCGCCAGCTTCCTGGCCGGCATCATGGGGGCGTACTACGCCCACTACATCGGCATCCTCTCGCCCACGCGGCACGAGTTCGGCGTCCCGCGCACGGTGGAGATCCTCACCATCACCTACGTCGGCGGGCGCGGCAGCCTCTGGGGCGCGCTCTTCGCCGGGTTCCTGCTGATCGGCTTCCAGGAGTATTTCCGCGGCCTCGGTCCGTGGCGCCTGGTACTGTTCGGCTCGCTGCTGATCTTCGTGATGCTCTTCGCCCGGCGCGGGCTCGCGGGCCTGAAGAAATACGTCTGGTAGCCGGCGCCGGGCGAAACGCCCCGGGAGCCAGGTGCACCCACGGCCGGTGCCCTTCGCGGGTGCCGGCCGTTTTCATCCCGCACCGGCGAAACGGGACGCCGGCGTGTATCCCCTGGCCCTCACCCTGAGCTTGTCGAAGGGTGCCGGCCTCATCTTGAGCCTGTCGGAAGATGAGCCTGTCGGAAGATGCGCCCGTTTCCTATGTAGGAATTGCGCATACCGCGCATGAATTGAAACCGGAACGGATTTCCACCATGTCACGCCCTGCGACGGACACGCGCAGGACGGGAGCACCGGGGCGGACATGGACGATTTCGGCGCGGCCTTCGGCGACGCGTTCCGGTTGATTCTGGCGGCCGACCCCGAACTGCTGGCGATCGTGGGGCTGTCGCTGCGCGTGAGCCTGACGGCCGTGGCCTGCGCCGCGCTGATCGGGCTGCCGCTGGGGGCGCTGCTCGCGGTCTACCGCTTTCCCGGCCGCGGGGTCGTGGTGGTGCTGCTCAATGCGCTGATGGGCCTGCCGCCGGTGGTGGCCGGCCTGCTGATCTACCTGCTGCTCTCGCGCGCCGGGCCGCTGGGCGAGCTGGGCCTGCTGTTCACCCCGGGGGCCATGGTGATCGCGCAGACCGTGCTGGTCACCCCGATCGTCGCCGCGCTGACGCGCCAGACCGTGGCCGACCTGTTCGCCGAGTACGACGAGCAGCTCCGCTCCCTCGCCGTCCCGCGCGCGTCCGCCATCGCAACGCTGATCTGGGACGGGCGCTACAGCCTGCTCACCGCCCTGCTCGCCGGCTTCGGCCGGGCGATCGCCGAGGTGGGCGCGGTGATCATCGTGGGCGGCAACATCAACCATGTCACACGCGTGATGACGACCACCATCGCCCTGGAGACCTCCAAGGGCAACCTCGGGCTGGCGCTCGGGCTCGGGGTGATCCTTCTGACACTTGCCGTCGCCGTGAACGCGGCCGTGATGGGCCTCAGTAACGTGGGGGCGCAAAGCCATGGCGCCTAGCGCGGCCGCCGGATCCGCCCCGGTCCCGGAGATCGCGGCACCACGCCGGGCCGCCACGGCGCCGCCGATCCTGCCGCTGGCGGTGCGCGGCCTTGGCTACAGCGCGGATGGCGCGAGCCTGGTCTCGGACCTGAATCTGGATATCGCGGATACGCGGGTTCACGTGCTCGTCGGCCCCAACGGGGCGGGCAAGAGTCTGACGCTGCGCCTGCTGCACGGCCTGCTCGCCCCCACGGCCGGCACCATCCGCTGGAACGGGGCGCCGCCGGACCGCCGGGTGCGGCTGCGCCAGGCCATGGTGTTCCAGAAGCCCGTCCTGCTGCGCCGCTCGGTGCTGGCCAACCTCACCTACGCCCTTCGCGCCCACGGCGTGCCGCGGCGCGAACGGCACCAGCGGGCGCGCGCGGTGCTCGACGCGGCGGGCCTTTCGGCTGTCGCGGGCCGCGCGGCGCGGGTGCTTTCCGGCGGCGAACAGCAGCGCCTGGCGGTGGCGCGCGCCTGGGCGGTGCACCCCGAGGTCCTTTTCCTGGACGAGCCCACGGCGAACCTCGACCCGGCCGCGACGCGGATGGTCGAGGACATGATCGCCGCGATCCGCGACCAGGGCACAGCCATCGTCCTGGCCACGCACGACATGGGACAGGCCCGCCGCCTGGGCGAGGAGGTCCTGTTCCTGCACCGGGGACGGCTCCGGGAGCGCAGCGACGCCGCCGCCTTCTTCGCCGGACCGCAAAGCCCGGCCGGCCGGGCGTACCTGGCGGGCCGTCTCCTCGCCTGATCCCCACCACGCAACCAACGGGAGGTAAACGCGACATGCCCCTGACCAAACTGCGCCGCATCACCGCAGCCCTGGCGGCGCTCCTCGCGGCCGCCGCGCTGGGCGCCGCCGGCACGGCTCACGCGGCCGACGACGACTCCGGCTATATCGTGGTCCAATCCACCACGTCCACGGAGGCCTCGGGGTTGTTCGAATACCTGCTGCCCAAGTTCGAGACAATGACGGGCATCGACGTGCGCGTGGTCGCCGTGGGCACCGGCCAGGCGATCCGCAACGCCAGGAACGGCGACGGCGATGTGCTCTTCGTCCACCACACGCCCAGCGAATACCGCTTCGTCGCCCAGGGCTACGGCAAGCGGCGCTTCGACGTGATGTACAACGACTTCGTCCTGGTCGGCCCGGAAAGCGACCCGGCCGGCATCGCCGGCATGGACCGCGCGCCCGCGGCGCTGGCGGCGATCGCCGAGGCCGAAGCGCCGTTCGCCTCGCGCGGCGACGACAGCGGCACGCACAAGACGGAACTCGGGCTCTGGGCGGACGCGGGCGTCGACCCGCAAAAGGCCAGCGGCACCTGGTACCGCGAGACCGGCTCGGGCATGGGCGCCACACTCAACACCGCGACCGCCATGGGCGCCTACACGCTGAGCGACCGGGCGACGTGGTTGAACTTCCAGAACAAGGGCGACTTCGCGATTCTGGTCGAGGGCGACCCGAAGCTTTTCAACCAGTACGGGGTGATGGTCGTGAATCCGGACAGGCACCCACACGTCAAGGAACACAAGGCCCAGGCCTTCGTCGACTGGCTCGTCTCCAAGGGCGGCCAGGAAGCCATTGCCAACTACCGCCTCAAGGGTCAGCAGGCGTTCTTCCCGAACGCGGATTGAGGCGGAAACACGCCGAATCCGAGGGCCTCACGGTAGGGCAGGTCCCTACGAAGGTGCCTGCCCTACCGGCGCGTTGCCGCCGGGTCCGCTTTGCGATCGTCGCGCCAGTTCCAAGACAGCTTCTACTGCCGCTTTAAGCCCATAAAACGTAGAGGTTCCGAAGGGCCGGCACTATTTCCAGGTTGTCCCGGACTTTGAATTTACAATTATATCCTTAGTGCTTCCCGGATGGCCCCGCACTGTGGATCGAGGAATCAGATTCATCTTCTTCTTTTCTTGCATTTTCTTGTTCTTGTTGTTTTTCGCGCATCTTTTCTAATTTATCAGCGACGGTGCAATCTTTCTTAATCGCAACTCGCTCAAGTGCCTCGTATTCCCCCTTGAGCCGACTTAACCTCTCTTCTTTGTCGTCATCCGCTAAGAAAAACAGAGCTGGCCAAAACAAGACAAGGCCAACCCCCATTGCAACAGCGTCTTGATTCGCTTCTTCTTGCTGTTGTCCAGTCACCTCCTGCACTTTAGAACTTACGCGTTTTAGCTCAGCTTCGATTTGACCACAGTCGTAGCTCTGGTATTGGGCTGTTGAGACATGTTGTGCTTGAATCTCTTCCGGACTACTCGCACACCCAAAAATTGCAATAGTAGAAGTTGCGCAAAGAATCATAAGTTTTCGATGCATCTCGCGATTCCTCCTGCTACATAGCGATTCACATTAATCGTCACAGTCGTGCGCAAAACATCAATCTGTCAACGGCTTGCGTCTGAATGTCGCGGGCTCCTTTCTGGGATTCTGCGCCACTCGATACAAAGATCGTGGGCTAACCGTTCCTGAATGGCACAAGGCAGATCTCTACCATAAGATCGACCAAACGAGCCCATCGGCGGGTCCGCTGGCGCGG
>Ga0207714_1001854_pt1 | contig 13330 bp, 15 predicted proteins | sample PonA232FremontCA_2_FD_187270 | JGI IMG/M metagenome (GOLD analysis project Ga0207714, IMG submission 187270) | Marine sediment microbial community from Fremont, CA, USA - Pond A23 Sediment 2 (SPAdes) | ecosystem: Environmental > Aquatic > Marine > Unclassified | place: USA: Fremont, California... | reverse complement strand
GGGGTCGGAAATATCGTCTCCCATAGTTGTCGTGTCGTGTGGTTGCGCGCTGTCCTGCCGGCCCTCGTCCCGCCCGTGCTCGGGGCTTACGGAGTCATCAGTACCGGCGGCCATGTCCGCCGATTCGCCGCCGTAGGCGTCCTCGGGGATGGGGTTGGCCTCGGTGCCCGGCTCGCCGAACTCGCGGCCGAGCGAGCGCATGACCCGCTCCGCCGCGTCCCGTGGCATCCCGAGGTCGCCCTGGCCGCGGAGGTTCCACGCCGCGTCAAGGTTGCCACGCCGGAGGTTGCCGTCGGCGTCAACCAGCGGGAACGAACTCTCGGATTTGGTGTCGGCGGCGTTGAGGTAGTGCCCCTCAAACTCCTCGGGCTCGTTCGGTAGTTCGGACTCGTCCAGTTCACCGTCGGCGGTGCCGTCGAACTCGATGGGGCCGACGGCCGCCGCCTCGCTGTCCTCCATCGCCGCCTCGACGGCGTCGGCCGTGGATTGCGCCCACTCCAGCCCCGTGCCGGTCGCCGTGCCGCCCCACAGCGCGTATTGCACGGGGCCGCAGCCGTCCGTCCACGTTGCCTCATCCCACTGCGTCGGCGGCTCGTCGATGCCGTCGACGTCCTCCGAGTGGCTGTTGAGGTAGTCGGGGATTGCCGTCTCGGCCTGCCCGCCGCTGGTGAAGTCCTCGGGCGACAGGTCGCCGCTGACGATCTGCTCGGCGCGGGTCTCGCCGACGCCAGTCCCGCAGTCCGACAGCGTGTCGTACTCCTCTTTGGCGGCGAGGGCGGCTTCGGCGGCGTTGACCACGGCCCCGGGCGGCGACAGGTCGACCTCGGTGCCGTTGACTTCCGCGAGGGCGGCGTTCGCGAGCGACTCATGGATAGCCGCCGGTGACAGCGCCGCCGCCTCGCCCGGCTCCGCACTCGCCGATGGCGCGGCCCCACGCTGGACGAGGCTCAGGCCGGTGAACCGGATGTTCGTGGCCGCCATCGCCTCGCCGCGGTCCGTCTCAACGGTGCCGCCGTCGGCGTGTCGCGCTTCGATGCTGACCTCCAGCCCACCGCTCGCGGCCTGTTCGGCGAGGCTTTCGTCGGACAGTTCGGCCTCGTAGATGACGCCCGTGCCCGGCTCGTAGCCAGCGCGGACGACTTCGCCGACCGTCTGTTCGCTATGCAGTGGGTTGACCGGCGTGCCTTCAAGCGACTCGGCGGCGGCGCGCAGTTCCTCGGCCTGCCAGACCTTCTTGTCGCCCGAGAGCCCGCGTGTGATGTCGCCGGCCCCGACTGCGACGCCGCTGATGACCTGTGTGTTGTCTCCGGCGAGGCCGGCAATACGACTCTGGACTGTGGTTGTCTCTGGCATGGCTTGAAGGAAAATCCGTGCTGGGTCTGGCTCTCGGCCCCAGCGGGCGTCATCGGATGTTGCGCTACTCAGTCAGCACCGGCTCCATACCGGGCAGGCCGCGGGTATAGGCCTCGACTGTCGAGTGGCAGGACTCGCACAGTGTCATCAAATTCCACATTCCATTTGTCCCACCGGCGACAACCGGGACAATATGATGTACGTCTAAGTTCTTTGAGTCGGTTGACGCGCCACAGAGCTGGCATTCCCGGCCATCTCGTTTTCTGGCCCGGTTCGCGATCCTATCCCATGAAGCACAACCGAGGAGCTTTCGCACAGCACCAGTGGTTGAAACCCCGCCTCTCCAGTTCGGAGACTTTTGTCCTACCCACTCACGGGACAGGTAGGCTCCGTAACAATCATGTGAGCAGAACGGGCCTAACTCACCTATATGCGACTCATTACGCTCCACCGCCGCCCCACACTCAACACACTCGGTTTTGACGCTGTTGTAATTCTGGTGTCCCTCGCCGGATTGGCTCTCATACATACAATCCGAGTCACAGTAATGTGCGTCAAAATCATGTCTCTGCTTCCGAGTCGTGCTCACAAGCTCGCCGCAGTTTGAGCATGGGACCTCTTTGCGGGTGTGATTCGGGTGGAGTTCTGTCTCCATCGCGTTATGTTTACACTCACGGGAACAGAAGCGGCTTTCGTCCTTCCGTCTTTTTTCGACGGTGTAATCAGACCCACAGAGTTCGCATTCAACCGTTGTGAACCGCAGGCTCTCATTGTGCGCCCTCGCATGGTGCTGTCGGAGTCCGCGCTGGTTTTTGAAGTCATTGCGCCCACAAGTCGGGCACGTTGCGTCAGAACTATCGTCTGTCGGCGTGTATTGGCTCATGCTCTTGTCCTTCAAGAGCGCGGTCGGCGTCTCCGCGCCGTCCTTCTCAGGAAACGCGCTCTTACCAAGAGTCACGGCTTTAGACGGCATAGTTCTTATGAAATTGAGGGGTACACCGCGCAACGGCAGCGTGGGTGTGTGGGAGGTTTGACAGGATAAACACCACTATCTGACGGCACCGTGTTAGGGTGCTCGTCCGCGTCAAACTCAAAGGTCGCCGTCCGCATTTCATCCGTGGTGTAGACGCGGCCGTTTAGGGCCTCGCATATGGGACACACATCTTGATCCTCAGCAGTTCTGAACTCGCCGGAGACGGTCGCGCCGTCGACGCCTGCCCGGTCGAATCTGTCGAGCGTGGCGTCAGCGTATGAGTTTATCACTTCAGTCCGTGCCAACACTTCCGCCTGTGTGTGCTGGACCGTCCTGATGGTTTCACTCATAAAATCCGCCATCTTCCGCGGATTCCAGCCTTCGGCCAGCCCTTGTGTGAGCGTTTCACGAACCGCCGGCGCAGCGTCTTCGGTGACAGACGCCAGATTCTCGAAGGTCCGCGCATACAGCCTGCGAAGTTGTTCCGCTGGGACACCCAGGTCGAACACTTCCCGGTCGGACTCGGCAACAGACACGCCCTCGTTTTGCAACCGTTGAGTGGCATTTTCCCACCCACGAGCGTATGCACTTCTGATGTATGTCGCTGTCCAGTGCTCCCCATCCCTGATTTGCTTCCGCGACACTGGTTCAAGAACGCCTGACTCAAGCCGATCCCGAAGCCAGTCGATAAACGCTCGCGTTTTGCCGGTGTCCGTCGGGAAGCGTTCGATGTCCTCGGCGTCGGCCAGCCGGGCGTCCTGCTTGAGGTTGAGTCGGTCCTCGCCGTAGCCCGCGACCGTGCGGATGCGGCCCCGCAGTTGGCGGAACCGGCGACGGACCGCGCGCAGGAACTGCTCGCGGATGCCCTCGGTGTTGGTCGGGTCAGTTGAGAGTTGCCGGAGGCCGGCGTGATGGTGCGGCGTCATTCCCGCCACTGCTCCGTGAGAAGCACTCTGTCGAGCATCGCGGCACAGAACGGCGCGGTGCGCGCGATCTCGCCGCGCATCTCACGCTGGCAGCCGTCGAACGAGCCGTTCATGCCAGCCCACGCCTTGAGGAGGATGACACGATTCGGCGTCGGCGACTTGCGCCACGACGGCGGGTAGTCCCAGTCAGTGACGCCCAGCTCGGCGACGGTGTCGGCCTCGGTATCGGCGGCGGCGAGGTGCGTGTCGAGCATCGCCTCGGCTTCGGCCGCCGCGTCGGTCGGGTCGTCAACGCCTTCGACTTCGATGGCCGTCGCTTGGAGGGCCGACGCGGAGTACTGTTCCCACGCCGGCCGCCCGCCTTCCGTCGCAACGATGTAGGTCGGCGAGGAGTCAGTCGCTTCGATGGCCGTGTCGGCGAAAGTGTCGTCGCTCGTGAACACGTCGATCACAACGCCGATGCCGTCCGGGGTCTCGACCTCGTCGCCCTCCGAGTAGCGCGTCGCCAGATAGGCGTCCGAGAATGTCTCTTGTACGCGCTCGTCGGTCTCGTCCAGGAGCGACATCATGGCGTCGGGGTCAGCGTCCGGCGCGTCAGGCGGCTCGGGGTCCAGGCCAAGTATCATCTCGCGCATCTCGTGGGGCGGGACAACCTGCTCGACAGCCCCACCTGGCGCGCCGGCCTTGAGGCCCTGCATGAGGTTGGAGAACTCCGAGGGGTCGAACTCCTCGTCGGCCAGCGGCGACTCATCAGTCTCGGGCTCGATGCGGATGCCCACGTCGACGTCCAACTCCTCGTCGGCTTTCGCGTTGCCGTGGATGAAATCGCGGGCCTTCTGGTGCATCAAGTCATGAAACGCCGACTCCAGCCGGTCGCGCTCGCGGGCGACGGCCTCCTGATAGTCGTCCTGCTGGACATCCGTCACGTCGCGGTTGATGTCGCCGGCGAAGCCGACGCGGTACAGCGGTGTCGGTAGCGCCGAGAGGATGTACTCAATTGTCTGCTGGATGTGGTCGACGGTGTCGGGCACGTCGCTGTCGAACTGCTCCATCTCGACGGCGTAGTTGACCACGTCGATATTCTCGGGGTTTGCCGGGTCCAGCGAGTCCAGAAGCGCGCGAGCCTGCTTCTCGTCGTCGGTGTCGACCTGGGCCATCCAGTGTCCATAGCCGACCGACTTGATGCCCTGGGCGGTGTCGTCGAACATCTCCCGCAGCTCCTCGCTCCGGCCGACGACGCTGGCCGTGTCCGGCCGGCCAAAGATCGCGCCCGTGTCCGGGTCGTTGCTGATGATCGTCACGTCATCCAGTGCGAACGGGATGTCATCGCGCTCGTCGTAGCGGCCGAAGATGTCGTCGAACTGGACGAACGCGCCGGTCTTCCCGGCTGGCGTCGTCGGTGCGCCGACGTAGTCCTGGTCGCCCGAGATGGACTGAATAGCGACCGTCTCGAAGTTGTCGCCGGGGTCGTCGTCCGGCCGGAGCAAGATGCTCTTCCCCTCGCGCGTGTAAGCCGTGGTGGTTTCGACTTTAAACGTCCGCAGGCCGAGGATGTGGTTACGCTCGGCCGGGTCGTCGTAGGCGTGCTCGACGAGCGCCGTCCCGCGGCGGCCGTGCAGGTCGATGACGACATCCTCCAGCAGGTCGGCCACGTCGCGGTCGAAGCGCCCGCCGACGATGGCACTTGAGCCGAGCCACTGCTGGAGGGCGTCCGAGAGGGCCATGCCCCGATAATCCTCAATCGGGTAGTCCTGCGGGACCGTCGGCTCGTCATCGCCGTCGGCGTCAACGAACGCCGCGACGCCGGGTTCGAGCACGTCACCCGCAAAGTTCCGGACTGACTGCCGGATGAGTGGGTTGCGATAGTACTCGCGGTTCCATCGCTCGATGTCGCCGCGGTCGGGCTCTTGGGTGAACTCCTCGCGCGAGATGGCGATGGGGTTCTCGTCGCGAGCCTGCGGCTCGGCTGTGCCGTCGTCCAGCGCGAGGGCCGCCTTGAGACGGCCGAGTAGGGATGTGTTCTCGGGCATGGGTCAGAGTTGGAAGGCGAGTGGCTCGCCAGAGTTCCGGGTGTCGTCCCGATCTGTCGCGTACCGCTCAGCCAGCCCAGTCCGCGCGGCGTTTGCCAGCGCGAGCGAGTCAGGGTAATCGTCATGCCCGCCCTGCGGGTGGCTGAGTTTGAGTAGGCCCGTCGCAGTGTACGAGTATCGGAGGTTCGTCAACTGCTGGATGAGGCGGCGATGACTCGGGAGGGCCAGTTCGACACCTTCGAGGTCAGACTTGAGACGCTGATACATCTCCTGCTTGCTCTTGTTGGATGTCGTGACCATCTTCACAACGCGGCCGAGTCCGGCTTCGGCAAAGTCCGCGCCGAAGCCACCCACGGCGTTCTCCTCGACGACAATCGAGTCGTAGCCGTCCTTCGGTAGTTCGCCAGTGCCAGCGTCCGGCTCGTCAGTCGCGTTTTCGTTCTGGAGCGCCTTCAGCCGACCAACGAAGCCGGGACCGGTCGTTGATGCCTCGCTCCAGATGTTCCACGTCACGCCGGCCTCGTCGATATCGTAGAACACCGCCCGGTCGCTGCCCTTTCGCGCCGGGTCAACGCCCAGGTACCGCGCCCGATGTGAGCGCCGCGTCGGGTCCGCGATGATGCACGGCTCGACGATCTCGTGCGGCAGGTAGGCGTCCTCGCTGGCGACGAACTCGCCGAGATACTCTTGTGCAAACGACTGGCTGTCCTTTTCAGCGCGCTTGCGTTCGAGGAACTCCTCATCAGCGAACGGGCTAATTTCGGTCGGCCAGTGCGGACTGAACCACCGCTCACTCGCTTCGCCCTCGACAGCATCGTAGAAGTATCCTGACTTCCCGAGCGGGGTACTGAAAAGGTAAAACTCATACTCGGGATGTGTGATAAAGAACGGCTCGATGACTTCCGAGAGATGGTAGTCGTCGGCGTAGGCGGCCTCGTCAACGATGACGAAACTCGGGTTTTTCGACCGCTGGCTGAGCTTGCCCTGGCCGAGCGTCCGCGCTAAGACCCGCGTCCCGTGGCTGAATGTCCACTCGGTTTTGTTGTCCTCAACGACACCGAGCTGGGAGAGCGTGAAGTCGCTGTTTTTGAAGTGCTTCGTGAACTTATCGAACAGTTCATCCGCCGGGTCCTGCATCGGGGCCGTGATAAGCACGTCCTCGCCAGGGTTCCACAGCGCGTAATCAGCCGCGAGGGCGCTGCCAACGAGCGACGCCCCGACCTGCCGCCCCTTCTTCGGGGCCGCCTGCGTTTTTTGCTGCTCCTCGTGATAGTCAAGGAGTTTAACTTGGTAGCTCGTCGGCTCGAAGTTGAACAGGAACTCCACGCGCTCGCTGCGTGGCATCCCCGCACACTCGTCGACGATGTCCTCGAAGCTATACTCGCCCATGTTAGTCGAGTTTATCTTCTATCGCACTCGCGAGATCAGCCGTTGAGGAGGCCTTCTGCGTCTCAGGGTCGTCGAGGATGCCCAGCTTTTCGAGGATGCGGACGGTGTCGCGCTGGAGCCGGGACTTCGCCATCAGCGCCGGGTTCTCTTTGCGCTCCTGAATCTCGCGGCCGTCCTCGGCCACGCCCTTGAACTCCGTGATGACGGCCCCCTCCTCTTCGATGAACTCGTCGCCGCGTCGGATTTGGCACTCGTTGATGGCGGCGTCGACGAGCAGCCGGACGTTGCCTGTATTCTCCCAACCAAACGGCGCGTCCTCCATCCACGCGGCGACCATTCGGCGCACGTCCTCGGCCGCCTCCTCGCGGTGTCGGGCGAACCACTTTTGCCCGTCCGACCGGAGGCCGTGTTGTTCGTTATGGCCGTTGTTCTCCGGTGCGCCGTCACCACCGTCATTTCCTACCGCGAAGTCGTTGCCTTCGTGGCTCGAGCCGTCAGGCGAGGTTCCGCGGTGGTGTTTACACTTCCCACTATCGAAGTCCGTCCCCCAACCTGCGGCGAGACCACAGTCGCCACCGTCGCCACCGTGATCACCGCACTCGTCGCTGTAGTTCCGTCCTGCCATGAGGTGTGTTTGTCTGTCATCTCGCGTGGTCAATCAGCACCGCCGCCTCAGCTGCGACCCACGTCCCGACGTCGCCGCCGTAGTCGCCACAGATGTCGTCAGGTATGAAATGCTACCTTGTGTATATGTGTTCAAAACCGCGGGTGGTTGCCAGCCGTTACTGGTTGCCGCCCTTGTCGTCCTCCTGCGCTCGGTCGACCGTCTCGATGGTATTCACGTTGGCCACCGTCGAGAGCGCGCGAGATTCCTGGAAGTATCCAGCGATGAGCGAGCCGAGCCCAGCAAGGGTAATTGCTACGATGCCACTAATCCCAGCGAGCACGACGGGGTCAACGACATCTCCCGCCGTGACGCCTGTCTGTGCCAGTGTTCCGATCATAAGTGGGTTTCACCTCCCATCTTCGGGTCGGCCCCTACTCCAGTTTTCGCCTCTCGACCCAGCAGTGAGTCTTATAGGCGTGTGAGCGTGTGGCTCAGTCGTCGCTGTCGCCGGACTTGACCTCGTCGTACGCCCGGAGCAGCGCCAAGTAGTCGGTCAGCTCCAATCCGTTGTAGGCCCCGACCACCAGCAGCGCCAGCGGGACGATAATTGCCGGTGGACCGCCGAGATACAGCCCATACACTGAGAGGACGAGTACGCCGATGTTGACGACGATAGACCGCAGGACTTTGAGTGCTTTGAGCATCCGGAGGTCACCGCCGTCGCGGAGTGTCTGACCGTAGTCGTCGCACGCTGCATCGGAGACGTACCACGGCCGGGGTTGGAGACGGGTCATAGGGCATCCATCAGTAGGAGATCACGGGCGCGGAGTCGAACCACGCCAGGCCACAGGGGTAGCCTGCCGCCGGGCCGTGACGAAACGAGCCGTCGGGTACCAGCCTGTTGGCTCGCTACGCTGACTGTGCATGGAAACAGGTGGGGGTGGGATAAGTGGGGAAACAGATGGAGCGAACAGATACCCCCGCGCATCGGCCCGAAAATGACCGAGCGGCGGTCATCGGGAGTAGTAGCGGTCGTCAATAGGATAGATGCCCGTCACGCCGTGGTCGGAGACGCCGTGACAGTGGGCAATCTCTCGGTTACCGAACCCGCCGGCCCCTTTGACGCCCAACTCTTCGACGTACTCGCCTGCCGGTTTGGGACTGCCGGAGACGAGAATCGGCGGGCCATTCCAGGGGATGCGGCCGGAGATGTGGTGGTGGCCCATCCAAGTAATGTCGAACGCGCCCCACGAGGACTGTGCCGTATCCAGCAGTGTCGACAGCCACTCCTTGTGACGCGCGCTCGTCTCGGCCTGTGGCTTGCGATGGTGGCCGTGTCGGAGGTGGCCGTGGAGTTCGCCGCCGCGGAGCGCGACCGGCGTGTAGGCGCGTGCGCCGCCGACGCGGATGCGGACGTTCGGGAGCTTGTCCCAGAACTGCTGGGACTTGGCGATAAACGTCCGGATGGCCTTGTAGACCAGCAGGTCGGCGTTAGCCTGCTTGCTCGTCCCACTCGCCCGCATATCGCCGTGGTTGCCGACCTGTGCGACGATGTTGACCGTGTCGAAGTGGTCGGCGAACGTGAGCGCTTGCTCGATGAGGGCATCCTGTACGGTGTCAGCCTGTTCGTCCAGCCACGCATCGAGGTCCTCGAACTGTCCCTCGTAGATACCCTCGTTGGTGACCATGTCGCCGCCCCACAACAAGTGGGCCGTGTCGTAGTCCGCATCGTGGTGGTCGGCGAGGGTGATTGACTGGCGGGTAATGTACTCGACGATGTCGGGGATGTCGTCGGTAGAGTAGACCACGTCCCGGTCGTAGTCGCGGACGCGGTCGCCAGCGTGGAGGTCCGTGACGTGTGTGACCCAGTCCTCGCCACCCGGTGTGTGCGCGAGGTCAACGTCGACCGGGTCGACACGTCGCCACTCACGTTCGAGTGCGTTATTCCGCGTCTCCCACCACTCGTTTGCCTTGCGCGTCCGGGTGCCGGTGTGCTCACTCGACCGGAGTGCGCCGTCGTTTGCCAGCTCGTAGAGACCGGCATCCTCGTCATGGTAGATGTCCCAGCCCTGGGCCTCGATGTCCGCAAAGTGCTGCCGAACGACAGACTCGCGCTCGTCGAGGTCGTCGGTGAGTTCCGCGAGTGTTGCGCCCTGCTGGAGTTGCCGGGCGACATATCGCTCGCGGTCGGTGAGGTCCGACGGGTCCGGGCCGTTATCCGAGTCGGTGTCGTTACCGTCCCCGCCCCCGCTGTCGCCCCCATCGCCGAGTGTGAACGACCCGGTGTTACGCCACTCGCCGTCGACGTGCTGGATGTCGATGCCGGGCTTGGCGTTGAGACGTTCTTTCGCGCTCTCCGCGGTAGTCCCGGCGACCCCGACCGCGTCGCCCCAGGTATCGTATGACTCTGCCGGGAGTGCGTCGAGGTACTCCTCCTGCCGGTCGGTGAGGGTGGGGTCACTCATCGGAGTCGTAGTAGTGTGGGTCCGTCAGTTCGTCGTGGATTATCTCGACGCACGTTGCGGCGTCGTCGTCGCCGACGAACTCCCGCATCTCGACGTAGCACTCCGAGGATGTCCTCGATGTCCGTTTTCGTGAGGATAACCATCTCCTCATCTGGCGTCCACTCCTCGGGGATGTCGGCGTCAGGACTGGACATCAGTCGGCAGTTGCCTGTGAGCCGCCGGAGACGGTCGCGGCGGCCGACCCGTACTCGAGCGCGTCGGCCAGCGCCGCGTCGACGCTGTCGATATCCGACCGCCACCAGGCCGTGACGATGGCGAGGTTCTGGAGTGCCATCTTGATGGTCCGCTCGCGGTCCAGCGTGACGCCCTTGTGTTCGGCCGACCGGATAGCGCGGCGGAGGAGTGTCTTGAATCGCTCGCGGTCGATATCGCTGTCCGTCCAGGTCCGGGCGCGGGCGTTCGGGACGCCGCAGTCGCAAAAGAGGTGTGTGTCCTGCGTCGGTTCGTCGCTGGGGTGGTGGCCGAGCGATGTGGTCCGGCGGCGGCGCGTGTACGTCGCCTCGGGAACGGCCGTGAGCCCCCTGGAGCGGACTTCGACGCGCTCGACCAGCCGGACGCGCAGGCAATTGCTACAGATGTCCGGTGCGCCGACCAGTTGCTCGTGATAGATGGTGTCCTCAGTCATATCCGTAGCTCCGGGTACGGCCTTGGAACCGGGCAAACAGCGTCGTAGACTTCGCACGCCGTGTTGTCGGCTTTGCGGAGTCCTATCCGGACTGCCATTGAAGTAACTGTTTCTACATCGCCGTAGTGCTTGTCTTTCTTCCAGAGTTTGCTGGCCGCCGCTTTGGCCGCCCCGGTATGAATATTGACCCCGGTTTTTGATACATGGCGGCAAAGGTCTTCGATGCGCCCGGCCAGTTCAGATTCGTCGGGTGGGTGGTTGCGCCCCTTCCAGTATTTGGGTGGCCGACCGCAGTTATCACACGGCCGGTCGCGCCCCCGGGAGACAGTCAGCGACGCAAAGCACTCGTCGCACCGGAAACGTTCGTCCAAGAAATACTCCCGTATATACTCATACAACTCATATTCACCTGGGGGCGGCATCTCCCTCGAAATAGCATCCCGCGAGAGGTCATGCACAAGCTCCGAGAGGTGCAGGTCATACTCACGATTTAACAGATTGGGACATTTATTTTCACCCTCCCACTTAGGATGGCAACTGGCACAGAGAACCACCAAATTATCCAAATAGTGTGCATCATTTGAGTGGTCGAAACTACTAACCGGACGGATGTGATGGACATGGAGTTTATCTGATGTCCCGCAATCTTGGCACACTTTATCCCGCGCCAAAGCAGCCCGCCGGTTCTGCTTCCAACGCTCGCTATTGTATGCGCCTGTCATAGAAATCCCCTCAATCTCATCCGTCTTTCCGGGTTGTCACTTCGGACCACAGGCGACGGCGCGCGGCGCGCGCAGACCTGTGGCCCGGTCCCTCGCGGGACTTCGTTATTGACTATTACGCAGGTCAGCCATATCAACCTCCGGTGATTCCAAATTATTTGGTGGGTCGTTGTTCGGGTGTCGATACTGGACGATTTCGACGCCGCGCCGCACCTGCTTCCGGCGGAGGATGCGTCCGGCGTCGGCCAGTCGGGTGAGCGCCTGCCGGAGTGTTTCGGCGTTTAGCCGGTCGCCGGTCCGGCCCTCAACCCGGTTGGCCACCTCGCCCGCAGTCCTCCAACCGCCACAGTCACCGAGGACATACAGCGCGAGCAGGGACGCGGGTGGACGGGTGTCACTCACTCCCCAAACACCTCCAGACAGTCGCCCGTGTGGACGGTGTTGGTGTTGATGTCACTCATTGTAGATTGTCTCTCGGTCTCCGACAGCGTGGACCAGCAGGGCCGGCTTGTCCAACTCCAGAATGGCCCGCCAGTCTCCGACACGGAGCCGGAGCCGGCCCTGGCGGTCGCCCGTCAACGCCCGCACGTCGGGATGACTACTCGGTTGCTCATGGCCGGCCACGTCGCTGAGCGCATCGACCAGGCGCTCGCGCTCAGAGGGGGCGAGTTGCTGTAGGTCGCGGTTCGCCGCCGGCGCGAAGCGAAGAGTGTAGCGAGCCATCAGTCGCGCACCTCCGCACCGCCGAGGTCGTAGACCCAGCGCCGCCGTTCGTAGTCGTCCCAGGTCTGCCGGTCGCCGTCGTGGGATGTCCAGCCCGACCCATCGGCTTGGGCCACATCGTCGCACTCGAATCCAGCCGCCTCGTAGACGGTGCCGTAATTGCCCGCAACCCCGGCATACGTGAGGAGTGTGTCGTAGCCCTCCAGCGCCGCCCACCGCCGAGCGCGGGCGATGAGCCATGACCCGAGGTTTGCAGGACGGTCCTCGCGGATGCCCAACCGAGTCAATTCAATGTGTGCGCCATCGTCAAGCATTCGAGCTGATGGTCGTTCGAGGACAACACAGCCGACGAGATGGGAGCGATGACGCACGCCGAAACAGGCGAGCCAGCCAGCAACGCCGCCGCGCGGATGCACTCGTTCGAGGAATCGATTGACCGCCTTGCGTGACCGCTCGCGCGTGAGTACACAGTCGGACACGCTGGCTGGCGTCGGTGGGTCGGTGAGTGTGTCGTCAATCATCGGACCACCCCGTCGCACCAGACCGCCCACTCCGGATGTCTGTCGGCCAGTCGGTCGGCCACCTGGCGCTCCTCGATGTGTCGGCGGGCGGCGGCACACCACTCGACGAGCGCCACGTCAAAGGGCGGATAGACCGTCAGAAAACTGGCCCGCTGGCGGTCGCCGCTAAGGTGGTCCGCAATGCGACGGCGGACGTTGCGCGACGAGCCGACATATAGCAGATGCGTACTCGCGGCTATCGTGGCTACTCCGCTCGGATGGCCCGCCTCGTAGCCGGCATCGCGCCAGCGGCGGGCGTGGGCGTGGAGGCCCCCCGGCGAGCAACAGCGGAGGACGTACACGCCAGCGTCGGTCGGGTCGCCGTTCTCAGGGACGTGTGGCGCGAGCGCCTCGGAGAGGAGTCTATCGCCCCGGAGGCCGTCCGATGGGTCGGGATGCCAGTCGGGGTTACTCATCGAGTACCACCTCTCCGAGTTGCGCCGGGTGTGGCGAGCCGACCGGATGGTGGCCCATCGGCCGGTTGCACCGCTCGCACTTGACACGGACGCGCCACGAGGGGTCGTCCGGACGCTCGGGGAGCCAGCGCTCCGTCCCGCACTGCCAGCACTCGTAGCGCGTCTGACGGTCGCGGTCAGACATCGTATCGCCTCCGATAAGCGGCCAAGCGCTCGTCGAGATTGTCGTGCAAGCTGCCACCGGGGCCGAGCAAGCCGAGGTCTCCGAGCAGCCGTTTGGTTGTCCGGACCCGGTTGATGCCGAGCCGTTGTCGGACCATCAGCAGCGATGGCTCGCGCTCAACCGCATCGAGGATATCAGCCAGCGACAGGCCGTGTTCCCGGTCGGTGTGAGTCTCCCTGACGCGCAGATGGGGATAACGCGGCATCCAGGCCGGCCGACGCGGGCGGGCCTCACTCATCGGCGGCCACCTCCGCGCCG
>Ga0207714_1001853_pt1 | contig 13331 bp, 9 predicted proteins | sample PonA232FremontCA_2_FD_187270 | JGI IMG/M metagenome (GOLD analysis project Ga0207714, IMG submission 187270) | Marine sediment microbial community from Fremont, CA, USA - Pond A23 Sediment 2 (SPAdes) | ecosystem: Environmental > Aquatic > Marine > Unclassified | place: USA: Fremont, California... | reverse complement strand
GTAATTTTCGGCACTGTATCGGATGAACGGGTGTTTCCGGTGCTGGCGCTACGTAGTTGGTTCGCCACGGCGGTAAAGACTCGCAACAAACAGTATCAGTCTGTCTCGCGGCTGTAGGACTGCAGGAGTGCGGAGGGCACCGCGAGCCGGTCGCTTCTGGTCCTGATGACTGCATACGAGAGGACGATAATCGTCGCCAGGTAGGGGTACGTCGACATGATCTGTGCGTTCATCAGGAACTCCGCGACCGGGTTGATGATGCCGGCCAGGGGTGTTCCGGGATCGACGGAGACAGAGAGCCCCTGTGACCGTACTTCGAGTGCGTTGAGCATCCCGAACAGGTACGCCCCGACGAGCATCCGGCTGGCTTTCCACTGCGCGAAGATGACCAGCGCGACGGCGATCCAGCCGCGGCCGGCCGTCATCCCGTTGGTCCAGTTCCCGACGAACGCCAGCGAGAGGTGCGCGCCGGCGGCACCCGCCAGCCCGCCACCGATGATCACGGCCAGGTAGCGGATCTTGAACACCGAAACCCCCATCGTATCCGCCATCTCGGGATCCTCGCCGACCGAGATCAACTCGAGCCCGATGTTCGAGTGGTTGAGGAAGTACCAGACGACTGGGACGAGAGTGATCGCGATGTAGTCGGTCGGCATACTGTGAAACAGCGCCTCCCCGAGAACCGGGATCTCGACGAGAGCGTCACCGATCACCGGGATCGTGACCTCGGAGAAGCCGTCGATGTCTTTCTCGACCCAGTTCGACCCGTAAAAGGTCGTCAGTCCCGTGCCGAGCAGGGTGAGCATGACACCACTGATGACCTGGTTCGATTTCAGCGTGATACAGAGGAACGCGTGCAGGAGCGCGAACAGCATACCGACGACCACCCCGGCACCGAGCCCGAGCCAGACGCTTCCGGTGACGACAGTGACGATGAACCCGCCGAGTGCGCCGCCGAGCATCATCCCCTCGACACCGAGGTTGAGCACCCCGGCACGCTCGCTGATGAGTTCACCGAGGCCGGCGAAGATGAACACGGTCGCTGCGGCCACTGTCGCGTCGAGCAGACCGGCGACAAAGCCCGCCATCAGGCATCACCCTTCGGGGTCTCGGCCGGCGCGGGGGCCGGGCTGCGGTCGATGTCGACGGTGACCCGGTAGCTTTTGAAAAACTCCCCGGCGATCAAAAAGAGGATGATCAGCGCCTGGATCACCTCGACCAGTGCTGCCGGGATGCCGAGAAACACCTCCATGTTCGTCCCACCGACGAAAAGCAAGGCGAAAAACAAGGCGGCGAGCATCACCTTGATCGCGCTGTTGCGACCCAGCAACGCGATCGGGATCGCGGTGAACCCGTACCCCGGCTCGAAGCCGGCCCGGAGCCGGCCCTGGACGCCGGCGACCTCGCTGATACCGCCCATCCCCGCGAAGGCCCCGCTGAGTATGAACACGAACAGATACACTTTGTACTTGCTCATCCCGGCCTGGACTGCGGCCTCGTCGTTCGAGCCGATGAAGGTAATCTCGAACCCGAGCCTCGTCTTCGACATGATCACGTAGGTCAGCGCAACCATGAGTACGGCGACGAGGATCCCGGCGTGAACACGCGTGAACAGTGTCGGGATCGTCGCGGCGTCGGAAAACCGTTCGGTCTGTGGGAAGTTCCCGGAGCCACCCTGCATCGGCCCGCGCACCATGTAACTCAGGATTTCCAGTGCGACGAAGGTGAGCAACAGCGACGTAATGATCTCGTTTATATCCCACTTGGCCCGCAGCCACGCCGGGATCGCCGCCAGGACGCCGCCGGCGACCGCCGCGGCGAGGAACATCAGCGCCACCAGTGCGTACCCTGGCAGTGAGACGTTGAGCCCGACCCACGCGCCCGCGAGTGCACCGAACACGAGCTGTCCCTCCGCCCCGATGTTGAACAGCCCGGCTTTCAGCGGCAGGTAGACGGCCAGACCTGCGAGGATCAGCGGCACCGCCCTGATCAGTGTATCGGTCTGCCCGATCTCGCTCGTGAGCGTATCGACGAACATGATCGAGTACGCTTCGAGCGGGTTGATCTCGATCACCAGCAGGACGATCGCGCCCACGCCCAGGGCCGCGAGGATCGTACACACCGGGACAGCGTACGTGAGCCAGCGGGGGGTGTCCTCACGCGCGGTCAGATCGACCTCGACGTTCATCGATGCTCACCGTTTTGCCCGGTCACGACGGGCGTCTGTTCCGGCTCGGCCCCGGTTTTGCCGGGCTCTCCTGTCGCCTGGCCCCCGGTCATCTCGAGTCCGATCCGGTCGCGGTCGGCCCTGTCAGGTGTCGTCTCGTAGACGAACTCACCCTCGTAGATGACGAGTATCCTGTCGCTCAGGTCGGTGATCTCGTCGAGATCCTCCGAGAGGAGGACGATCCCGGTCCCGTCTTTCCGCTGTTCGAGCAGCGTCTCCCTGATGAACTCGATCGCCCCGACGTCGACACCACGGGTCGGCTGGTTGGCGATGAGGAGAGCCGGGTCCCGGTTTATCTCGCGGGCGAGGATCAGTTTCTGTAGGTTCCCGCCGGAGAGATCTCCCGCGTCCGTCGCCGTCACGTCCCCGGCGCCGCGAACATCGAACTCCTCGACCAGCAGTTCCGCGTAGGCCGCCAGTTCGTCGTAGTCGAGTCCGACAGCGTCGCCGAACCTGCTCCCGTCGAACTCCTTCATCATCGCGTTGTGCATCACGGAGAGATCCTCGGCACAGCCGTACCGGAGTCGGTCTTCGGGGACGAAAGAGACGGCGTTGTCGACGAACCGCTTCGGTTTGGCACCCGTGAGATCGGTGCCACCGACGACGATCTCCCCACCCGTGGGCTCCCGGATCCCGGCCGCGACCTCGGCCAGTTCCTTCTGGCCGTTCCCACTGACCCCGGCGATACCGACTACCTCGCCTTCCCTGACCGTCAGGTCGATCCCGGAGAGCGCTTCGATCCCTCTGTCGTTGTCGGCGCTGATGTCGTTCAGCTGGAGGACCGGCTCCCCGAACTCGATCCCGTCTTTTTCGAGCTGGAAGAGCACCTCACGCCCGACCATCATCTCCGCGAGATCCGCCTGGGTCACCTCGGAGACGGTCTCGGTGCCGACGTTTTCCCCCTCGCGGAGGATGGTCACCCGGTCGACGATCGCTTCGACCTCGTCGAGTTTGTGTGTGATGAAGATGATCGAGAGCCCCTCGTCTGTGAGCCGGTCCAGCGATTCGAAGAGCTGTTCGGCCTCCGTGGGTGTCAGGACGGCCGTGGGCTCGTCGAGGATGAGGAGATCGACGTCCCGGTAGAGCGCCTTGAGAATCTCGACACGTTGCTGTTGGCCCACGTCGAGTTCCCAGATCTTCGCGCCGGCGTCGATGTCGAAGCCGTACTGATCGGCCAGCTCCTGGATGCGCCGTTTCGGCACGTCGAGGCCCAGCGAGAACTGCTTGGCGATGGACTGGACGAGGCTGTTCGAGAGCAGGGCGTCCGGGAGCCGGCTCTCCGACGCGGCCTCCGGCCGGAACATCGTCGCCGGCTCACGCTCTCCCAGCACGACGTTCTCCGCGACTGTCAGCCGGGGGATCAGCTGGAAGTGCTGGTGCACCATCCCGATCCCGGCGTCGATCGCGTCCTGTGGCGACTCCAGTGTCAACCGGCTTCCGTCGAGATAAATCTCACCGGCGTCTTGCGTGTACAGCCCGTACAGAATCTTCATCAGCGTGCTCTTCCCAGCACCGTTCTCGCCGAGCAGCCCGTGGATCTCTCCGCGCTGGACACGCAAATTCACGTGGTCGTTCGCGACCACACCCGGGAACTGTTTCAGGATGTCGTTCATCTCTAGAAATGTCGACTCACCCATGATACTCGTTCACAGCATAGTATGCGAATACCCAGGTATAAATTTTTCTACACAGGTCGATACGTGATCGTTGCACTCCCTCTCGGAATGGTTGGTATCTGTCGAAGATGTACCCGATCAGCACCACCTCTTTTCAGATTGGCTTTACCACGGGCGCGAAAACGAGGCTCTCTGGACTCTCCAAGAAGGATTCTCTCGACACTCGGCGGGAAAGACTCGCAATAATCAGTATGAACCAGTATCGTCGCTGTAGCCGATAGAAGTAGACAATCGGGGAAAAACGCCGGTTGCTTCCCTGCTGTGTGCCGCGAATTATATTTATACTCAAATAATTGCACGATCGTGGTCTATTATCCGGCGAGTTTGCAATACTCACTCCAAGACGACCTTTTATTACCAATTAGCAAAATTAATGAATGGACCGAAACGATCGCAACCGTGATCAAGACATCTTTGAAATCATGAGAGAGCATATTTCGCGACGAGACGCACTCACAGGAATCGGAGCGGCAACCGCAGTGGCCCTCGCCGGCTGTAGCAGCGACAGTGGATCCAGCGGCGTCAGCGCCGCGTGGGTGTACAACTCCGAAGTCGGCGACCTCGGCTGGTCGTGGGCCCACAACGAGGGACGGAAAGCTGTCGAATCGGAACACGACTGGCTGGACACACAGTTTACCGAGGCCGTGGCACCGGAGGAGTCCGAGCAGGTCTTCCGGCAGTACGCGGACAGCGGCATGGACATCATCTTCGGGTGTACGTTCGGATACCAGGATCCGATGGTGACCGTCGCCGGGGAGTATCCCGACGTGTACTTCGAACACAACACGGGCTATGCGACCCGGGAGAACATGGGACGGTACATGGGCCGCATCTACGAAGCACGGTATCTCGCCGGCCAAGCTGCGGGCATGCTCACAGAGACGGATCGACTCGGCTACGTGGCTGCGTTCCCGATCCCGGAGGTTGTCCGGGGGATCAACGCCTACACGCTCGGTGCAGCCTCCGTCAACGACGCCCTCACGACGAAGGTTCGGTGGACGAACAGCTGGTTCGATCCGCCGGGCGAGAGTGAAGCGGCGAGCGCGCTGCTCGACGAGAACGTCGACGTGATGGCCCAGCACCAGGACTCACCCGCTGCACTCACCGAGGCAGCCGACGCGGGTATCTGGGCGACCGGATACGACGCGCCGATGGGTGATCAGGCCGGGGAGAACTACCTCACCTCTCCGATCTGGCACTGGGAGGAGTTCTACGGCCCGACCGTGGAGGCAGTCAACGACGGCGAGTGGGAGGCCGACGCCTACTGGAAGGGGATCGACTCCGGCATCTGCAGCATCGACGACTGGGGTCCCGATGTGCCACAGGACGTGCAAGACGAGGTCGCTGCAACCCGGGAGGAGATCGTCAACGACGAGCTCGACGTCTGGGCCGGCACCCCCTTCGAGGGCGAGAGCGACGAGTTCCTGTTCCAGGAGATGAACAGCTACGTCGAGCCGGTCGAAGGGGAGGTTCCGTAACGCCGGAGACAGATCCCGATAGATACCCACCACATGACTCCCCGCCCCACGCGACCGCGCGAGGATCCGGCGTACACAGCGGAGCAGTTCCGCACTGGGGCGGTTCTCCTGGCGGCTGGCCGGAGCAGTCGCTTCGACGGCGGCAACAAACTGCTCACACCGGTGGATGGGATCCCACTCGTCCGCCACGCGGCGACGACACTCCTCGAAGCTGCGGTCGACGATACCGTCGTCGTGCTCGGGCACGATGCGCCCGCGGTTCGGGAAGCGCTCTCCGGACTCGGACTTTCCTTCCGCGTCAACGCCGACTACGCCGACGGACAGAGTACGTCGGTCCGTGCTGGCGTCGACGCGGCCATCCAACGCGACTGGGACGGCACGGTGTTCGCGCTGGGGGATATGCCCTTTATCGACCCGGCGAGTGTCGACGCGCTACTCGAGTGGCGTCTGCGTGGGTCCGAGCCGATCGTCGCCGCCGCGTACGCCGGAGAGCGCGGAAATCCGGTTCTCTTCGATGCGAGCCGGTACGACGCGCTCGCAGGTGTGACCGGCGACACCGGTGGCCGGCGGCTCTTCGACGACTGTGCGGACCTCGCCATCGTCGAGACCGGCGACCCTGGCGTCGTCCGGGACGTCGACGTTCAGTCGGACCTCTCCGGCGTGTCACGGGGCCGGTGACACGCGGCTCGTACTGTGGGCTTCCGGTGCTGGTATCGGTGATACCGTCCCACGGCGCTGGTCAGATCACCGTCCCATGGGGAACAGTTATCAGTCTGACCCTCGACGTTCTCGTATGGTGAACGACGATCCGACCTGGCGAAAACTGAAGACGGTCGGTACGACCCTCGATGTGATCGAAGCGCTGGCGGACCTGGACGGCGCCGGTGTGACAGAACTCGCAGAGACTGTCGGCATATCGAAAAGTTCGGCGCACTCGCATCTCTCGACACTCCACGAGGCGGGGTACCTCCGGAAAGACGACGGCGAGTACGCACTGTCGTGTCAGTTTCTCCTCCTGGGCGAGTACGTCCGCAATGCGAACCCCCTGTACCAGTTCGGGAGCCTGAAAGCGGACAGGCTCGCCACGGAGACGGGCCACTACGTCCACCTGTTTACCGAGGAAAACGGCCGTGGGGTCACCATCTACGAGGCACGCGGCGAACACGCCGGCGGCTACGAGTACCAGTCACTCAAACTCCAGCAGCGGGAACCGCTCCACGTCACCGCCTCGGGGAAAGCCATCCTCGCGAATCTACCCGAGCGGCGAGTCCGGGAGATCGTCGACTCCCACGGCCTGGAACGGTACACCGAAAACACGATCACTGAGAGCGAGGCGCTTTTCGAGGAACTCGCGGAGATAAGCGAACAGGGGTACGCGGTCAACGACGAGGAGGAAATCTACGGCTTCCGTGCCGTCGCCGCGCCAGTCCGGACACAGGCACGGGAACTCCTGGGATCGATCAGTCTCTCCGGCCCCGTCACCTTCCTCAGTGACGAAACGTTCACCGATGAGATGCCCGAACGGGTGATCGAAGCCGCGGAAATGATCAGAGTCGACGCGAACATGTCACAGTTCTCCGGTACGGGATAAGGAGTTCTCTAAATGTGAATACTGTAACCGATATCTGCCGCGGACGAAGAGAGCCAGCATACAGCGGCTGTCGCGTGTAGAATCCGCCCGGAACGGTGTTTCACAGCTTCTAGTTTGAAATGATCTTTTCAAATACTATGTACGGTGATACTGACCACATGGCTTGAAACGACTGTTTCAACCAGTAGGTACCGGATCGGCCCTCCTATCCGACGTGCCCGGACGCTTCCCCGTGGTAGGAGACGATCAGGTCGTCCGCGATTCGAAGTCGATCGTGGTGAACTCCTCCAGGACGTCGGCGTCCTCGACCGATTGGGCATCTTTCGGGAGCAAGGCGACACTGAGAAAGTCGATTTCGGTCTCCGCGTCGATGTAATCGAGCAGGTGTGCGAGCCGTTCCCCGTCGATCATCTCGACGGAATCGAGCAACAGGAATGGGAGTTGCCTGTCGATGTCGTGAACGAGATAGCCCGCGAGCGCGACAACCACACCGAGTACCTCCCGTTCAGATTCAGAGAGTGTCTCCACCGAATCATCGTACATAGAGCCGTCAGCTGTCTCACGAACGATGTGGAGATCGAACGACGAGTCGGCAGTCCCGTCGGCTGTCTTCCGCTCGATCCAGATCCGGGCGATGTTGTCGTAGCCGAGTCGCCCGAGCAGGTCGTCCATCATCGAGTTCAGCGTCTCGACCAGTTCACCCTCGAGCCGGTCGATCCGCCCCCGTAGCGCCTCGAGTTCGTCGGCGACCTCCGTCCGGCGCTGTGCCGCTGTTTCCCGGTCCGCTTCGAGCCCTTCGATCTCCTCGATCTCCCGGTTCACCTCGTCGAGCTGGTTCTCCAGCCGTCCGCGCTCGCGTTCGAGCTCCGTCAGTTCCTCGTGGGCGGTGACGAACTCCTCGCCGTCGTCCTCGCTTTCGCTTTCGGCTATCTCGGCCTCGACGGCGGTGATCTCCTCCCCGAGTCGATCGATCTCGGCCTGCTGGCTCTCGTAGTCGGACTCCAGTTCCTCGATCCTGTCGCTGTGTTTGGCGATCCGGTCTTCCAGTTCCCGTCGTTCCCGAACGGTCTCCCTGTACTCCTCGACTCTACTTTCCTGTGTCGCTTTTCGGTCTTCGAGTTCCCCGAGACGGTCCTCTATCTCGTTTATTTCGGCGCGTTGCTGTGCCACGAGTTCCCGGAGTGTCCCGATCCGCTCGTCGATCGTCGCCCGTTCGACCGCCGTCCCGCAGGTCCAGCACTCGACTTTCCGTGACCCTGGCTCGAGGGCGTCGGTGACCGACTGGTCGTCGGTTAGCCCGACCACCTCCGTGTCGCCGTCGAGGAACGTTTCGTTGACCTGCACCACAGACTGTAGATCTTCGACGGCCTGTTGGAGTTTCGCCCGCTGGTCGGTCAGCCGGTCGATCTCCGTCCCGAGCTGGCTCACCTCCGCTTCGAGCGTCTCCGGCTCCTCGAACTCGTCGAGTTCGGTCTCCAGGCGCTCGCGTTCCGCGACGAGTTCGGCACGTTCCTCGCGCCGGAACTCGAGTTGCTGTTTGGTCTCGTCGCGCCGTCGCTCGGCGGTTTGCAGTTGCCCTCTGAGCGATTCGAGTTCCGACCGGAGTTTTTCGGTCTCGCTCGAACTCTCATCGGTCGATTCGACGCTCTCGACGACGGATTCGAGTTCGGCGATCTCCGATTCGACTTCCGAGAGGTCGTCTTCGAGACGGGTCCGCTCCGCTTCGAGCGCCGGCAGTTCGCTCTTCCTGCTCTCGGCGTGCTGGATCGTCTCGTCGAGTTCCGATCGTTCCCGCTTGAGTTCCTCGATCCGCGTCTGGATCTCGGCGGTGTCGACCGGTCGCATCAGGATCTCGCGGAGGCTGTCACCGTCTTCGACGGCCCGGCGTGCGGGGGAGTCGGCAAACAGCGCGACGAACGTGTCCACGAGTTCCGGATCGTCCGTGTACGGCGTCCCCCCGTTCCGGGTGCCCGTGCCGGTTCGTTCGTAGCTGCGTGTGTACGTCTCCGTCCCGATGGTCACCTCGACGTGGCCAGCGTCGGTGTCCGTTTTCAGATGTGCGGCGGCGTCGTCGCCGCCGAGTCCGGCAGCGAGCGAACGGAGAAACGACGACCGGTTGGTCGCGTTCCGCCCGACGAGGATCGAGATCCCCCGCTGGATCGTCAGCGTCGCGTCCGTGATTCCACCGAGGTTTTCGACGTGCACCCGGCAGTCGTCCCTCCCGCTACCGCGGGTGTGGTCGCCGGTGTCGACGCCGCCGTCACACCGGAGTCCGGACACCGCCGGCGGAGCCGTACAACCACGGCGTTTCTGTTCTGATAGATGATAATATCTAGCTTTTTTACCCATTTAACCGTCTTAGATGGTGCCAACAATTATATGATACGGTTTTATTCGCGGCCACAGTCACATCCGCGGGCTTCGAACAGTTCCCGCAGACGGTACGTTTCCGAACAGCGCTGGCACTCGACCCGGGTACTGAAAACCCGGAACTCCCCGCCCTCGATCAGTCCCTTCTCGCTGGCGCGTTCCAGCGCGCTCCGGACACCGTTCTCGTACTGGCGCTGGTACGATTCTAGCGCTTCCGTCAACTCCTCGAACGTCTCGAACCCGCCCTGTGACGTCGACACACCCAGGTGTTCGTTCAGGTGTCGCCGGACGGTCTCGTGTGAGACGTACGCGCGGGTCAGCAACTCGGTGTCGAGCTGGCCGGCCAGTGTCGCCCGGATGTCGTCCCGCCGTGTGGCCTGGATGCTCTCGTCACCCTCGAGTGCGGCCCTGACAGTCGAGGGTTCGGTGTCGACCGGGTTGTCGACCGCGTCGAGTGCGACGGTCGTGATCCGGTCGTTGAGGTAGTCCGCCAGCTCGTGGAGAGTTGCATCGCCGTCCTGGTAGCGACGGCGGAGTTCGTAGTCGACCCCGCCCAGGTGGTAGGCGGCTGTGACCCGTTCGACCTTGCAACACGCGTCCGGAAAATCGGGCTGCTCGCCGGAAACCGGTGGAATCTGTTCCGGATTCTCGTGACCGCTCTCTGTCGTCCGCTCCATGACCTGTCCGTACGGGAAACAGCGTTATGAACGCTCCGGCACGTTCCGGAACTCTGGAGATCCGTATCTACACGGTGAAGCATCTGGTTACTCGACAGGCTCTGCGCGGGGAACCGGGGTAGTATACTACTAACATCTTTAATTTCTTAAAATCGTTGTGTTGAATATTATGGCCGAGAATATGTCGGAGTCGTCGAAAAGACGGGTAATCTCTGCCGTACGTAGCTCTTATTTTCGAAAAGCTCTAACGACATTCATTATTAAGATATTTATAACGGTGTGTCGGAGATACGCGCCTTGTGAAAAATATACTCGAATTTCAGTAAATTTTAATCGATCGACACTGAACAGTCGCTCCGCTCCCGCCGGGCGACTGTCCGTGGCCCCACTCCGGACGTTTATAAAACAGGGCGATCAAATAGCGGGAAGGATGGATAGCGAACCGCCGGACCGGTGTGGCTACGAGTGGCCGGCAGACTGCAAGCGGTCGGGGGAGCAGGCTGCTGGCACCCAGTCCTGTTGTTACCGGGAGACGCTGGACAACGGCGCGGACAGGTGTGTGTACCACGCCAGCGGGCCGAGTGAGCTGAAGACAGTCAACCAGTTGAACGAGAACCGGGAGTCGCCGGAGGGCCGCGACTCCAACAGGCCGTACACCGAACTGCTCGACGGCTCGGTCCTCTCGGGGTGTCTGCTCGGCACAGACGTTCCGCTGGCCGGAGCAGCGCTCCGTGGCTGTGATCTGGCGGATGCGAACCTGGAGAATGCGGATCTGAGCGGGGCGAACCTGGCGGACGCGAACCTGACCGACGCCAACCTCGCCGGTGCGAACCTGAAAGGTGCCACGCTGACCGGGGCGAACCTCCGTGGCTGTGACCTGACCGACGCGAACCTGGGACGTGCGGAACTGGCCGACGCGACCCTCTACGACGCGACGCTTGCTGGGGCGTACCTCGGCCGGGCCAACCTCGAAAGCGCCAACCTCGAAAGCGCCAACCTCACGCGGGTGAACCTGGGGCGTGCGGATCTGACCGGGGCGATCCTCGGCCGTGCGGATCTGACGAAGGCCACGCTCCAGGGGGCGACCCTGACTGACGCGAGTCTCGGCCGTGCGACGGTCACTCGCGCGAACTTCTACAAGGCCGATCTGACCGAGACGTACTTCGGGCGTGCCGATATGACCAGCGGTACCTTCGAGAACGCGGATCTGACGGGTGCGAACCTCGGCCACGCCGAGCTGGTGAACGCGAATTTCAGGCACGCGACGCTGGCCAGGACGACGCTCGGGCGGGCGGACCTGACGGGGGCGAATCTCGCCCACGCCGACCTCTCCGACGCGAACCTGGAGAACGCCGCCGTCGCCGACGCCGACCTGGAGCAGGCCGACATGACCGGGGCGACCCTCCGGCGGCTCGACCTGACCGGGGCCAACCTCGAAACCGCGACCCTCTCCGGCGTGGATCTCGCGCGGACCGACGCGACCGGTGCGTGTTTCCGCGGTGCGGACATCTCCACTGCGAACCTGCACAAGGTGACGCTGACGGGAACGGACCTCCGGGACGGAAACCTCTCCGGGAGCGACCTGAGGGAGGCGGTGATCGAGGAGGTGATCGTCAACCAGGCGACCCAGTGTGGCAAGCAGACACGGGCCGAGGAGGCGGCCGACGACGCGCCGACCTGGGACGCCATCGCCCGGGCGTACAACGACCTGAAACGGACGTTCAGCGCGGCCGGACTCATCGGGAAAGCCCGCCAGTTTCACGTCCTTGAGCGGCGCGCCCGCGGCTTCGAGGCGAAAACGAACGGCTCTATCGCCAGTTACCTCACGTTCAGCGACGACAGCCCCTTCCCGTCGATCTCCCGGGCTGACGGGAATATCGGGTCCTACGGTGTCTACGTCAGTTCGCTCGCGTCCCGCGTGACAACCGGCTTCGGCGTCCGCCCGCTGCGCCTCGTGCTGTGGATGCTGTTCCTGTTCGGCTCCGCCGGCCTGCTGTACGAGGTGGATCCGGGCATCTCCGACAGTATCTACCACAGCACCGTCACCTTCACCACGGCGCCGCCTGTCGGCGGTGAGCCGACGATCCCGCTCGTGCGGGCGGTCGAACTGATCGAAACGTTCGGTGGCACCCTGCTCATCGTCCTCCTGGGGTACGTCCTCGGGAACAGAGAGCGCTTCTGACCGGTCACACTTCGAGAAAGCAGCCGTTACATAATGAACGATCATTTTATATACTCGCCGTCTGTACCCTATCAGGTGACTAGTTACCAGACCACAGCCGAGAGGCCGTCGGGGGGATCGTACGATGCGTAACGCAAAGATCGTCTGTACCATCGGACCGAAATCCGACTCACGGGAGACACTCCAGTCCCTCGCCAACGCGGGGATGTCCGTCGCCAGGATGAACGCGAGCCACGGGACGCCGGAACACCGCCGCGAGTTGATCGACAGACTCCGCGAAGTCGACGAGGCGACCGAGCGACCGATCGCGGTCATGCACGACCTGCCGGGCCCGGAGATACGCACCGCGCCGATCGACGATCCGATCCACCTCGAGACCGGGTCCACAGTCCGGTTCGTGGAGGGAACGGAGGCGACACCCGAGGAGGTCGGCATCTCACACAGTATCACTGCCGTCTCCCAGGGCGACCGGGTCCTGCTCGACGACGGTCGCATCGAGACGACCGTCCAGTCGGTCGACGACGGCGTGGTCACGGCGACGGTCGAAAACGGCGGCAAACTCGGCGCCAGGAAGGGAGTCAACGTCCCCGGCGTCGACCTCGGCCTGCCCACCGTCACCGAGCAGGATCAGCGCGAACTCGAAGTGGCCGCCGACAAGGGCGTCGACTTCGTCGCCGCGAGTTTCGTCAGGGACGGCGAGTCCGTCCACGAGATCAGCCGGACACTCGAGGAACTGGGTGCGGACATCCCGATCATCGCCAAGGTCGAACGGGACGTGGCTGTCGACAACATCGACAGTATCATCGACGCTGCCTACGGTGTGATGGTCGCTCGTGGTGACCTCGGCGTCGAGTGTCCCCTGGAAGACGTCCCGATGATTCAAAAACGGATCATCCGCAAGTGTGGTGACGCGGGGGTGCCGGTGATCACGGCGACCGAGATGCTCGACTCGATGATCGAGGCCCGGCGGCCCACGCGTGCCGAGGCCTCGGACGTGGCAAACGCCGTCCTCGACGGCACCGACGCCGTGATGCTCTCCGGGGAGACGGCGATGGGTGCCCACCCCGTCCGCGTCGTCGAGACGATGGACCGGATCGTCCGCGATGTCGAGAACTCACCGGAGTACCGGG
>Ga0207714_1001851_pt1 | contig 13348 bp, 15 predicted proteins | sample PonA232FremontCA_2_FD_187270 | JGI IMG/M metagenome (GOLD analysis project Ga0207714, IMG submission 187270) | Marine sediment microbial community from Fremont, CA, USA - Pond A23 Sediment 2 (SPAdes) | ecosystem: Environmental > Aquatic > Marine > Unclassified | place: USA: Fremont, California... | reverse complement strand
CGCCCAAGCTGACCGGGCTTGTCTTTCTGGTGGTGCCGCTGGTGCTGGTGCCCATCACCATCCTGGGCAAGCGCGTGCGCCGGCTCAGTCGGGCGAGCCAGGACCGTGTGGCCGACGTGAGCGTGTTTGTCGACGAATCGGTGTCCAGCATCCGCACGGTCCAGGCGTTCACGCACGAGGACGTGGACGCGTGGCGCTTCCGCGACCGTGTGGAGAACGCGTTCGCCGTCGCCATCGAGCGCACGCGCATGCGCTCGCTGCTCACGGCGGTGGTGATCACGCTCGTCTTCGGCGCCATCGCCGTGGTGCTCTACATCGGCGGGCACGACGTTCTGGCCGGGCGGATCACGCCCGGCGAGCTTTCGGCCTTCGTGTTCTACAGTGTGGTCGTCGCCGGCTCCGTGGGCGCGCTGTCCGAGGTGGTGGGCGACCTCCAGCGCGCCGCCGGGGCGACCGAGCGCCTGGTGGATCTGCTGGCGACGCCGCCGGCCATCGCGCCGCCCGCCGATCCCGCGCCGTTGCCCGTGCCCGCCGCGGGCCGCGCCGCGTTCGAATCGGTGGTGTTCCACTATCCCTCGCGGCCGGAGACGCCCGCCCTGGACGGCGTGAACCTCGCGGTCGCTCCGGGCGAGAAGGTGGCGCTGGTGGGACCGTCGGGGGCCGGCAAGACCACCGTGTTCCAGCTCCTGCTGCGTTTCTACGACCCCACCTCGGGCCGCGTCACCCTTGACGGCGTCGACCTGCGCCACGCGGATCCCAAGGACGTGCGCGCGCGCACCGGCCTGGTGCCGCAGGAGCCGGTCATCTTCTCCGACGACGCCTGGGAGAACATCCGCTACGGCCGGCCCGATGCCACGGACGCGGAGGTGCAAGCCGCCGCGCGGGCGGCCAACGCCGAGGGCTTCCTGAGCGCGTTGCCCGACGGCTTCGCCACCTATCTGGGTGAGCGCGGCGTGCGCCTGTCCGGGGGGCAGCGCCAGCGCATCGCGATCGCCCGTGCCATTCTGAAGGACCCGGCGATCCTCTTGCTCGACGAGGCGACCTCGTCGCTCGATGCGGAAAGCGAAAAGATGGTGCAGGCGGCCCTGTCCCACCTCATGGCCGGGCGCACGACCCTCATCATCGCGCACCGCCTGGCCACGGTCATGGCTGCGGACCGCATCGTGGTCCTGGACCACGGACGTGTGGTGGACACCGGGACGCACACCGAGCTGGTCGCGCGCGACGGCCTTTACGCTCGCCTGGCGGCGCTGCAGTTCGACGAGGCCAAGGCGCTGGAAGCGACGGGCTCGACGGACGCATCGGCGCGTGCGGCCGCGGCACAGTAGCCCGTCACGCCCGCTTCGCCGGCAGCATCGGCTGCCGCCCCGGCCGTCTCGTCGGCGCCCCGCTGGTCGGCGGCCAGGCACTGGACCTGCCGGCCGGCGTCGGTCGGTTCCCCATAAAGATGGACGCGTACCCCGCCGCCGGCGGCTCGCCCGCCGTGATGCGGATCGGACCAGGCCGGGGATGGCGGCGCGTGGCCGCGCTTGTGATCGCCCGCGTGGTCTGTAGGCTGGATGGCGTTGTCGAGCATACCCTGGGAGGTCGGGCATGATCCGCAACGCGCGCACGTTCATCGCCGCCGGACTGACACTCGCGGTGCTGCTTCTCGCGGCCGCGCATCCGGCGCGGTCGGGCTCGGCCGAGGTCGAGCCGGGGGCTTTCGTGAACCGGATGGTCGCCGACGTGGCGAAAAACCTCGCCGGGGATCTCGAGCGGCGCGAACGCCGCGAGCGCTTCCGCGAGATGAGCGGGCAATACCTGGCCCTCCAGCAGATCACCCGTTTCGTCACGGGGGGGTACTGGGGCGACGCCACCGCCGCGGAGCGCCGGGCTTTCCGCAAGGCCTTCCGCGAACTCCTGCGGGCGCGTTTCCTCCCGGTCCTGGCCAAGGCGGCCGACGTGCGTTTCGACGTGGCGGGCAGCCGGCGCGTGCAGGCGGGCCTGTGGCAGGTCGGGCTGAACGTCAGCCAGCCCGGCCCGAAGTCGGAAACCACCCGGGTGGGCCTGCGCGTGATGCAGACGGATGCGGGGCTGCGCGTGGCCGATGTGGTGACCAAGGGGGTGAGCCTGGGGGTGACCCTGCGCGAGGAATACACCACCTTCCTGGAGCGCCACGACGGCGACCTGACCGCGCTGACGCGGCGGGTGCGCCAGCGGGCGCGTGATCTGAACGGTTGAACGGGAACGACGGGAGCGCACGATGCCGGCGTCGCAGTTGGACTTCCTCGACGACGCGACGTGGAACGCCGAGCGGGAAGCGGTGGAGGTCACGGCTGTGGTCCCCGACTCGGCGCGGCCGCGCCACGTGCGCTGTGTGATTGCGACCGAGGCCCTGGCGGCGCTCACGCGTGCGCCGGGCGAGCTGCCGGCGCTGCGCCTTTTCCGCGACTTCGAGCCGACGCTCGCGCGCGCCGCGGCGCGCCGTTACGACCCCCGCGCCGGTGAAATCGTCTTGGGTCGGCGCGATGTGCGCACTTGAGCATTTTGGTTATCGAACCCGTCGGGTGAAATCTCGACTACACCAGCGTGGTTTATGATCCGATAACACAAGCGTTTAATCGACTCTTTACCACGCTTCGTAACATTCTCTACACGGGTGGTATAGTACCAAACGGTACAGCGGGGCGTCGTGGATCGTGCGGGCGCGACGCCGGCCGCGCCGTCGGGGGCCTGTACGGCGGCGCTTGTGCCGCGACCGTTGGCATGAAGGGGGGTGTGTCGACATGACGGAACGAAGCCGCGACAACGTTTATCTCTTTCCGGTTGAGAATCCCGAAACCGAGGCCGCGTCGGCGGCGGCGTCGGACGGTGTCGATCCGGAATCCGTGAGTGCAAGCGACCTGCGCGCCATGGCGGCGTGCTTGCAGTACCTGTATCGCGAGTCCAACCGACTGGATGCCCGAACCACGTCCCGGCTGATCGGGGCCGCGGCCATGGCGGTGGCCGAGGACATCCGGGAGCGCGAGAACGCGATCTGACCCGGCGTGTCCGGGTGTCCGGGTGATCGGGGCACACGGGGCGAATCGCGGCGGCGCCGCGGCTTCCGCGGTTCCGCAATTGATGCGGGCGGTCGGGCTTGGTTATAATCAAGCGACTTTGGTGTCGTCGTTTCGTTCGGTTGCGGTCGAGAGCAAGGCATGCTTGCACAGTTCGTGGAACGGGCGGCCAACTTAACCGACGTCACGGCGTTCAAGGACCTGATGTCCGCGGAACTGGATCGGCTGGGGTTCACACGTTTCGCGCACGTTGCTTTGCGCATACCCGACCGCCCTGACTCGCCCTTTGCCCTGACGACCTATCCCACCGACTGGGCCGAGCATTATCTCGCCAACGAATACGTCCACCACGATCCCGTTTTACAGGTCGCGCATGGCCGGATGCGGCCGTTCGACTGGCCGTCGCTGAGCCGCAGCGTGGACCTGACGCCGCGCCAGGTGCAGATCATGCGCGAGGCGGCGGATTTCGGCGTGAGCCAGGGCCTGACCGTCCCCATCCACGGCCCCAGAAGCTCGTTCGCGGTGCTGTGTCTGCTTTGCGGTGAAAGCGAAACCGAGTTCGCGCGCATCCAGCGCGAGTACATGATGTCGGTGCACACGATGGCGCTGTACTTCCATAGCGCCCTCGAGGACAATGTGCTCGCAAGCGATGCCAACCCGCGCGTGTATCTCACCGACCGCGAACGCGACGCGCTGGCGTGGACGGCGCAGGGTAAGAGCGCCTGGGAAGCCTCGGAGATCCTGAACATCTCCCAGGAGACGGTGAACTTCCATCTCAAGAACGCGATGAGGAAGTTCGACGTCTATTCCAAGCACCACGCCGTGGTGAAAGCCATCATGTCGGGGCACATTTTCCCGTAACACCGATAGCGCGCGTGTTGTGATCGACGGCGCCGTATCTGGTGTATCTTCTCTGGTACGGATACACCCGGCCAAAGAATCGAATGCGGATTCCCTGCCTGTAAACCCCCCAAGCTTCGGAGTTACGTGGCGACCCGCCACTTCGCTCTCATGGCGCCGGTAGCGAGGCCAACGGAGGCAGCCATGATCGAAGTGGTCACGCCGGACATCGCGTTTCTCTACCGCGACAAGCTGGACGCCATGTTCGCGCTCCGCCACCGGGTGTTTCACGAACGCCTGGGCTGGGACGTGAATTCGCGTGGCGGGCGCGAGCGCGATGTCTATGACCTGCACAATCCCGTCTATCTGCTCGCCACGGACGAACACGGCACGGTCCACGGGACGTGGCGGCTTCTGCCCACCACGGGGCCGTACATGCTGCGCGACGTTTTCGGCGACGTGTTCGCGGACCTCGACAAGCCGGCCGACCCGTTCGTCTGGGAGATCAGCCGTTTCGCCGTCGAGCCAGGTCCAACCGGCGAGGACCGCCGGGGTGCCCTCAATCGCCTGACGAGCGAACTTTTCGTCGGGCTCGTGGAGTGGGCGCTGCTCTTCGGCATCCGTGAGGTCGTGACCGTTCACGACATTCGCGTGGCCCGGCTGCTCAATCATCTCGGCGTGCAGCCGAAATCGAGCAGCGATCCCCACCGGATCGGTGAGACCGTTGCGGTGGCGGGGCGTTTCGAGGTCAGCGACCAGGTTCTGGAGAACATCCGTGCCGCCACCGGTGTGACGGACAGCGTACTGGCGGCGCAGCGTACCAAGGAGGTGCTCGATGCCGCGTGACGAACTCGCCAATGTCTACATGTTCGAAGACCGGCGCCCGCAGGGAGCGGCGGCCGGCGCCGGAACCGACGGGCCCGCGGCGGCGGAGGCGACCGCCGGATACGATTCGGCGGCTGCCGATACGCCGGACCGTGTGGGCGAAATGAAGGCCGTGCTGTCCTGCCTGGAGTATCTCTACGGCGAGTCCGTGCGTGTGCAGGCCCGCATGAGCGCCCATCTTATCGGCGCGGCGGCGGAATCCATGCGCCGCGAAATCGCCGAGGCGGAGGGACCGCAGGGGTGATGGGCGGCGTGCCGTCCGCCCGCCGGTTGGCCGGGACACCCACAGGGCGTGCCCCGGCCGGTCGGCGGTCGGAGAAGGGAGTGCGCAACCTGCGGACAGCCCTCACGTATCCGAAGCGGGCGGATGGCCGTCCTCGTCGATGCCCTGGATGTCCACGTTTCCCCGGCGCATCTCCGCCAGGAGGTTCTGGAGGCCCGCCTCCAGCGCCTCGTGGCGCTCGCGCGCGGCCTCCATGGACTTGACGGCCGCCGAATCGGGGAGGGCCTCGCCCTCGGTCGTGTCCAGAACGGCGGCAAGATAGCGGGCCTTCGCCTTGGCGGCCTTGCGCACCAGGGCCTGAACCTCGGCGGGGCTGACGCTGACCAGGGTTTCCTGCACTTCTTCACGCTCCGTTCGCCGGATAACCTCTTCCAGCCCGCGCAGATAGGCGCTGCGTCCCAGCGGCGCCGCCGATGCGCGGCCGGGATGGGAATCGGCTTCCGGTTGTTCCGCGCCGGGGCTGGGTTCCCCCGGGGATGTCTCGGGGCCGGCGTCGCCCGCCGGGCGCGGTGGCGCGGTCACGCGCGGCAGATCCGTTTCCGCGCCGAAGCCGCCGCTGAGCATGCTGCGAAACCAGCCCTGCTTGCGCGACTTGCCGTTGCGCTCGGTGTCGAAAAGCGTGGCCACGGCCATGAGCGCATCTCCTCTCTGCGGCACGTATGCCCAGCGGAGTCCACGCAATCACTGTGCCACAACCTGCGCGGTGATGGGGCGGCCGATACCGTGCGGGCCGGTCGCGACGCCGGCGCGGAAGGCGGCAGATTTCGCCGCCTCGCCCCGGCAGAGATTGCAGTGGGCCCGGGTGGCGCGGCGGTCCCGCTTGTCCTAATTTCCCATTCGGGCAAACCGGCGTGCTTTGCGCCGCCAACGGGGATTGCACGGGCGATGCAGCAGACCAGTCTGGCACCATTTCAGCTCACGATCTGTGGCCTGGATGAGCTTGCCGCATACCGCGAAGCGGCCGTAAGCCACGTGCTTTCCATCCTCGACCCGGATACGCCCGTGCCCGCGGCGCTGCGCAGCTATGCCGGGCTGAACGCCCACTGGGTGCTGCGCTTTCACGACATTTCCCTGAGCATGCCCGGCGCGCGCATTCCCCAGCCCGACGACGTGGCCGAGTTGCTCAGCCTGGGCCGGGAGCTGCGCGCCCCGCGCGCCGGGGCGCACCTGCTCGTCCACTGCCACGCCGGGGTTTCGCGCTCGACGGCCGCTGCGGCGATCCTGCTCGCGCAGCCGCATCCGGGCCGGGAGCGCGAGGCGCTGGCCGAAGTCGCGGCCTTGCGGCCGGTGGCACGGCCGAACCGACGCATGCTGGCGCTGGCGGACGAGCTCTTGGGCCGGCGGGGCGCCCTGGTGCGTGCGGCGGAGGAAGCGTAGATCAGGTTCGGCGAAATCCACGTCGCCGTTCGCGGCATCCCGTCCTATGCCCGGCGCGCGCAGGTCGCCGTCAGGCTCGTCTGCGCCAGGGTGTGCGGCCGGATTGCGGCGGCCATTTGGGGAACGTGCGTGCCCCGCGGCAGCGCGAGGCTTGGCGTGTCCAGCGCGTGCAGCCGGAACACGTAGCGATGCGCGACCTCGCCCACCGGTGGACAGGGCGCACCGTACGCGCAGCGGCCGAAATCGTTGACGGCCTGGGTCATCTCCTCGACGACGTGACCCTCGGGTAGGGCCGCGCGCAGCGTCATCGGATGGACCGGAATATTGTACACGCCCCAGTGATGGAAGGCGCCGCCCGGTGCGGTCGGGTCGTAGCACAGCAGCGCGAGGCTGCGCGTGCCCGGCGGTGGCTCTTGCCACGCCAGGGGCGGCGACTCGCCCTCGCCGTCGCAGGTGTGCCGCCGCGGCAGGGCGTCCCCGTCGCGTACGGCCGGACTGGTCAGTGTGAAAACCATGTCGCTCGCCGCCCCTGCATGGTTGCATGGTTAAGAGTCGTTAAGCTTGACTATGGACGCGCGGGCGCGTGCGGCCAAGGGTCGCCGCATCCCGGAAAAATGGCATACGAAAGGCCTTGACCGGTCCCGCGCAAACCCCCATACACAGTTCACGACGTTGGGGCCTGTGTGGTCCGTCGCCGTGATGCGCAATCCGCGCGACGACAACGCGCGGGGATTACAACCGGATAGCGCGCATCCCGGCGGTAGAGCGGCGTCGATACGGCGGACGGCCGGTGCGGGGCGAATGCCTGCACCACGTCCGCTTTCGTTTTCCGTACCCCGGTTGCGGCCGACGGGTATGGAAACGCGCGCCCCGGGCCTTCCGGTTGGCCCGGACTTCTGGTTCATCTGCTGGTTTCGGGGGTCGATTGACAAATGGCGACGACCAGCGCCCTCAAATTGGGGATGGACTCGGAAGCGGTTCCGAGCGACGCCCAGCAAAACATCTACACCTTCCCGGAGGAGACGCAGTCCCACGGCGGCGGTGATGCGGACCACTTCATCACCCGCGACGGCAAGAGCTTCGCGGGAACCCACCTGATCATCGACTTGTGGGGCGCCCGACGTCTCAACGACATCGACCACGCCCGATCAACGCTTCGCGCAGCGGTGGAGCGCGCCGGCGCGACCCTGCTGCACATCCACCTGCACCATTTCACGCCCAACGGCGGTGTTTCGGGCGTCGCGGTGCTGGCGGAGTCGCACATCTCCATACACAGTTGGCCGGAGCGCGATTACGCGGCGCTGGATGTTTTCATGTGCGGCGACAGCGATCCCTACAAGGCCATCGAGGTGCTGCGCGAGGCCTTCAGCCCCGAGCGCGTGGACGTTCAGGAGCACCTGCGCGGGGAGATGCCGGCGGAGCCGGAAACGCCGGCGTAAACGCCCGATACGCCGCGGGCCGACGCGCACAAGTCGCGGCCGATCGGGCCTCGGCCGTGCGCCCGTCGGCCGCCGGCGGATGTATTACCGATAGAAGCGCACGCCGCCCACGGCGAGATCGGCGTCGAAGGCCCGACCGATGGCCACGAGGCCGATCCGCCGGAGCCGGCTCAGGTCGAGCGGCGCGTCGATCCTGTGCGCCGCGAAGTCGGTGAACGGGCAGACCACGGTTGTCCATGCGGGCGCTGCGGTAAAGCCGTGCCGGTAGGACTGCCAGGGGCGCTGTACGTCGGCCGTGCGCAGGTGCAGGTTGTAGGTTTCCCCGTTCCCCAGGACATCGAGGGCGATGCCGGTCCAGCCGCGAGCGTCCACGGTGCGGCCGTCCGGGCGCAGATTCAGCGCGATTTGCAGGAAGCCGCCGTTGTTCTCCAGGCGCACCCGCCCCGTCATGCGCATGGCGGGGCGGCCCTGGACGGTCTCGCGCCGCACCCGGCCATCAGAGCAACCGCCCATGACCGTGTCGGCGACCAGTTCCCAGCGGCTGCCCACGGTGGCCTCCGGCTCGCGCCGGCTCAGATCGTCGATGACGCCCGGCGCGGTCTGCGCCGCGTGTATGCCGGAATCCGTCACTCTTCCCCCACGCCGCTGCTGCCGGTGGCGCCCGCGGGCGTGTCCGCGGCCGCGCGGGCGTCGATGCGCGCCCATGCAGCGCGCTTTTCATCCGCCGTCATGATGGGCCAGTCGCGAATTTCCTCGACGTGCCGGCGGCAGCCCACGCACAGATCGGTCGCCGAATCAAGTTGGCACACGGCGATGCAGGGCGAGGGCACGGAGGTGTCAAAGGCACGCTGTTGCGCCCGGCGCTTGCGCTCGCGGCGCCGGGCACGCCGGTCGGCCGCGCCGCCGGCGGCGGTGGTGTCGTCGGAGGTCTCGAATTCCGTCACGGCTTGCTCTCGCTCGCTCTCAGGATGCTTGCTTGTGGGACGCCACACCGGCGGTCGCGACGCCCACCCGATGATGACGATTTTGCTCAGGTTTTCAAGCGCACCGCGCATCGCCCGTTCCAAGGCCATTCACCCGCACCGACACCGCGTTGGGCATCGGCGCCAATACCGATCCGCTCCCGCGGAATTTGCATTTGGGCGGGCGGCGGCAACGGACTAGCCTCACGATCGGAAGCGCGGTTGTACGGGAAAGGAAAAGAAGCAGGAACGCAAACGTGCCCCGGAACACGATGAGTCAGCCCGTCACAGAGAGAATCCGCTACCCCGTTCTGGCACTGGTGTTCGGTCTGATCCTCGCCTGGGCCGGAACGTCCGGTGTTGCCCACGCACAGGACACGGCCGGCGACGGAGCGACCGCGCAAGTGGCGCAGGACACCAGCGCAGCCGAACTCGATAGCCTTATCGGCACCTTGGAAAACGAGGCCGAGCGCAAGGCCTTCTTGGACAAGCTGAAGACCCTGCGTGCGGCCAAGCGTGCGGCGCAGGCGGAAGCTACGCCCGGGGCGGTCGCGCGCGAGTCCCTGGGCGGTCAGGTCATGGCCGAGACGGCCAGGCGCATGACCGCCGTGACCGACCGGATCGATCAGGCCATGCGGGCCCTGGCCCGGATCCCGGAAGCGGCGCTGGCTGCGGCGCAGGCGCTGACCGATCCGGAGGTCCGCCGGCGCTGGGTGATCATGGTGGGCGAGGTGCTCGCTGCCCTGGCCGCCGGTGCGCTCGCGGAGCGGCTGTTCGTCTGGATCCTGGCCCGCCCGCGCGCGCGCCTGGCGCCGCGCGAGCCGGTGAGCCTGCCCGTCCGGCTGCTGCTCAATCTGGGCCGGATCGTCGTGGACGCGTTGCCGATCGCCGCGCTCGCCGGCGCCGCCTGGCTTCTCATCGCGGTGCTCGGCATCACCGGCACCGCCGCCGTGGTGACGGCGATCGTGGTCAACGCCATGCTGCTCTCGCGCGGGGTGGCGATCGCGGGCCGTGCCGCGCTGGCGCCGCGCACGCCCAAGCTTCGTTTGCTCGACCTGGGCGACGATGCGGCCGCCTACCTGTACCGCTGGATCCGGCGCGTGGCCGTGCCCGGTGTCTACGGCGTCCTGGGCCTGCGCGCGGCGGCCGCGGCCGGGCTGAACCCCGGGGTTCATGCACTCCTGCTGAAGCTTCTGGGGTTCGCCCTTGCGGTCATGGTGATCGCCTTCGTGCTGCAAAACCGCAAGCGCGTGGCGGCCTGGCTCACCGGCGACGCGGAAGGGTGGGGCCGGCAGGTCGCCACACTGCGCCGGCGCCTGGCGGATCTCTGGCACCTGCTGGCGATCGTTTATGTGCTCGCCGCGTACGGCGTCTGGGCACTGGGTATCAAGGGCGGCTTTCCCTTCCTGGTCGAGGCGACCGCGCTGACCCTTGTGATCGGGCTGGTCACGCGCGGCCTGCACCACGCCATCACGCGCCTGCTGGACAAGGGCGTGGCCCTGGCGCCCAGGTTCCATGCGACGTATCCGACGCTGGAGACTCGGCTGAACCGCTATGTGCCCACGGCCCGGCGCGTGGTAGACGTCGCGCTTCTCCTCGCCGCGGCGGTCCTCATCCTGCAGGCGTGGGACCTGGAGGCGTTGGCGCTGCTGGACACACCGCTGGGCAAGCGGCTGGTGTCGGTGCTGGTTTCGCTGGGCGTGGTGGTGCTGCTCGCCCTGGGGGCCTGGGAAATCGTCAACGCGATGCTGGAGCGTCTGAACAGGCGCGCGGCGCGCGGCGTCGCCCCCAAGCGCAGCGCGCGCGTGCAGACCCTGTTGCCCTTGCTGCGCAACGCGTTCCGCATCGTGCTCATCACCATCGCCACGCTGATCGCGTTGTCCGAGATCGGGGTGAACATTGCCCCGCTGCTTGCCGGTGCCGGTGTCATCGGCCTGGCCATCGGTTTTGGCTCGCAGACCCTGGTGAAGGACGTCATCACGGGCGTGTTCATCCTGGCCGAGGACAGCCTGGCCCTGGGCGACTGGGTGGAGGCCGGTGGCCACATGGGCGAGGTGGAGAACCTGACCATCCGCACCATCACCCTGCGCGACCTTCAGGGGCAGGTGCACGTTGTGCCGTTCAGCGAGGTCACCTCGATCCTCAACATGAGCCGCGACTACGGCCATGCCATCATCGACGTGGGTGTGGCTTACCGCGAGGACACGGACCAGGTGATCGAGTTGCTGAAGGCGGTCGACCGGGACCTGCGTGCCGATCCCGAATGGGCGCCGCGGATTCGGGGTGCCCTGGAGGTGTTCGGTGTCAACGACCTGGGCGATTCGGCCGTCACCGTGCGCGTGCGCCTGATGACCCAGCCGGTGATGCAGTGGGCGGTGCGCCGCGAGTTCCTGCGCCGGACCAAGAAGCTCTTCGACGCCCGGGGGGTGGAGATTCCCTTCCCCCACCGCACGCTGTACTTCGGCGAGGACAAGCAGGGCAGCGCCCCGCCCGCACGGGTGGCGATGCAGGCGCCCACGGAAGTCGGCACGGGTGATGCCACACCGGCGCCGGCCCCAACCGGCGCGAGCACGGCCCCGGAGGCCTATGAGCCAAGCTGACGCGGTGCCGGTCCGAAGCGGCGCCGGGGCCGGCGTTCGACAAATCGCGCCCGCCAAGGGCATGCTGGTCGGAATTCGGCGCCACCCGCCGCGCTGCCGGATCGCGGGCCGGCGCTACCCCGTGCCGTTCCGCGCCAGTGGAAGCGGGCGCTGGCGACGCCGCGACCAAGCCGAACCAGGACGAACACGAGGGGGTTCACGGCCATCATGACCGAAACGCAGTACGATCTCGTCGTCATCGGCGGCGGACCGGGCGGCTACGTTTGCGCCATCCGCGCCGCCCAGCTCGGACTCCGCGTCGCGTGCGTGGAGAAGCGCGGTGCGCTCGGCGGCACCTGCCTGAACGTCGGATGCATTCCGTCCAAGGCGCTGCTGCACTCCAGCGAGAAGTTCGCCGAGGCCCAGGGCGAGCTGGCCCAACACGGCATCGACATCGCCGGGGCAAGCCTGAACCTGGCGCAGATGCACAAGCGCAAGAGCAAGGTCGTGGGCGATCTGACCAAGGGGGTCGAGGGCCTGTTCAAGAAGAACAAGGTCACCTACGTGAAGGCCGCGGCGACGATCCGCGACGCCCAGCACGTCGAGACCGACGACGGGCAGACGCTGACCACGGCGAACATCGTCATCGCCACGGGGTCGACGCACACCGAGCTGCCCGGCGTGCCCATCGATGAAGAGCGGATCGTCTCTTCAACCGGTGCGCTCGACTTCGAGAACGTGCCTGAGCACCTGGTGGTCATCGGCGGCGGCTACATCGGCCTGGAGATGGGCGCGGTCTGGCACCGCCTGGGCGCCAAGGTCACGGTGGTCGAGTATCTCGACCGCTTGCTGCCGGGCATGGACAGCGAACTCGGGACCAGCTTCCACAAGTTCCTCAAGCGCCAGGGCTTCCAGTTCCGCCTGGGGACCAAGGTGACGGGCGCGGAGACCGGTGCGGACGGCGTCACCCTGACGATCGAGCCCGCCCACGGCGGCGAGGCGGAGTCGCTCACGGCGGAGCGTGTGCTCGTGGCAGCCGGTCGCAGGCCCTACACCGACGGTCTGGGCGCGGCGCAGGCCGGGGTGACCATCGCCGACCGCGGCTTCATCGAGGTGGACGAGCAGTTTCGCACCAGCGTGCCCGGCATCTATGCGATCGGCGACGTCATTCCGGGGCCGATGCTGGCGCACAAGGCCGAGGAGGAAGGCATGGCCGTCGCGGAGATCCTCGCCGGCCAGCAGGGCCACGTGAACTACGCGACCTGTCCGGGCATCGTCTACACGTGGCCGGAGATCGCCTATGTCGGGAAATCCGAGGACGAACTCAAGGCCGAGGGCGTGGCCTACAAGGTGGGCAAGTTCCCCATGCAGGCCAATTCCCGGGCGCGCGCCAACGGCTTCACAGAGGGCTTCGTCAAGATTCTGGCCGATGCCAACACGGACCGTGTGCTAGGTGCGGTCGTCATGGGCGCCGAGGCGGGCAACACCATCCACGAGCTGGTCATGGCGATGGAGTTCGCCGCCTCGTCCGAGGACGTCGCGCGCGCCTTCCACGGCCATCCCACGCTGAACGAGGCGGTCAAGGAAGCCGCCATGGCGGTGCAGGGCAAGCCCATTCACGCCTAGAGCAAAATCGATGAAAGCCGAACCGGCTTGCATCGCGAATTTTGCTCTAACTTTCTGAAGAGCGGGCAAGATTCATCTGAAACGTGATTCCACGTTTCAGCGATCAGGCGACCCGACCCGATCGGATCCTGCCCTGACCACGCCGCCGACGCGCCGGCCCTTTGCGTGCAGGCGTGCGGCGGCCATCGCGGTGCGAGCAATCCCGGCACGAAAAAAAAGCGGGCGGAACGTCGGGGTTCCGCCCGCCAATCCGTGTGGTTGCCCGTGGCGCGCCGGCGTTATTGATCCGTGGCCGCCTTCTGCGGCGGGGTCGGCT
>Ga0207714_1001850_pt1 | contig 13354 bp, 12 predicted proteins | sample PonA232FremontCA_2_FD_187270 | JGI IMG/M metagenome (GOLD analysis project Ga0207714, IMG submission 187270) | Marine sediment microbial community from Fremont, CA, USA - Pond A23 Sediment 2 (SPAdes) | ecosystem: Environmental > Aquatic > Marine > Unclassified | place: USA: Fremont, California... | reverse complement strand
CTGAAACCCGGATGAAGCCCGTGCTTCAGCGTCCGCCCGCCTTCGCCTCGCCCCATTTTCATGCTTGGTTGTGCCCGGGTCGGCCCGGGAATGAGGGTTGTATGAAAATGTGTCCAATTCCCAGAATTTCAAGGTGAAACTGCCAAGCGAGGCGAAGGCGGGTGGAGCGCTTCGCCGGGCTTCATACATCACCTTGGCCTTGTTCTTGCCGCAATATGCGACAATGTGCTCGAGCCGAGCATCAAACACGACATCGGCATTTGAGAAGGGTCCCGAGGGGTTAGGGTGATGCCCCTCAGGGGCTGCTGGTTCCATCAGCTGAAACCCGGATGAAGCCCGTGCTTCAGCGTCCACCCGCCTTCGTCTTGGCCCGTTGTATGCTTGGTTGTGCCCGGGTCGGCCCGGTAATGACAGGAATATTGATTGGGGAAGTCTTTCCCGTAAAGTGCCCTGTGTCCGTGCTTCGGCACCCAGAGAGCATCATGCTCGGGCTGGGAAAGCTCGGCTGTTTTACTGCAGAGATTCGAGCATCACCGGATTCTGGGTCCTAGTCCGCATGACGTCTTCACTGGGCACGCTTTTCAGAATCTTGAGCACATCCCATTCATTGGCCATGTTTTGCGGCGATTTCCCCTGCACCACAAAGACCGAGCTGGTTGCCTGGTGATCCCAGGATCGCCAGGTTTCCCTATCTTTCAAAAGGGTGAAGGAGTGGCCTTCAAGCTTTCGGATGACCTCATTGGAGGCGGTCGTTCCGGCCCTTTCCACAGCCGCGGCCCACTCCTTGATCGCCACCCAGGCGGTTGCAGCTGCGATTCCGGGAGGTTGTCCGTATTTCTGGGAAAAGGTTTGGACAAAGTCCCGGGTACCTTGGAAGCGATCCGAAAGCCCGTGATACCAGCTCGTTGTGGAATAGGTCTTTTGCAGCACCTCGTTGTTGATGGCGTGGGCCATATTGAGCTCTATGATGGGGGCGACGATCTGGAGCGAATCGGTGTGCTTCATTTGGTGCACTTGGTTCATGGCGTGAACGAGATCCTGGCCGAAGAGGTTGAGCACGAGGATATCGGCTCCGCTGTCCCCGGCCTGTTGTAATTCCTGAGAAAAGTCCTTCGTCCCCAGCGGGGTGGTCACAGTACCCACGGTATCCGCTCCGTGCAGGCCGGTTCCGCTCTTGATCGCGTTCTGGGTGGTGTAGCCCCAGATATAGTCCGCGGTGATATGGAAGTAACTGGACTCGTTGCCGAATTTTTCCACGAGAAAGGGGACCAGGGCCTTTTTGGTCATCCAGTCGTTGAAGTACCAGCGGAATGTGTGCCTGTGGGCTGTCTGTTCCTTATAACCCGTCGTGGTTTTGTCGAACCCCGTGGTGGCGCTGGAATGCGTAAGCGCGGCCATGAAGACCACACCGTTTTTCTGGCATACATCGCTCTGGGCGACAGCAACGGCGCTGCTGGATCCGCCGGTGATCAGGTCCACCTTGTCTTCCCGGATGAAGGCCATGGCATTCTTTCGGGCCACTTGGGGATCAACCTGTGTATCCTTGATTACGGGCTCGATCCGCCTGCCCAGCAAGCCCCCGTTGTCGTTGATTTGTTCGATGGCCAGCTGATAGGCCCGTTTCTCGTCCTGCCCTTGCTTGTTATAGGCTCCGGATAGAGGGACATTGATACCTACGCGTATCGCGTTCTTATTCGCATCCTCCTCTTGCGCCCATAAGGCGTGTGCGCCGTGGACAAGAAGCAATAGCGCCACTAGGAGGGCTGTCCCCCATTTTTTGGCAAGCATTCCTACCTCCTCTGCACAGATCGTGTGCTGCAAAATCGCATGAATCGCCATACGACAAGCTGTTCGCCGGCTCGACAGGTCCGGATAGGAGTCCTCCAGGAATGAGCCCTATCCTTGCACAAGCCGGACGGGATCGGCTCGGGCAGCGTTACGTTCGGCGCCTGCGCAACCGTTCGATGGAGAGCCGCACACTTTCCTGCATGCGGGAAATTGCCTCTGCGAGCGAGGAAATCTCATCCTTGCCCTTGATCTCGACCTCGGCTTCCAGTTCGCCGACGCTGATCCGCTCGGCCACATCGGTCAGGGTGTGGATCCTCTTGGTGAGCCTGTGGCCGTACCAGGTCACGATAATCAAGAATAATAGCGCGAGACCGCCGAGAATGAGCAGGGTCCTGTTCCTCATGGTGACATAGGTGGTGTCCAGTTGCGTGTTCAGGATATGGGCCGGCTGGATCATGGAGTCCAGTTCAATGGATGAGGCAACCACATAGCCCGTATCTCCAACAGGGGAGCAGAAAAGGTATCTTTTGACGCGCTCTCCGCTTTGTGTGGGCTGGGTATAGAAGCCGTTGGCTTCCTTGCCTCCGGAGGTGTTCTTGATGATTCCGGTAAAGCCGGAAGCTCCTTGTCGCTGGGCCAGGTCACTGCCCGTCATTTCCGGATTCGGATGCACCAGGACATCCCAGGTATTGCCCTCTCCAGGCAATTGGTAGAGGAAAGTGTATCCCGTCTCCCCGACTTTTTGCACCGCCATCCTGCGAACAGCGCGATCTTGATTCAGGTCCTCGGCCTCAAGGTCGGGGTGGGACGAGAGGTAGAGATCCAATTCCCGGGCAGTCGCCCGCGTCTTTGCGGCAACCTGCGATTCTCCCATCTGGGTAACAACCGAGTTGATCTGTTCTCCGAAGTCGTTCTTGATCCGCTCCACTCGCTGCAAATAGATATAGCCGGCAACAATGGTGAGTACAACCGGAAGGCAGACAAAAAGGAGGAACATTTTGGATCGGATCCCCAGCAACCCCTTGGGTCGACCGGTTGATCCCGCTTTGCTCCGGGAACGCTTCGAGCCGGATTCGTCAGTTGTGGAGGCCTTGCCTTGCGTGGTCCCTCCCGTATCCGAGGAAGCAGTGGAAGCCTCTGGACCGCTCGGGACAGATTCTCGCTCTTCGGCACCCGAGGATGGAGTCGAGTCAGTTGTGCTGAAGTCGCCTGTACCGGAAAGGCCGCTTGCCACGCTCTCATGTTCCGGTTTGGTGACATGCATGACGTGGCCGCAGGATTTACACCTGACCTTGGCGGAGCTGCCCTTGATTTTCGTCTCATCGAGTCGATAGCGAGTACCGCACTCTTCACAATTCACGATCATATCCATCTACTCCTTCCTCAATAAATTGACTCAATCCATAACACCATTCAATCAACCGGTGAGCGAGAGCATGGCGAAAGCTAGTATCCCTTTTCCTTGATCATGTTCAACATATTCTGCTTGAAGCGATTCCGTCTTTCTTCTTGCTGGATTTCCTGGGATAATTGGATTATTAATTCCGCAGCCCTGTTTCCGGGCAAGCTGGTCAGCTCATAGCCAAGCTCCCGGGCAACATCCTCCATGAGCACAGTGGCGATGGGTCCCACTGCCTCAAGGAATTGATTGGTCAGATAGTCCAGAAAATCCTGGTCCACAGCTGGGGAATCCGTCTTGACCCTTTGTGCCAGACCAAGATCCACAAGGCGAGACATGACCTCCTGCACCGTGTCAAGATCGAGCCCCATTTCTTCGGCAATTCCGGCTAGGTCCTTGTTTCCGTCCAAGCTCATCAAAATGTTGAGCATTTTGCCGTCCAGGGAAAATTCGCCCAGATCGGCCTTGGTGACACGCTGAAAAACTTGGCCCGAAGCATCTCCAGATGTTAAATCCATCCTTTTGCTCCATAGGTTTGAATGACTTTTTTGGCGAGCTCCAGCTCATCGTGATCTCAATCCCTTCCCGGCTCTTTAGGCAACCACCTGGAACGGATTAGAATCCACGACCTCTCAATCGGGGAGATCGTGGATAGCTACGAGGGGAGCTAGAGCAGTGTCTCCGGGTGAAACGACAAGCCGGTCTCAAGAAAACGGTGCGTTACCGAATCGCTCACCTTGTCCAACACGGAATATTCTTGCAGGATTGGCTGTATCTGTGCTCAGAGAATGAAGCTGTCGGAGCTTGGGCTTCGTCTTTAATCTTTCGTTGCTGAGTTTTGCTAACCCTTCAAATGCTCCATTCTCAAAAGGATCACGCGTTTGCTTGGGGTGCTCCGCTTGCAGTTTGAACGCTTTTGAGGAATTCCCAAGGCTATTTCTCAAATTGCTGGGCTTTGAAGTCCTCCCGCAATTTCCGGAATTCATCGCGTATGACCTCCTTGAGCTCCTCAATCGCTTCAATCAAGGACTTGTCAGCCAACGCCGGCAAATGCTCCGATTGCGGATTCAGCTCCGCTTCCGCATGTTCCGCTTCCTGCGATTTCGCGGCACTTTCGTCCTCTTGGGACGCTTCGACCTTATCGGTGCCGGTGGTTTCGGATGCTTGCTGCCTTTCCGGCCCCGAGTCATTCGCCGAAGTCCCTTCGGGCTCATTCTTCCTGCCGCTTTTGGCCTCAGAAATCTTGGACTTCAGCGCGTTGTACTTCTCAATATCCTTGAGCAAGAGCTCCTTTTTCTGTTTGGCGGGGATCTCTTCCGATTCCACCGCATTTTTAAAATCCGCGTACACGGACTGTAACAGGGTGAATGCCTCCGGATGAGTCTGCCCCTTCCGCTTTTGGATGTATTTACCCAAGGATTGCAGGATCTTCAAAAAGCTTGCCAACAACCTATCTTGGCTCAGGGATGATTTCAAGGAGGCCACTTCGGACAAAAAAGAGCCCATTGTCTCGTCGGATATTTCCCAGTCCAGAGTCAGCATGAGGGAGTCCATGTTGCTGAGCAGGGACTGGTTCCTCTCCTCGGATGCCCTGGTTTCGCTGTCTTCTCCGCCGAAGATCTCGTCCAGTCGCTTTTCAAGCTCTTCGGGAGTGACATCTTTTTGTTCTGTATTTTCCAAAAGAGATCTCCTATTGTAGATCTTTTTTTATGTTCATTACTGTTAGAGATATAATTTTTTTTAGTGTGGGTATTACGTTATCACCTTGTAATGCGCTTGCCATAAAGGAGGGAGCTTGTAACTCAGAGTTGAGATCGCTTTCCAATGTTTCCTTAGATAAAAGTGGAATGCCTTGATCACTAAGGTCTATTTTGTTGTACTGCATTATAAGGGGTAAGTTGTTTATATCTATATTGTATTCCTTGAGATTATCATATAGGTTTTCTAATGACTGTGTATTATAATCTCTTCGGATCTCCATGGCGTCGGCAACAAATACCAAGCCATCAACGCCTCTCAGGACAAGCTTTCGTGTCGCGTTGTATTTTACTTGTCCAGGCACTGTATAAAGCATAATTTTAAGATCATAACCCATGATCTTTCCGATATCAAAAGGGAGGAAGTCGAAAAAAAGAGTTCTGTCTCCATGTGTCTTAATGGAGACCATGTCTGTTTTTAGTCGATTATCCATTTTATGGTAAGCATAATCCAGATTTGTCGTTTTTCCTCCACGACTGGGTCCATAATAAACAATCTTGACTTGGAGTTCCTTTTTCTTGAAATCGATAAAAGCCATACAACAGATCCTTCTCTATCGACAAGCCAAAAGCGAGTCCGGTTTCAATCCTGAGCTCAAGCGCTTCGAACAATTGATCCGTTGAGGATTTACCCCTGAGAAAGTCTTTGAGCTCCTTGACCTTGTGAATAATAGGCGCAGGAGAGGGTGCGAGTCCACAGATCAGAAAATGGCGATTTTTGCCGGTTATGTTCCCTTGCAGCAATAAGCTATGATCCATGATAAAGTTCAGAAAGAATATCTCGAGCCAAAGCATGAAACGTTCTGTTTGTTCAGGTCAATGATAGTTCGGCTGAAGCAGCTTGTTAATCTTGTTGATTGCTTCATTCGCACGCAAGCGCAAGAATCCCAAGGAAAGGCTTTTGCCAAAAATGGTGATCAGAAGGAAATCGGAAAGGACCTTGTTGAAATGGATGCTCTCTTCCTCACCCTTGTGAAACAGGAGGGAAAATTCCTTTTCTCCGAGAATGGAGGCCATTTCGCTTATCGCTCCGAAATTGCCAGCGGCCAGGGCGGCAAGGGAATAGATGTCGTGCTGGAGCCTGCCGTTGTCCTGACTGGATATGATGTTTCCGGCCATATCAATGAGGAAAGCGCAGTTCACCCCGATATCCATGAGGTCCTTTTGCAGGATCTCCTCGATACTTTCCAGCTGTCGTTGGCTCAAAGAATAGGAATATGTCATGCCGCATCTACCTTGCCCCGCGGCTGCGGGGGTCGCTTGTTCGGAGCTCGGCGTCCGGGCTTCTCCGTTCCCGCCTTCAATTGGTTCGCCTATCCGGCGACCTTCCGTATTTGATGAATATCTGTCAACCCTTGCACGACCTTGAGGATCCCGTCCTGCTTCAAGGTCAGCATGCCGTCCTGCTGTGCCTGCTCCTTGAGCTCCTCTGTCGGGCTCTTGCGCTTGATGAGCCGCTTGAGTGTTTCCGTGTTGCTCATCATTTCATAGATTCCGATTCGTCCCTTGTAACCTCCCACGCATCGATTGCACCCCACGGGTCGATACAGGGTGGGACTCGTCAAAAAGCTCTTGTCGAACCATTGTTCCCAGCCTTTACCGAATTCCGATCGCAGCTCATCTATCTCCTCCTGGCTCGGTGTATAGGCTTCCTTGCACCGCGAGCACAGGGTCTTGGCCAGTCTTTGGGCCAGCACCCCCAAAAGGGAGTCGGAGAAGTTGAATGGATCAAGCTCCATGTCCAGCAGTCGGGTCACTGTCTCCGGAGCCGAATTGGTGTGCAGGGTGGAAAAGAGCAGGTGCCCGGTCAGGGAGGCCTCGATGCCTATGTGGGCCGTTTCGTAGTCCCGCATCTCCCCGACCATGATCACGTCCGGGTCGGCGCGGAGGAAGGAGCGCAGGGAGGCGGCAAAGTCGAGCCCGATCTTGGGGTTGACCTGCACCTGGCGCAAGCCCCTTTGGGTGATTTCCACCGGATCCTCTGCGGTCCAGATTTTTTTGTCCGTGGTGTTGATATAGCGGATGGCCGAGTGAAGGGTGGTGGTTTTTCCCGAGCCCGTGGGGCCGACAACGAGTATCAGCCCGTAGGGCTGATAGATCATGTTCTTGAATTGGTCCATGATATAATTCCCCAGCCCCAGGGTCTCCAGGGGCAGGGGCTCACCCGAGGCCAGCAGACGCAGGACCACGTCCTCCTGGTTGTCGATCGTGGGCATGGTGGCCATGCGCAGTTCCATGTTTTGATTCATCTTGGGGAGCTTGAGCTTGATCTTGCCGTCCTGGGGCAGCCGCCTCTCGGCGATGTCCAGCTTGGCCATGATCTTGAGCCGGGAGACAATGGGGCGCGTAAGGCTGTTCTTCAACTTGGTGAACTCGTAACAGGTCCCGTCCTCCCGGAAACGGATGGTGCAGTTCTTGGCGTTGGCGTCCGGCTCAATGTGGATATCCGAGGCATTGCGTTTCCATGCCTCCACAAGCACGGAGTTGACCAGCTTGACCACCTTGCTGTCATTCTCTCCAATCGAATCGTCCAGGCTGAAGGCCTCGGTCTCCTCGGGCTCATCCGCCGAGGACTCCACTTCCTCGTCGAAGGAGGCCAGCTTGTCCTCGCCGTGGAGCTCCGCGAAGAATCGGTCGATGAAGGCATGCAGATCGCTTTTCAGGCCCACTTTGGGATTGATGTCACTTGTGCCCAGAATAAAGCGGATCTCGTCAAGCTTGCCCAGATCATCCGGGTTGACCATGAGCACATCAACGTTGTTTCCGTTCTGGGCCAGGGGGACCCAGTCGTTCTGCTTGAGAAAGCTCGCTCCCAGATTGCGGTGCTCAAGGATCTGAAGGGGGGGATCGATGGAGTCGTCGAATTGGACGAATGGCGTGTTGTAGTACACACTCAGCGACTCGCCGAGATTTTCCTTGTCCACGCCGTATTCGTTGAGCAGGACCTCTTCCGGAGAGCGTTCCTCGTTTTGTGCCTTCTCCAGGGCCTCGTCGACCTGTTCGCGACTCAGGTCTCCCTTCTCCAGAAGCAGATCAAATCTGCTCTGTTGGGTTTTTTTACCCCTTTTCAACTCTTGGAGGCGTTTCTCCAGCTCCGGGAAGTCCGGGTCCAGCTCCTTGATCTGCAGCAGGGTGAGCCGGGCCAGATTGTATTTGTTCTGGAGGGCATAGGCCTGGCCCAGCCGATAAAAGAGATGGGCCTTTTCCTGTCCGGTATAGGAGTTTTCCGAAAGGGATTGGTTCAGGAAATCGGTTATTTCCTGGGGCATCTGCAAATATTCCAGACAATCGACTATCCGGTTCAATATGCTGATATTTTTGGCGCCCTGGCCATAGGCCTGAATCAGGTATTCAAAGGCCCCGTTGTAGTCCCCTTGCTCGAAAAGGGAGTTCCCTTGTTCCACCATCTGGTTTGCTGCCGATGACATAGGTCTGCACCTCGAGGATCCCGTAATCGCCTGCTCGTGCCGTCAGGCCATGGAAAGCTTGCCGCAGGGATCTTTGCGGATTAGGGTGTCTTTTCTCGGAGCCCTTTTCCCGAGCAAATAGATCGAATATGCCCCACGATTATTGCCCCCTGGGCCTGGCTTGCTCTTCGTCGGGCGAAAAGCGCGTCGATGCCCAGTGTTTTCAGCATGGTATAAGCCGATTTGTGCGGCCGGGAAAAAGGTTTACGGATTTTACACCTGGAAATGAGCCTGAGTCAATGACTTGCTGGGGCAGTCCTCTCTCTGGGTTGTTTTCGGCGCATTTCAGGTAGGGCTTTATACACGATTCGTCTTGTTGCAAGCTCAGCAACCCTCAGTCGAGGGCGGGGCTGACCAACGGCCCGAGGAGCGCTCTGGTCTTGCAAGGCGGCAAGGCATCTCGAGCACGGCTGAGAAAAGAGAATTCGGTGGGGGAAGCCTTGTTTTCAAGGAGGCGTACCCATTTATTCGACCAAGGGTCGTCCTGTTGGCCCTTTCGGAGGGCATGCTGCATGCGGATCTTTCTTCCAGTTGGCTTTCATGCTAGACTCGAATCTATTGCAAAACTCCACTTTCCGCACGGATAGAAGCTCTGGTTTTTGACCAATGAAGAAACAAGAAAAATCAAATCACTATATCACCACATGTATCCCTCTCTTTGCGAAAAAGACATGACGGCTGGTTTTTAGGGATGGAAGCGAGAGGACAAACCCGGGTCCACGGGAGGCAAGGCCACAAGCTGACCACGGAGCAGTCTGTTGGGATGACAATGCGGGATCCTTGGGAGATCCTGGCCGAACAGGGGGGCGAGACGTCGAACTATCGGTTGGTGTACGAGCATTCCCTGAGGGTGTGGCGCTTGGCCCGGGACCTGGCCGCCCATATGCAAGGCTTGGACTTTTCCCTTCTCTATAGGGCGTGTCTTCTGCACGATGTGGGACGACTGCTTCACCCCCCGAAGACGCCTCAGGCCATCCGGCACGGTGTGGACGGAGCCAAAATCCTGTGTCGGGAGGGCCTTTATCGAGAAGCCCGTGTCGCGGAACGTCATATCGGTATAGGCATCTCTGCCGAGGATGTCCTGTATCAGGGCCTGCCGCTTCCTGTCGCGGACTATGTGCCCCGCACGATTGTGGAGCACCTCGTCGCCCATGCGGACAATCTGGATGGAGAGGGCATACGGGACGAGCGCGACGTGGAGGAGCGTTTCGCCAGGGAATTGGGAGATCAGTACAGGCAAAGGACCAAATCCTTCCATCGCCGCGTGCGGCGGATCCTGGACCGCGAACAGCTCGCGCCATCCGGCGAATCCACGGAATCGGCCTGATCGCGTGCCTTGTCCCAGCCGGACAAGGAGATTGTCTTTCGAGCGAAGCAAGTCGTCCGAGCTTCGACGCAACATTCCCAAATACCATGCAACATGGCTTGAGCACGGGATGTTTTCCTTCGAGCTGTTTTTGGGGCAGACGCGACACTGAAAAAGAGGGGACCTTGCTCACAATCGACACCGGTATCTCGCAGGGAATCAGGCGGCGGCTCAGGGAGGAGTACGCCGCAATCTGCTCCCTCGTTTCCGATTCGGACGCGTTTTACGCAGCCATCAAGCACGTGTGCTTCAACAACCGCTTGCGCACATCCGCGGGACGCGCGATCCAGGACAAGCCTAGCCAGAGCTGTTGGTGTATCGAGCTCAATCCCAAATACTACAGGGTCTACGGTCTGGAGCGGGTGATGGGGACATACCGCCACGAGCTGGCCCATGTGGCGGCCTGGGTCTTCTATCGGGAAGCGGGTCATACCAAGAGCTTCAAGAGGCTCTGCGCGCTGTTCGGCGGCACGATGAATCCCGGCCAGGCCGGACACTGTGCCTCGGCCACCAGCACCACAAAGTATCTGACCTCCACTCCCAAGTGGCGCTATACCTGCCCTTCCTGCGGGCTTACTTTTACCAGACAGAGGCGGGTGTCGCCTGGGAAGATCAAGCAGGCCTGCTGCGCGCGGTGCCATACACCAGCCAGTAAGCTCAGGATGGAGCAGTTGCGGTGAAAAGGAAATGTGTGGCCCGGATTCGAGTGTCTCAGGCCATTAAAGCGCACCACGTGTTCAACAAGGAAAGGGCCCGAAGGCAGCTCTCTTGCCACAGGCTCCTCGAAAAGCCGAAAAGGTGCCGGGTATGAATTGTTTCCTGCGCTGGGCGTGCCTTTTGGCAGTGGCATGTCTTGTGCTCGGTTGCGGTCGGGGCGAGGGTGAGCAAACCATGGAAGTGACCGCCACTGCCTACACCATGGCAGAGTCGGAGACCAAGAAGGGCAATGTGGGTCTCGCCGCGTGGGGCGATCAGCTGGAGCCGGGCATGAAGGCGATTGCGGTGTCCCGGGACCTGATCGACATGGGGCTGGATCATGGGACCGAGGTTCGTATCGAGGGGCTGGAAGGGACCTATAAGGTGCTGGACAAAATGAACAAGCGCTGGGAAAGGAAGATCGACATATTCATGGGTAGGGACCGAGAGAAGGCCCGGCAGTGGGGCAAGCGCAAGGTGATCATCCATTGGGCCAATGAGCCGGAGAATGAGGAATAGCCCGTTCTGAAGTATTAGCAGCACAACGTGAAGTGATGGACTTTTATTGGCTTCCTTGTTGAATGAGTAAATGAGTAACTAAGGCCTTGTATTCGCTCACTTTCATGTTGTGATTGTTGGCAATCTGATTGTAGCTCTCTTTGATCCTTCTGGCTTTTGAAAGAAGTCTATTGTACTTTTTGGCATAAGTTTGATACTTGTCGCGTTGGTTGTTTCTTTTGTAGTGTTCCAGTCTCTCCTTAAGTTGGTCCATCTTGTCCTTTATCTCTTTGAATTTTTTAGATCTTCTGTCAAGATTGGACTTTAAAACATCGCTTTTGATGTTGATCTCTTTTAAAGCGTTGAGCAGGTTAAGATTTGTTTTGATTTTATTATATGTCCTACCATTTGTCTCGCTCTTGATTTCCCAAGAGCTAACTAAGTCTATGCTGTATTTTGTGACGAGACCTTCAATTTTCAATTTGTTGAAATCACTTGAAGCGAGGCCTATGGGAAAGTAGGAAGTAGATTCTATATAGCAGTATCCAGAGTTGAACTTAGAATATGTCTTAGGACATTTTATGCCAGCCATCATGTGATCGGCTTTGTCGAATATAAAAAGACAGGTTCCAAATTGGAGCTTATTTAATAATATGTGGATCAAAAAAGATTTTCCTGAGCATATCCCAGACTTTTCATATAAAACTTCATAGGGATGCTTGGGAAAGCCTTTTTGGTTTTCAATCTTGTTTGCGAGATAATGATCATAAGGTATGGATTGTACAAAAGAAACTGCTAGCTCGGCTAATTGAGCCTGGCTTAAATTGTTGTTTAAGGCTTTGCTGCGCAGTTTGTCTGCCAGTCGGGAGAATAATCCATCGGCATGGTTATGCCGCAACAATCTGCTGTATGTAATTTCTCCTTTGATTTTTCTTGGTGCGATTGTATTTTCTTTGTAATAGCTGTATGTTGATTTGTCGAACTTTAGTTGCAAATTATAATGTTTTCCGTTGTATTTCCAAATGTAATATTTTGTGATATAGCTTTTTCTACTTTTTGACTTGATTTCTTTTTGTGATGGATTGTCTTGTTTATGTTTGAAGCTCGCTTCGTCTTTTGCATTTGAATTCAAGTCATGCAAGAACAAGATTGAAAGACTAATCACAAGTATTCCTATGAGAATATTCAAAAGAAAGTTTGTATGCATGGTCAATCGATTGCTTTGTCTCGCGTTGAAAGCTTCGCTTTGAACAAGCAGCCCTGATGGGGACTTTTCCAGCAGGCTGCTCAAGCCGTGATTGTTCTTGCCTTTTGCATGAAAATGTGTCCAATTCACTGAATTTCAAGGTAAAACTGCCAAGCGAGGCGAAGGCGGGCGGAGCGCTTCGCTGGGCTTCATACATCACCTTGGCCTTGTTCCTGCCGCAATAAGCGACAACGTGCTCGAGCCGAGCATCAAGCACGATAGCGGCATGCGAGGCGAGCCCGAAGTGGGTTATGGTGGTGCCCTTAAGGGGTTACCGGTCCCATCAGCTGAAACCCGGATGAAGCCCGCGCTTCAGCGTCCACCCGCCTTCGCCCCGCCCCATTGTATGCTTGGTTGTGCTCGGGTCGGCCCGGGAATGAGGGTTATATAGGGTAGTACACCGCGGACGTTTTTTCAATAGACTGATGAGAAGGTCGCTGGTCCGGGCGAAATGAAGGCCCGGTGCGAAGCGCCGCAAGCCGATGGTGTCGTCGGGAGCAAGGAACGGCTTGACGTGGGAAGCGGGCAGATGGAGGCGGCTTGATGCTTCGGTTCTTCGCTCTGGCTGTTTCTTTGGATCTTTGCCGCCTCAGCGGAGCCATTTTCTGTCTCTTCTTTTGTAAGAGAGTCGTTGGCTCGTTTGGGAATGGGGACGAGCTAGAGATCTTGTCAGGCATGTCCTGCTTTGAATATTTCAAGGAATCACTGAAGAATGAGACCTGACCATGGCAGAGATAAGTATCCAAACGCCGAGCATATTGTTTTATTTTCCAAACTCTCGATCACCATATAGAAGGATGCAAGTTTTCGACAAGCCCCAAATTACGTATAATGGAAAAGTGCTAAAAAACGATATAAGCAAATACAAATATTTTAAGGTAATCAATTCAGGCCAAATACATCCTTTAAAGGGTATAGATGCAAAAGAAAATGAATTCTTTTACATAGGCTCAAATATGGAGAGATTGGATTTTAAAACAAATGATAGCTTGATAACCTTCAATGTTAAAGAGAGATCTACTCCTGTATTGAACTTTATCAGCTTGGAAACGATAACTGAAAAAAATCGATTAATTATACCGAGCATGAAAGTTTTAGGAGAAAAGGAAAAGTGGCGCGCGTATTGTAAAGTGGAAA